>JGI12150J12686_103830_pt1 | contig 32747 bp, 39 predicted proteins | sample ANMFosRound1_FD_12686 | JGI IMG/M metagenome (IMG submission 12686)
GACTCTAGAGGATCCCACCGAGAACCAGCCGAGAGCTACGATAGCGAAACTCTCTTTTATTGGGAGGTCGTCGATTTCATACGTTTTCAGTCCGGAAACGATTCCAACTACAAAGGTTATGACCGCGGAGATCAGGAAAGGATTATAATTCTCACCATACCAGAACGCGACCACGAGCGGGACCAGCATCGTCATTCCGAGAAATCGCAGTACCGCGCCTATGAGATTGATGATGGTATTATAATTCATGTTTGGTCAGTTTCACTTACCCCGTACCGACGATCCGCACCGTAAGCCTGCGGTTCCTTGGACCATCCAGTTCCACGAAAAAGACGCTCTGCCATGTGCCTAGAGCCAGCCCCCCATTCTCAACCGGCATACACACGTTGTTTCCGAGAACGACCGCCTGCAGGTGCGAACGTGCATTATTGTCGATCCGGTCATGCGCGTATTGTTCCTGCGGAACTATAAGATTTAGTAATTTTAATATATCTTCTTTGAGTCCGGGCTCGTTCTCATTTATGATGATCGCTGTTGTGGTATGCGGGCTGTATACCATTGCCATGCCAGTCCCGATTCCTGCATCTGCGATCTCCTTATTTAAGGATGCCGTGATATCGATGAGTTGTATACGACTGGTTGTCTGGATATTCATCTCTTAATCTGCTTTTGCTCGCTGGATTGTAAAGTTTTTGGCGGTAGACGGTCTCACGGCTTATGGTGTTACCGGACGCTATGAGACTTCCAGGACTTCACGAGCAGGGTATGGGGGAAGTGCGGATGATGCCCGAATGAGATCCGGACATGCGGAAGGTTTAAATATGATCGGGTATTCCAACTGTATGACATACTGTTATTCTGCCATATTGTGGCATGAATTGCTGTTGATTATCCGTACAATACTGCCATGCTCATGCATAAACAGCATGATCAGGATAGATGCCCTATGCCCCCATCTACACAACCCACGCGAATTCCCCTACACCACTTAAAGACGCTACTGTCGGCATCCCCTGTTAATTCATACTTATTTATTTTTACAATCATATTCTCATTATATGATACTATAAGTACCGCCTTCTGCGTGAACGCGAATGGTCATGAATACGAATTGAGCACACTCCTCAAATGGGCTATACACAATTTTGGTGTGGCAGGTCTTTTAGGTCTGAAGATGGGGGTGACACTGGTCGCTCTGGCTGCTGTTTACTGGATCATAGCGAATGGTATCCATCTCGGGAAAAATGGGGTAAAAAAGTTTTATGGCGTCTATCTTGGAGTGATATTAAGCAATGCTTATGCAGGTACCTCAAATATTTCTGTACTACTTGGAAATGGTTCTTTTTGCCTTTTGGGTTTAAATGCCGCGCAAATTGCACTGTTGCTGGCATTTCTACCATTGTCTGCGGCGTTATTTTTTGACAAATCATAAAGGCACACGCTCTGGAAAGTTGAGACCGCCCGACAGAGCGCAAGGTATTTCAACATAGCGCAACAATGCCACTCTATGAAAACATACGGAGTTCGCATCTGAATGAATTTGAAAATCCTTAACAAAACAGATAATGAACTGGAAATGGAGATTGTAGGTGAGACACACACCCTGTTAAACCTCTTAAAAACGATTCTTCTGGAAGATGATACCGTCGAGATCGCTACGTATGATATCAAGTATCTCGGCATCAGCGAACCGATCATGTATGTGCGCACAAACGGCAAGGATCCGGTACAGGCGGTGCGGAGCGCACTCCAGACAATGGTCGCGATATGCGATGAATTCAGGAGTGTATTCACAGGTTCGATCGATATATGATGCGAAGGTTTTATCAATACGCGCATACTAGTGAGGAAATCAATGAGTGAAAGCGAAATCCTTGAAGAGATCAAACAGGCAGAATCAGACGCCAATGCGATGGTCGAACAGGCTCATACAGACCGGAAAAAGGCGGTTGTGGTTGCAAAGGATGAGGCGCGTAAGATTATAAGTGATACAGAGGAGCGCGCCAATGACCATGCTACCCATCTGCTGGAGACTGCAAGAGAGCAGATATCAGAGGAGCGCCAGAAGATCGTTCTTCAGGGAAGAAGTGACGCGAATAAGCTTTTGGAGACCGCATCGGGAAAGATCGATGACGCAGTTGATTTCCTACTTGTAGAATTTGAGAAGGTAGTTCATGCTAAAACCGAAGCAGATGAGTAAAGTGCTCCTGACCGGGCACAAGGATGTTCTTGAGCCAACCATCGAGATGCTGCATGACCTACATGCGCTGCATATCGAGGAGTATGTAGAAGAGGATTATTTTCACATCGGAACGCCACTCTCCGGTGCTGATGAAGGTTCGAAGAAACTCTTGAAACTGCGTTCGATCGCGAGTTTTCTCGGGATCAAAAAGCCATATCCTAAGCCGATCAATGCTCGCCAGCTATCATCCGAACTCGAAGAGAAGCTCGAAACACTTGGCGACGTGGTATCGGGAAAACTGGAGCGAAAATCACAGATCGAGGCAGACTTAAAGGATGCGCAAACAGGAATGTATGAGATCGAGGTGTTCTCAGGGATTCCTGTGAATTTCGATCTCTGCACAGGGTATGAAACACTTCACGTCTTTGCCGGAACCGTCAGGAAAGGAGCGGACGTTTTGGCAGGGCTTACAGGGATCACGGATGAGTATCAGTTCGTAACCGGTAACACCGGCGTTTTCATACTGGCAGTCCCGGTCAAGTACAGGGAGCAGGTAGCAGAACTGTTAGCCGAATATGAGTTTGGCGAGGTCAAGATACCTGCAATCTCAGGCACACCTGACGACCTGATAAGCGAACTTAAGAGCAGGCAGGATTCACTTGCAAAGGATATCGCATCACTATCGTCAGAGATCGACTCGGTAAAAACAGAGTACGAGGATTTCATCCTTGCAAGCGAGGAGTTGTTATCCATTGAGACGCAGAAGAAGGAGGTTCCACTGGTCTTTGCAACATCAGAACATGCATTCGTGATCGATGGATGGATTCCGGATGATGAGTTCGAGACCGTGAGATCTAAGGTTGAAGAAGCGACCGACAACCGGGTTTATGTCATGAAAGTGGAAGAGCCGGTCGACGAAGCGAGTGTCCCGATCGAATACGACAACCCAAAGATCGTGAAGCCGATGGAAGCGGTCATGAATCTCTATGCCCGTCCGAGATACTATGAGATCGATCCAACTACTTTTGTGTTCATCGCATTCCCTCTATTTTATGGATTGATTCTTGGAGACATCGGGTACGCATTGATATTGCTTGGGATATCTCTTTATGGAAGGTCTAAACTACATGGGGAAGGATGGAACTCACTCTTCACGGTCTTGATCTACTGTAACATAGTTACACTATTCTTTGGAATACTATACGGCGAATTCCTTGGATTCGCGCTTGCAGGGCATGTTATCGAAGGGCATCATGTTGCAGGACTGATTCCGGGGTGGGAAACCATTCCGTTCTTCACTGGCCTGGGTGGTGAGCATATCACATATCCGATCCACAGGACGCACCTCGTGACCACTCTTCTTGTCGTGACCCTCTTAATCGGTGTGATACATATCAACATAGGACTTATCGCCGGGTTCCGAAATGTGCTTACGAAACACGGCATGAAAGCGGCGGTACTCGAGAAAGCCGCATGGATCGTGCTGCAAGTTGGCATATTCCTTCTACTCTTCGGAATGATGGGAGTTGTTACGAGTATGGTGCCGGGCGCAGTTGTATTCGCGCTTGCAGTCATCATGCTGGTTGCAGGAGAAGGTGGTACTGCTATTATGGAGATACCATCCATCCTGAGTAACGTCCTTTCATACTCAAGGCTGCTTGCGGTCGGTCTATCATCGATCGGCATCGCAACAGCAGTCAATACTATGTCGGGAATGATGTTTGATAGCGGCGGGCTCTTTATAGTCGTTGCAGCGCTCATATTCATACTCGGACATGCGCTCAATACTGCACTGAGCATAATCGCCCCGGGACTGCACGCACTCAGGTTGCAGTACGTGGAATTCTTTACCAAGTTCTACGAAGGCGGGGGCAGAATATACAATCCATTCGGATACAAGAGAATATACACAGAGGACTAAAAATGGCAATAGATATAGCAGCATTAGGAATTGATCAGATACTGGCAAACCAGAAAGGATTAATCGCAATCGGAGCAGGTCTCGCAGTTGGACTAACAGGTCTTGGCTCGGCTATTGCGGAGAAGGATATCGGTTCCGCAGCGGTCGGGGCATTTACCGAGAAAGAGGAACTCTTTGGTAAGGGTCTTATCATGACCGTTATTCCAGAGACGATCGTTATCTTCGGTTTCGTTATCGCGATCATGCTGATCATGTGATCATGGGACTGGAAAACGTAGTTTCCGATATCCTGAAGAGCGCAAAAGCAGAGGTATCTGCAATCGAGGCGGATCGTGATAGCGAGGTATCCTCGATTGTTGAGGAGGCAAAACGCACAGGCGAGCGGACCACTGGCGAAAAAGTGGCATCTGCTGAAGAAGAGGCGGCGCGTATCAGAAAGCAGGAGATCTCTGGCGCGAATCTTGAGGTAAGAAGGATGATGCTTAATACGCGCAAAGGTATACTGGACGAGACCCAGAAGCAGACCGCAGAGCGCCTCCATGAACTGGACATCGAATCTCTCTTACGGTCGCTCATCCAGGCGCATAGCGGTGATGTCACGCGAGTATACTCAAGTAGGCAAGATCAACCGATCGTTGAGGGATTGTGCGATGAACTGCTTGAAGCTAAACTGACAAAACTCGAATACGCAGGTAATATCGACTGTATAGGCGGAATCGTCCTTGAAACTGAGGATGAGACCATCAGGTTGGATTACACATTCGACACCATCTTAGGCGAGGTCAGCGAGCGGTCGATGAAGCAGATCTCTAACATTCTCTTTGGCTGATATGATTCTTGTCCTGTCGATCGGCGGTTCGGTTATCGACCATGATCGGGATCGGCTCACAGAGTATGTGAAGGTACTTCGGGATCTGAGATCAGACCACACGGTCTTTGTTGTGGTCGGAGGCGGCGCTACTGCCCGCGACTATATCGGAATGGCACGCACATTCGATGCGGATGAGGCGTTCTGCGATTTGCTCGGGATTGCGGTCACCAGATTGAATGCACGCCTCCTCATTGCCGCTCTCGGAAGTGCCGCGTACCCGGTTCCGCCGGAGACACAGGAAGACGCAAGCGTCGCCGCGCTCTCCGGCAGGATCGTTGTTATGGGCGGGACTACCCCTGGGCACACGACCGATGCGGTCGCAGCAATCCTTGCGGAGTACGTTCACGCGGACATCTTGATCGATGCCACATCCACCGACGGCATATACACAAAAGACCCGAAGAAGCACCCCGACGCTGTGAAACTGGATGAACTATCTCCGGCACGCCTGGTCGAGATCATCGCTGCTGAGAGGATGGCGGCTGGCGCGAATCTGCCGCTTGATATGCTCGCAGCAAAGATCATCGAGCGGTCAGGGATTCTCACAGTTGTTCTTGATGGGCGAGAGCCGGGACAGGTGGTCGACGCTGTGAATGGGATGCGGGTCGGGACGTATCTGCGGTGATGTCGATTTTTTCACAAAAAATCGAGTAAAAACTGCCCTTCGGGCGGGGTGGCGATATCGATTATTTCACTTTCGGGAAGTTGTTTCCGGTATAACGGCGTGCCCTTTGTCTCCTTGAAATAGGTATTGCAACTCAACTTTGGGAATTATATTTTAATCCAATAATCGACCACCTGCGCCCCATTTCTGCCTCATCTGCCTGCATTTTCCCGCAATCATGAAATACCTCTGCACCTCCAAAACCACTATCGAGCGACCTCATCATTACCTAACCAAAACCCGCCTTTTCTCACCTGTGTATGTGTAAGGTTTTTATAAAAAAAGAAGCATTTATAAGCAGTAAACTGCAATATTTCTTTACACACAGATCTCGTAACGATGGCATGAATATCTCGTGGTGCAAGCCACATAAGAAAAGTATGACTACCTGAAGAACGAGTTGGCTGAGATATTCAGAATCTTGGAAATCGGGGTGCTGCGGTACAATGTGAAGCTGGAACCTTACCCCTACAATGTGGAATAAGTGCGAAATTGGGCATGTTTCGAGGGGGCGGATATAGCGGTTGTGGGGTAGATTCGATCTTCGGTATTTTGGAATTTATGGGATAATCAGATGGCTGCGGCTATTTTTTGGGTTTCCAAAGTTGAGTTACACTGCTACGTTCGTCAGATACAAGAATGGAAGAGGTGTCGTCTCGTGACTTCCTCCCCGCTACAAGTAACGGGGCTTCCTGATTCATAGCGGTTGCTCATGCAACCATCTCCACAGGCTTAAATTCCGCACAGTCCGTACGTACATATCTGTTCAGGATGTTGATTGCGGCGTTATGATCTCGATCCATGACGTTACCACATTCAGGACATCGATATGTCCTCTGCGAGAGTGGCATCGCTTGAATGCAGCCGCAAACAGAGCATTGTTTTGATGTATTCCGTGGATTAACCAGTTCTACCGATCCACCAGCTTCTTCCGCTTTGTAGGTCGTAAAATCGATTAACATATTCCAGGATGCATCGTGAATTGATCTTGCGAGATTGTGGTTTTTGACCATGTTTTTGATCTGCAAGTCCTCAAATACGATTCGGTCGTAGGTATCTGCAAGTATCCGGGCAAGCTTGTGTATGTAGTCCTTCCGGACGTTCCGCACCTTACGGTATACCCCTTTAAGAACCGTCTTTTGCTTATTCCGGTTATTTGATCCCTTCTTTTTTCGCGATAGTTTTCTCTGCGCTTTCCTTGACTTTGAGTCGTACTTATCGAGGGTTTTAGGGTTCTCAATCGCCGTGCCGTCCGAAAGTGTTGCGAGTGTGTTGATCCCAAGATCGATACCAACCGACGTTTTCGGCTCAACCTTTTCGACATTAGGTAGTTCCACGCTGAAACACGCGTACCATTGATCACCGTCACGCAGGATTGTGCAGGTCTTGATCTTCCCGACAATTTCCCGGTGCACAAACATCCGGATCGTTCCAATCTTGGAGAGCTTCAGTTTGCCGTCGTCCAGTACCTTAAATCCGGATTGAGGATGTGTGAAACTGTCGTAGCGATTCCTGCCCTGAAACCGTGGGTATTCCGGTTTCTCGCCGTTTTTCACGCGCCTGAAAAAGTTCCGGAACGCTTTATCCAGTCTGCGAATCACATCCTGCGCAACCTGTGAGTGTAGGTCGAGATTCAGGTATTTCAGTTGCCCCGCCTGTTGATTGTAGTTCAGTCCGATTCCACACCGGTCATAAGCATTTTTACGGTCTGCGAGCATCTCATTGTACAAATACCTGCATACGTTCAACCAGTGTAACAAGATTATTGTTTGTGTTTTGGTTGGATACATCCGGTATTTGAAAGTACGTCTTGGCACAATACTCATATTGATTAAATGGGCATATATAGTTTATAGAAGCCAAAACAACCAGAAGTTCAGTATTTCACACTAACTATCATATTGTTTTTTGCCCTATGTACCGGCGTAAGGTTTTCAAAGATGATATTGCTGAATATCTTGAGCAATTCTTTAGGAAACAAGTGGAAAAAAAGGGATGGGTATTAATTGCGATCGAAGTTAGACCAGATCACATCCACCTATTCATTGAAGGAATTTCCCCCATCACGCGGTTATCTGATGTGGGCACAATCGAATTATCTAGTGATAGAATAGGGTACCCCCTCCCAAAAGCTTTTTAACTCTGGGAGGGAATATGTATATTGGTTATACAATGACAATTCTAAACTGTACCCTATTAAACTTTGCGCATGGGGGGATACTCCGCCCAATTTTCGAGTGCTACTCGAACGACTTCGAATACACCACAAACGGCATATTCCGGAGAATTGTTTCGCCAGACTGTCCGAAATGTGGGAATCGGATGAATCATAACGGATACAATGAGCATTGCAAAAAAGGACTTGGTAGCGTCAAGATCGGGAGATATCTCTGCCCCATTTGCGGGGAACCGCTCGAAGAATCTCGCAGCTTCTGGGAACAACTGAAAACCGACTTCTTCAGTGTCCTGGAAAACATTTACCAGCGCTTTCGGATTCATAACGTATCATACGATGGCATATCCATGGTGATGGAACTCATATTTCCCAGAGGAAAGGACACCATTCACAACGATTTTACGAATTCAGTAGAGATAGCGTATATCCCACCAATAAAGGACATTCAAATCGTTCATTATGACGAACAGCATCCTAAAATGGGTAGAACACAGAAGTTCCGCCTGACATTGTTGGACGGTGTTACCGGCAGACCGATTGCGGACGAACTCTATGACGACAAGAGTCCTGAGACCATTAAAACCTTTCTCGAGGCATATCTCGACCCAACAAAGCAGACTTTCATTGTAACTGACCTTTATTCAAGTTATCCTGGAGTATTCGAGAAATTCTTTGGGGAGAATCTGATTCACCAGTTATGCCTCCTGCATCTGAACAAGCTGATAGTGGGCGATTTTCCGAAACATGGGACCGTCGAGCAGGAATTGATGAAATACCGCATGTTAAACATCTTTTACAACAGAGGTGCGGAGATCGAAATTCTGGAAGGAATGGTAAAAGAAGAGCAGATGATGAGACTGAAGGGTGATGTGAAGTACATGGCGTGGCTAAAAAGTAATATGTCTATTTTCAGGCAGTTTGTACACGAACGTGAACTGAAACGTAGACGTGAGGACGAAAATCTTGAGCAGAGGACATTTTTTGGGGCTGTGAAGGAGTTTGCTACGTTGATGGTTGAAATAGATTCTTTTGAGGCATTTGTACAGAAACGATTGAGGATGATTAAGAAGAACTGGAAACACCTCACAGAGTTCTATTTCACGGAAGACGCGCCAGCAACCAATAATTTGATCGAGAATTACTATTCAACAAGTCTGAAGACCCATAGGAAGAAGCAACTCAGGACTGAGAGGGGAATTAAGAACCAGATGAAACTATCAGCGATGAAAAGGGCAGGGGTGCTGGGTACGTGTGAAAAGACGCTTCTGGAGGTATTTTTGATGTTTGTGCCGTTTCTGGATACTGGCTAATAATTTTTTAGTCATGGATGGTGTGCATGCGTCATTAGCTATGACTATCGATTTTTTATTAGTGTGCGGGCAGTTTTCGTGGTTTTGTTGGTGGATTGTTGGGGAAATGTGGTAAGTATAGTGCGGATTCTCTGGTCATGGACTTATTACATGTAGACGAGGAGAGTTGGGTGGGCGCGGTGGTCGGAAAGTTTGAATATCACTAGATTTTTAGACAGTGCCTCTGATGTGGTGAAATATTTAAAAGGAACAAGTGGGTTATCTCTGTTCAGGGTTTTTCCAAAGTTGCGCCGGCGATTCCGCAAAGGACGGATATGGTCACGAAGTTACTATATCGGAACTGCTGGAGAAGTGAGCAGCGAAACGATTAAAAGGTATATCGAGCGAGTGGAGCATGACTAAAACCAACAAAAAGGGCGGCATTCATCCCCGCTACAAGTAGCGGGGTCTTCTGCCGCGTATCTATAACACAGATTTAATGTAATGAAAGCGTACTTCGGGTGAGTGAGGAGAGTAAGCCCCCTTCTGTTCATAGCAGCATTCGACTACGCGCCATACCCGGGCACGGCTGGACTCCGCTCTCGCTTTCGCGATTTTACCCTGTGTTGGCTTGCACCCACGGGGATTCACCGTTTCATTCATCGATATACGACCTCAGCCTTCCGGCATCATTGCATTGGCATATCGTGGTAGCGTTTCTGTGTCAGAGCCAGAACTCTCGCCCTAAGCCATTTCGGCATCCGTGTGTCCAGTGGTGGAGGGACTTTCCTCACGACTTGCTGTCGCGGCGGCTGCTCTTCCTCTCTCGGTTATTGCATGATCTCTTTGTGGTATTATATGTTGTCACAGGGGGGCGGCAGAGAGGGGGTCCTTCTTCCGCATATCTATAATATCTTAAAACACAGAGTCAGAACCAGAGCACCAGATGAATTACCTTTCCCCCGATAATGGAACGAAGGAATAGTGAAATAACCATGTGGGACGCCATATTAAACAAATTCAAGAAATATCCGGCGCAGGAGCGAGTCGTGCGCCTGCTGCTGGAGCGCGGCTTTCAGGTAACACCGGACAGAAAGGTGGTCTCAGGTGGAATACGGCTGGCGCACACCCAGATAGCAAGGGAGGCTTCCGTCGATCGTAGGGCAGTTGATGGCGCTGCATCGATGATCGTAGAAGACCCGCTGCTCAAAATCGTTTTCACGAATATCCGCCCGATCTCCTCGCTGCGTGAGGTTGCGCCCGATCTCAAACTCGGCGTGATCATCATAACGCCTGTGGATGCCTCCCGCACAGGCATTCTCGCATCGGTGGCGGTGGCGGTGGCAGAACGCGGGATCAGCATCATGCAGGCGATCGCTGATGACCCGCGGCTTGCAAAGCGCCCGACACTGACCATCATAACCGATCGGCAGATACCTGATGATCTGGTCGGGGAACTGCTGAAGTGCGAGGGCGTGCGAGGGGTCAGCGTCTGCTGACTGCGTGCCTATATCGCTACCATGAGATGTTTTTGGCGGGGGTGGTCAGTTTACGCTCTCATGGATGGGATTTATGTGGGGGAGGACAACGATTACTATGAGGGCTTGTACAGGAATGAATACAGATCAACTCGTTGAAATGGCTGAGGCTGATAAAGACATTCTTGCAGCCATTCTTTTCGGCAGCTCTACGAGAGGGGAGGTATACCGAGATATCGATATCTGTCTTGTCACCGACCCTAAAAGGCACGTGAATCTTGCAAGAAAGGATCTGGCATATCTCATGAGGTTCGATTTTGACATTCACACGTTTGAGGAACTGCCCGTCTGTATTCAGGATGCGAGTGCTGGAAGAGGGCAAGTGTCTGCTATCGAAAGATGATGATGCGCTCTATGACATTGCGCATAAAACAGTGCAGGAATTTGAAGATTTCAAGTTGAGATATGAAGACTATCTTGAGGAGATTCTGCATGGATAGAGCACGGATATTAAGTAAACTGGACGAAATGGGGTGGCATCTTGATAAAATCAGAGAAATCGCTCCGGATAGCCTGGAAGAATACGAAGAAGATGAGGTGACAAGGAGAGCCATCGAGCGGCTGCTACACATCTCAATCGAAACGGTCATTGACGTCTCATACATTCTTGTCAAGGAACTGCGACCTGGACTGCCGACAAGCGAGGATATGTTATTTCGATAAACTTTCAGGAAAAGTGCTGACACCGCAGATGGTTGAGAAACTAAAAGAGATGCGGCGATTCCGCAATGTCATGGTGCATCGATATGACAAGGTGGATGATATCCGGGTGTATTATGTCGTTTGGGACAGGCTTGGCGACCTGTATGAATTTAAAGAGGAAGTTCCTCGAGTTTTTGAGGAAAGGGGGTTCTGACAGGGTATTTGGTTGGCGAGGTAGGATCGAAATGGTGGAGGCGATGGTTACTTTCACCCTGTTCTTTTGGGCGGGGTTTATGTGGGATGGAGGGGGATGTATGTATGAGGATGTGTAACGATGCGAAGTGTAGGGAACAAAACGAATGGGGCAATTGAACCATGTACAACTTTATCGTAGATTTGTTTACTGAAGATGATTACAACTCTTTGTTAGATGGTGGCGAGGAGGGATCTAAAAATGATAAGACCAAAATTTTGGTCGTACCGCCAAACATAGGTGACCAACCCTTTACCATCCAAAGCGTAAATCTTGAGGATGAAATTGACGAAATGCCACTATTAGGCAAGTATAGAGGAAATCTACACAAATATTTCAATTTTAATAAGTTTGTAAACCCCACTCATAACAACGCTAACAATATCGGTACCAATTCAGCATTGATGAGCCATTCCCCCACCCACTATAAAATCACAAAAGCCTTCATTGATGAAGATCAACAGTATCCCAACGGGAATGTTATTCTGCAATTTCCTTCAAAGAAACTCGACGCTTTTGAAAAATCGGTCAAGAAGACCGTGTACTATAGCCAGTTCCAAGAGCTTTGTGACCATGTGGCGAGTTTCTTTAGAGATTTTGACAAAATTAACCCTGAAAATGGTTTTAGTTTAGAGGAGAATGACTTCATCGTTTTTCTTGTAAACGAATCAGATATTGAGAGATATTTAGATGTTGTTGCCGATTACACCACCGAAAAAATTCTGAAATATAAGACATTCATAGGAGAGTGTGACAGTTGTAGAAAGCAGGATGAACAACTGTATATGTTAACCCGAGGAAATATGTTCGATCTGGGAAAAGGTCGGAAATTTCTTCTCAGGCATCCCACACGATACAAAACCAACCCAACATCAAAAAGTCCTGAAAACTTCAATGTTTGCAGAGAATGTGCCATGCGAGTTTATGATTTCTTTGAGTACATCAAAAAATACAAATTTTACAAATACGTGTTTCCCACTACCGTAACGGTTGACACAAACGATTACAGGGAGTATTCTTCCGATCCGATTGGTATTCTAAAAATGTTAAAGACTCTATACAATAGGAATCGCTCTCAGGAGTTCGATTATGTGATGATGATCACCGATCCGAAAGTCGAGAATATAGAGTTCAGGTACGTTAATAATTTTAATTATATTCTTCCAAATGAGAGCCCTCCGATCAATGTACAGGATATTCCGATACGTTCGACATTGAAAGACCTCGAATCCAGAGGAAGAGAGGGGGGAATTACGTCCATCCAGAATGGGAGGGATAAATCAGTATTCCTGAGAGAACTGAACCTTATTTTCAACAACACTCTTGCACGTTCCTTGTTTGAAACAGACCCAACGAATTTGATGAAATCACTTCCTCCGTTCCTTAAGCTGAAAATCATTGAATACAATTTCATCATCAGAAACTTTATATATTTTCAAGATGTATCTTTTTTTGAGGACAGGGTTTATTCGAAGCTATTCAGAGAGATGCTCTCAGAGCTGGTTACGAATCCAAGTCTTCGAGATGATATGAAGATAGGACCTAACAAAATCCGATTCTTCTTGACAATCTACTTTAAGTATCTAAACATAGAGTCTAATGGGGGCGATACCATTACAGAATATACGGCACTGAAGGAGAAAATGAAAGATGTGGAATCTTTCGATCTGGAGAATGATTTCGAGGCGAGCTACTGCATGGGGCAGATATTTTACTATCTGTTGCAGGTCAGCAAAACACCGAACAGGCTGAACCTCTTCACCAAATATACCATGAACGTGCATAACATGGATATATTAAAAATGAAGTTGGTTACAGTGCTTGAGAAGTATTCTCACAACGAATACCTTGATAATAATCGAAGATTTCACAATTTGATCGCCAATGTTCTGGCGTTTGAGTTTGGGAAGTCTTATGAAAACAATAAGATACCCCTGTACACGGGTTATTTTGATAGTAACTACTTGTATACTTCCACAAAGGAAAAAGAGGAACTGGAATCCCCACAAGAGGAGGCGAATTAGATGAACTATAATGGCATAGTGGTGGTAAACGCAAAGAATGCAAATTTCAATGCTGGTTTTGATGGTCTTCCCAGGAGATTACCTACCGGGCGGATATTTGCTACCGATAAAGCATTGAAGTATTGCATAAGAGAGTACCTCTCAAAGAATGAACCTGTATTCGTCCAGAGGACCAAAGAGTTCCACGATGGCACGGGCGGGGTACGGGTGGAACGATACCTGACATTAAAGGAGAATTACCTCAAGAAATGCAATAAAGAAGAGATGCCCAAGGACGAGGGGGTTATAATTAACGATCTCAAAGGGTTTATAGACATCCGATTGTTCGGGGTAGTATTCGCAGTTGATAGCAACATATCCATGACCGGTCCCTGCCAGATAAATTACGGGATCAACAGGTTTGAGGGATCCAATATCTTTTCTTCTGAGATATTATCCCCCTACAGAAATCCAAACGAGAAGAGCAAGGATGCTCAGCAAACCACAATAGGCGAAGAATCCAGAGCAGACGACGTTTACTACGTATATGACGTCTGCCTGAACATGAACTCCGCAGAGAAACAGGGAATTGTGGTAACGGATGACGACATAGGGAAACTGAAGAATGCATTGAAGTACGCTGTGGGCAACGTGACCTCCACCACTATGTTTGGCTGCGAGACGGTAAGTATGCTCTGGTTCAAGAACACTGATGACCGGATATATAACAACCTGAATTCGCTGATGGAGATTTACAAATCAGATGATGGGGTGGTCGTGGATTACTCAAAGGTCATGAAACTGGTACTGGCAGACATCGATAGTGATTCCCTCGAAGAATATAGCAGCAAGGTCAAGAACATCATCCCACAGCAGAGTAATATGGAGTGAAATAAACCAACAGGTGGCGATATGGGGACAACTCTGGATTATTTCTCTTCGTCTGGAGAAAACGAGGCTGGCAACCAGTCTATGAAACTCCTGGCCTTTAGGTTGCACGGGAATTTTGCCCATTTCAATCAGCCTATCAGCAATCGTTTCAGGAATACGTATTCGATTATTCCAAAGCCCCAATTACTGGGACTCATCGGGTCAATCGCTGGTCTTAGGGGATATGCGAATAATAAAACCTTTCCTGAATTCTATAGCAGGATTGGAGATCTCAAAGTTTATATCAGGTCTAATAACAATTCGGATAAGAAGTTTATAGTGAACTACAACAGTTTGAACAGTTTTTTGAATAACCGGGTAGATACGGGTTCTCCGAACGTAATAATCAATGAACAGGTGCTGTTGGACCCGGATTATGAAATTGGTTTATTGCTGGATGAAAATAACGATCTGCACAACAGCATCATTGAAAATATCCGGCACAACCGCAGTGTATTTCCCATATACTTCGGAAAGAACGAGTTTTTTGCAAACATCCAATATCAATCCCTGGAAGACTATGAGATGAATTCTGCGAAAGAACCGATGTGCTGTAGCATACTGCCATTCGATGAACTGGAAAGAGAAGGCACTAATAACATGAAACTGGAAATGCTTCCAGTGGGCTTTGATGGGGCGTTTAAGTACATCTATCGCTTAATGGCGATACCACAGAAAGAGTGTGTTGTGCCGCTGAAAAACCCAGATAAATGCATCGTCTCAGGTGGCAATGTTTACTATGTCTTCTGATGCCTTCAGAGAGATATTCAAAGATCTGGACCGAAGTTTAATCCCATCCAACCTGTTCTATTCTGCCCATAGACGAGGGGGTGATCTGGAATTGCTGGAAGCTCACTCGGAGCTCTGTAGTGGCTATTTCTTGCACGTAATCGATGAATTGGGACTTGAACCGATACTTGATGAATTGATATCCGATCTCTTTGGAGAACAACAACGAACTGAAATTAAACAAATCATATCATTTGCAATTTATTATCACGACATCGGAAAACTGAATCCGAACTTTCAAAAAGTGAAAGTAAAAGGAATGAAAGTGTCCGGAAACACTCGCCACAGCTTTTTTTCAGAGAGGGTGTTAACTTCATTTCTTCTGGGAAAGTTTCCGGAATTAAGAGGAGCTATATATCTGGCTGTCAACATCGTTCGGAGTCACCACGGAAAATTAAGCGATTTCACTACGGACGATTATTTCGAAAGTTCTGAAGAAAGAAAAATAATCCAACAAATTCTTCAAATAACGGACATTGAGGGGGCAACAATATCAGAAGACGACAAAAGAGAGTTTTTCAGGAATAGTTTGGACTGGCACAAAACCTTTCTGTTAGTCAAACTCCTGTACGCTCTACTCGTCCTGAGCGACTCATATTCAACGATGCACTATGCCCATTCATTCAATAGAAAGTATCCTTTGAATATACTGGATCAAAATATTCGAGAAAGGATGATAGAATCATATTCGAGGATTCCCTATAACTCAAATATCGATCAAACGGAGTTTGAGGGCAGTTCTCGATGTGGTGCCATAAACGAATTACGAAAGGCGATTTTGATCGAGAGCAGCAACCGCATAAAGAAACTTCTGAAGGAGGACAACAGAATCTTCATGCTGTCAGTTCCAACCGGTGGCGGGAAGACGAACATCTCCATGAAACTGGCGCTAAATATTCTTGAGCACGATGAGACGATAAAACGTTTGTTTTACGTGTTTCCTTACATCAACATAATCGAACAGAACTATAAAGCGATAGATAATGCATTATTTGACAAATCGCTGTTCCCTGATAAAATAGGTCTTGTTTCAGACATATACTCTCGTGCGTACATGGACAAGTTCCAGGGTGAAACGGATGAAGATTCCGTATCGACCTTGGAAAAGATGATGATCATACGGGATGATAATTTCCTGAACAACTGTGTAAACGTGATAACCAATGTAAATTTTTTTAATGGGATTATTAAAAATGGGGGGAACAACCGCTACAAAATCGCTAACCTATGCAATAGCATAGTTATCATCGATGAGATACAAACATTGAGCGATAAAAATATCAGGACGTTTTATGATTTTATCAAGGAAACAAGCAGAGATTTGAATATTTATTATATTATTATGAGTGCCACACTTCCGAGTTTCAATGATTTTCTTGAGGATGTTGAAGTTCCGCAGATCATTGACGATCCTCACAAATATTACACTCATCCGGTACTTAAGAGGAACGAAATCGTTTTCAAAAAAGATATTAAAGATCTGAACGGAATAAAAGAATTGTTAATCTCAGAAATCAATAGAAAATATCGAACAGGAGACGTAAAGATTCTTGTTACCTTAAATGTAGTCGATACTTCGAGAAAAGTGTACGAAGAATTGAAATCTGATGGTAGGTTCAAAGAGTTCTCTTTTTACTTGTTGAACAGTACCACATCGAGCTTGCGAAGGAAGAAGATGATTGAGGAGATTAAGGATAAAACAAAAGAAGGGCGAATGATGATAGTTTCGACACAATCCATAGAAGCCGGTGTTGATATTGATTGTGATTTTGGGATCAGGGATTATTCCATATTGGATAGCATAGAACAGATATCCGGGCGGATTAATAGGGAATGTAATACACAGAAAGCAGACGTTTCAAAACTGTTCGTCATAAAGTACAAAGATGGCAAGTTAGCAGATTCTAAGAAGATATACGCTGGCCATGAGCGATATAAAATTTTAATCAATGGCAAAATTGACCAAGAGTGTGTTGAACAAATATTGGACTGCAAGCGATTCGACAAATATTATAAAGTTTTGTCCGGGGAATTGAAAAAAGTTGCAAAAGATTCTTTTCCTAAAACCAATCGTGAAATAGATGATTTACACTATCAAACGATAAACAATACCCTGGATGTAATTGATGACAAATTGGATAAAGTAGATATTTTTGTATGCGAGGAGATCCCAATAGGGAGTTTGTCTGAGTATGATCGAAGTAAAATTGAGTCTTTAATAAACGATCCGACGATACAAAAGTTAGAGAAAAGCCACAAAATCATATCAGATGGAAAAATAATCACTGAGAATGTTTATTGGGTCTGGAAAGAAATCCTAACATCGACAGACAAATTTGAAGACGTGTACATCAGAAGAAAAATTACTAGCCTACTTAACCAGTTCATCATTTCGATAACCAATATAAAAAACAAAACGTATGATCAAGACCTTTCGGGATATCTCCTAACAGGGGGGTTTGTTGAGAAGAATGAACAATTTGATATTATTTTATCAACGCCAGCGTTCTCTGAATATTATTCATTCGCTGATGGTTTAAGATCGGATAAATTGAAGGATGCACTAAAAACCCCCTCGCTCGGGGTCATCATCTAATAATTTTCATCCACCCCCAACTCCCACTCATGCGCTCCAAAATCACCCTCCACAAAATCACCCCCGCCCCGATTCACTATGACTACCAGTACGGCATAGCAGCGATGCTCTACAAAAAACTCGCGCACGCAAACATCCGTTTAGCAAACGAGATACACTCACATACCGGATTCAAGTTCTACACCTTCTCAAACCTGATCTTCGATGACCGAATCCCTGCCCGCCACGGCCTCAATTTCGAGCAGGCACACTTCTACCTCTCATCCCCTGACCCCGAGTTCATCCGAAGTTTCACAGAAGGACTCCTGCAAGATCCCGAATTTTACCTCCGACGCACAGAAACTGGCAAAGAGCGTGCCAGCATCCTGATAGAGAGAATCGAGATCCTCCCAAAAGAGACGATCGGCGAGGTCTGCAAGTTCAAAACGATCTCCCCGATCTACGTGAAGACGCAGCGGCTGCAGGACGGGCGTCTCCGCGATTTCGATCTATATCCTACGGACGGCAAATTCTATGAGAACCTGCACACAAACCTTGTTGCCAGATACCGGGAGTATCACGGGCATGATGTCAACCACGACCATTTCGAGGTCACTGACACCAGAAATGTGAAACCAAAGCGGATAAAGATCGCAAATACATATCGTAGATGTTCGCTAATGGAGTTTGAGGTGCAGGGAAGTCCTGAGTTGCTTGAGTTTGCTTATGAGGCAGGAATCGGTGAGAAGAACGCGATGGGGTTTGGGTGTTTGCAGCGCATAGGATCGAAATGATCCAACCTGTAACTCGTGCACTATACTGCACAAAAACTTAAGAATCCGTGCAGTGTAATGCACGCCTATTTGAGCAAACGCATCAGTAAGATTCGTGGTGACGATTACAATCATAAAAAGAGCGACTTCGGACGGGAGATTGAGGTTTTTGAGACTTTTTAATTTGTTCTGGTCGGTTGAAAACATGACGCCAACCCGGCAATACAAATATGATTAGATGGGTGTAATCAGTGAAATCGGTGTTAATCTGTGGCTAAAACAGTATCAGCCACAGATTAACGCAGATGGACACAGATTAGTGGTGTAAACGACTTTTCAGATCGACAGTGCCCCATTCTGGCAGTTGTGGTTGCGTAAGACAATCCGACGTTCCCAGAAAATAATAAAAAGACTCAGGTTTTTCACTGGTGCACTAAAAGTAATAGCTTATTGATCCATTCCAGTTCCTCCCCTTGTCGATAGATAGGAACATAATCCTTAGGTTCGTGTTCCTAAACTATGAACCTTTCAGGGTGCCTGCGACATCCATGCTGCCTGATTCGGAAACAGGCGCGATTCCAAAGGACTGCTGCGATGGAGCGTATTCTGGTGGCGGGTATGTTGATGTGCAGAGAAGAACAGAACAGAAGACAGTATTTGATAGTTACGTGGTGACCGTGCATGACTGAAACAGAGACCCAACCGGACGAGACGGAAATCAAACCGGAATCCGAATCCGAAACAGCACCTGAAACAGCACCTGAACCCGAACTCGAAACCGGGCCGGAGAACATATACGCGGGAATACAGTCCGGAGCCGTACGCATAACAGGTGTTAAGATCGACTATTATCACATCTGCCACACCAAGCTCTGGCTCTTCTCGCACAACATCACGCTTGAGGCGGGGCACGAGAACGTAGAGATCGGCAAACAACTGCACAAGGATCGTTATAAGCGGGATGGCAAGGATGTCACGATCGATAACACGATAAGCATAGATTTTGTGCGGCGTGGCTCAAGCATCGAACTACATGAGGTGAAGAAGACGAAGAAGATGGAGGATGCGGACCGGGCGCAGTTGCTCTTTTACATCTATTACCTGAAGCAGAGGGGCGTTTCTGCTGAAGGCGTGATCAATTATCCGCTGATCCGGGAGACTGTGCGGGTCACGCTGACGCCGGACGACGAGGCGGTTCTGCAACGCGACATCGAAGAGATCGAGAGAATCGTGCAGGGGGGTATGCCGCACCCGTTGCGGAAGCGGATCTGTGCGAAGTGCGCATACCTCGAGTTCTGCTTCTGCGATGAGGTTTGAGAGATTGATGCGGGGTGAGTGGTTATGAGTGGTTAATGCTTCTGCCAATTCAATATGTCAATTATATTATGCTTTCTACTATATTCAAGAATTCTTTTGCTGAATTTAGAGCCGTTCGCGCTTCGTCTTCATCTAAAACAACGTCCAATCCGTAGATCGCACTATGTCTGAACCGCCGGTAGGTATCCAGCACGTTCGCGTACATACCCATATCTTTATATTTTTCTTTGAGATATTTTGGAACACATTCGTGGCTGCGCTCTTTGATTCCGTCCTTAAACAGCAGTGCCCGGGCGGCGTGAAACATGGCGGTGTAACTCGAAACGATTACCACCCGGTATCGGTGTATGCGCAGGTTCTCCTCCGCATCTTCGATGTTACTCGCAGAGAGTTCTATGGACCTGCGTGCGTTTTCCATGTCAGGAGGTATCCTCTTTAAAAACCCTTTCCGGAAGCAGTCATCGAGTTTCATAACAGCTCACCTCCGTAGAGCAGTATGTGATTTCTCATAATGCTACTGTAAAATGCGTCTTTTCGTTCTGCCATCGATCTCCACTGGGATAGTCCAAACACAGACAGGCTCACCTCTTTCCCAAGTTCATTCTCCAGTTCTTCTGCCACGTCGATGAGTCGATCTCTTCTGCCAGGAGTTACCACCAAAAAGTCAACATCGCTTTTTTCGTCAAAACTGCCATCGGCATAACTTCCGAAGAGGGCAAGCGATATAATATCCGGATCAATTTCAAGAAATTTTCTTTTGGGGATCGTTTCAGTGATTAAAGCGATTCCATACGCTTTTTTCAGTGGAAGTACGACGCAGTGAGCAGTGTTCAGTTTATAGAGATGGGCAAGACCTTTTTCCTCTTTTACCAGAACTCCTTCGGAATGAAGCAATTTTACGGCACTGCCGACACTTCCAGGACTTACATTCAGCCGTCGTGCCAATTCTTTTACATGGACGGACGTATATGGGTTTGCAAGGAAATATGACAGGATCTTCCACTGCACATACCTGTTGAATAGTTCAATCAATCGAACCACCGTTCAACATAATATACGACCGTTCAGTACATAAAACCTTCGCGGGGTTTTGTGATAACGTCGAGATGCACGAATGACATAGAGTAACAGGGTGCAAGGGTGTGAGAGTAACAGTTATCCACTACCGACCGCCAATAAATGTAAGTGTCGGGAGATTAAGTAATACTATAAGGAGAGATGCCGGCTTGAGATCAGACTACTACATCCTGCAGGACGGGATTCTGAAACGGAAGGAGAACACCGTATATTTCCATAACAAGGAAGGAAAACGGGTTCTTCCGATCAACAAGATCTACTCGATATACGCTTACGGGAAACTGTCCTTCTCGTCAGGTGTTGTCTCATATCTTGCGAAGAACGGCATCCCGATTCACTTCTTCAACTACTACGGATTCTATGAGGGCAGCATGTACCCGAGAGAGACGCTAATAAGCGGAGACCTCGTGATACATCAGGCAGCACACTATCTTGACAGCGAGAAGCGGGGATACCTTGCCGCGCAGTTCATCGAAGGCAGCTCTCGGAATATCCTCAAGAATCTTGGATACTACGCACGGAGCAAAGAGGACGTACGAGATGCGATTGACCGGTACATCGAGAAGATTGATGGCGAGATCGCGCGCCTTCCGGGCGCGAACACGATTCCTGAGATGATGAACGTCGAAGGCAGGATACGGGATATCTACTACAGTGCGCTCGATGCGATATTCCCTGAGGAGTACAAGATCACGAAGCGTACCCGCCGCCCTCCGGAAAACCGGATGAACACGCTCATCAGTTTCGGAAACTCGCTCATGTATACGACGGTCCTCTCTGAGATCTACAACACGCAGTTGAACCCGACGATCTCGTACCTGCATGAGCCGTTTGAGCGGCGGTTCTCACTGTCGCTTGATGTAAGCGAGATTTTTAAGCCGGTGATCGTGGACCGGATCATCCTGAAGCTCGTGAACAAGAATATGCTCGATGACGGGTGTTTCCGCGGTGAGATTGGTGACATGCTGCTATCTGAGAAAGGGAAGAAGATCTTTCTTGCCGAGTACAATGCGAAGCTGGGAACCACGATCAAGCACAAGGGGCTGAAGCGGAACGTGTCGTACAAGCGGCTCATCCGGCTTGAGCTGTACAAGCTTGCGAAGCATGTTCTGGGTGATGCGGAGTACAAGCCACTTGTGATGTGGTGGTGAGGGGGTTATGCCAGTGACGGGGGTGGTAAGATATGTACACAATCATCGCCCACAATACAGGGGTTGGGCGCTTATGGTTGCAGGATTTTATATGACACTTGCATTCCAAATGATTACATCCATAATGATTACAAAAATAATCATCTACCCTCGACGATCGTTCTCGCGAGACTGTGCGGGTCGGCAAAACCGATTAAGAATTGAGGAGCGAGTAGCGCCATGTATGTAGTAATCGTCTATGACATCGGAATCGAGCGCCTGAACAAGGTGCGGATATTCCTGAAGCAGTACCTCAACTGGGTGCAGAACAGCGTACTCGAAGGGGAACTCACGAAGGCGGAGTACATGCTGGTACTCTCCCGGCTTAAGGAGTTGATCGATCCGGATGAGGATTGCATCTTCTGCTACCATGTGCGCGACCAGAAGTTCTTGGGCTTTGATGAACTCGGGACGCGGAAGGCGGAGATCGATACGATCATCTGATCTTCGTGGATCTTTATATACCAGATACATAATTGGCGATCCACGAAAACCATGGCGGCTCATCTCGCGGATCGAAGGTTATTTGTACGATGGGCGAGTAATTCATCTTTGCCGGAAATCGGTAGCAGGCTTGCGGTTGCAGATGATCTGATACGGCGTCTGTGTGGCAGACATGCGACGGATCTGGCGGCGGCGGGCTTGGGTTCAAATCAGACCGTGGCGGGATTGAAACATGTATAAAGCAGAACAGATAGTAGAAAAAACAGAGAGTTCAAATCAGACCGTGGCGGGATTGAAACGCGGTTATAAGACCTTCGATTTCATCTTCCATTATTGTTCAAATCAGACCGTGGCGGGATTGAAACACGGATGACGACGGCAATATAGCAGTGGGTAATAAGGTTCAAATCAGACCGTGGCGGGATTGAAACGAGGCAGCGAAGAAATGGTATGAGGAGGAGTTATGGTTCAAATCAGACCGTGGCGGGATTGAAACAGGAATGGGCGGATGCAGTTATAACAGCATATAATGTTCAAATCAGACCGTGGCGGGATTGAAACACATCAGAGAGTTTCATGTGATGAGGATGGGGTAGGGTTCAAATCAGACCGTGGCGGGATTGAAACATAATAGAGTCCATAAGTATTGATGAGCTCGAAAATAGTTCAAATCAGACCGTGGCGGGATTGAAACAGCGATACGGTGAGCCACGCGCCGACTGTCAACGAGGTTCAAATCAGACCGTGGCGGGATTGAAACTCGGATTGGTGGATTTAGACAAAGCTTCCATGGTTGGTTCAAATCAGACCGTGGCGGGATTGAAACCCAATTGTTTTGACAGCGACGTAAATACCGCCGACCGCGTTCAAATCAGACCGTGGCGGGATTGAAACACGAAAGGCGAGACCGGTTGGAAGCAGGTAGGCGATGTTCAAATCAGACCGTGGCGGGATTGAAACTGATGTGGACGGGGCAGGGTATATCAGTGTGCCAGAGTTCAAATCAGACCGTGGCGGGATTGAAACTTTGATCAGAGGGGAGGTGCACTATTCGGGCAACAAGGTTCAAATCAGACCGTGGCGGGATTGAAACAAGAACGTGATCATAAACGGTGATGCGCTGGATTGGTTCAAATCAGACCGTGGCGGGATTGAAACTAAGTTGTTTTACAGTTATTTATGAACTGTTGAACTGTTCAAATCAGACCGTGGCGGGATTGAAACGATGTTGAAGACATCCGAGTTAAAATTAATGAAGGAGTTCAAATCAGACCGTGGCGGGATTGAAACATAGCAATAGCTGCACCTATAGCAGCAAATCCAACCGGGTTCAAATCAGACCGTGGCGGGATTGAAACGTTGATTGCGGCGATGAGCAGCAGCTTACATACACAGTTCAAATCAGACCGTGGCGGGATTGAAACTCACCAACTGCACAATGCACCGAATTTGTGTAGTATGTTCAAATCAGACCGTGGCGGGATTGAAACTCTGTTCCAGCTCTATATCGGTTTGAGATTCGATATCGTTCAAATCAGACCGTGGCGGGATTGAAACCTGGACACAGTTGGGCGCAGGGGTACAGGAAGCAGGTTCAAATCAGACCGTGGCGGGATTGAAACTAGGTCTTCAGTTGGATGTCTGCCTGACTGCGGGGGTGGTTCAAATCAGACCGTGGCGGGATTGAAACTCGAAAACGTTTCGGTGCTGTATCTTATGATGGCAATGTTCAAATCAGACCGTGGCGGGATTGAAACGCTTTAACACACTCACTCGCAAACTCTGAATCATTGGTTCAAATCAGACCGTGGCGGGATTGAAACTCAGATGACTTTGCGATCGCCTCTGCAAAAGATGCGGTTCAAATCAGACCGTGGCGGGATTGAAACACCACCAGCACCCAGCAGGATCCAACTGCCACCATTGTTCAAATCAGACCGTGGCGGGATTGAAACACCCCATCGCCTCGAGTATTCTTTCAAACCGAGACTGTTCAAATCAGACCGTGGCGGGATTGAAACCTGTCTGCGCCTTGAGCATAACATCCGCCTCGTCCGCGTTCAAATCAGACCGTGGCGGGATTGAAACTACCACGCCATCGCTGCCTCCGGGTCGTTCTTCAGCGTTCAAATCAGACCGTGGCGGGATTGAAACTATAGTGCAATCACCGGGTGGTCATGCGTTGACACGGTTCAAATCAGACCGTGGCGGGATTGAAATACTGTTCGAGACACCGAGACCGAAGGCAAGGAGTACGTTCAAATCAGACCGTGGCGGGATTGAAATCTGAAAGAAGGGGATGTTGTAGCACTTAGTAACGAGTTCAAATCAGACCGTGGCGGGATTGAAATTACTGATAAGGTTGACTTTGCTTTATCAACAAGTGGGTTCAAATCAGACCGTGGCGGGATTGAAATTCAAGTAACTTTTCACTTAATACTTTTATGATACTGTTCAAATCAGACCGTGGCGGGATTGAAATAATATTTGTAATGTTTGTTGTTACATCGGCCGCCACGTTCAAATCAGACCGTGGCGGGATTGAAATAATCAAAATGGTTATCGGGGCACTCCTGCATCAAGTGTTCAAATCAGACCGTGGCGGGATTGAAATTGTGAAAAAGCAGGTCTTGGTTCTGTCGGTTGCTCCGTTCAAATCAGACCGTGGCGGGATTGAAACGTGGCTGACCTGATAGTAAAGAAGGTTCGTGGGGCATGTTCAAATCAGACCGTGGCGGGATTGAAACTGTGGATAGGCACGCCCATAAAAACTACCAGGGGCTGGGTTCAAATCAGACCGTGGCGGGATTGAAACACGTATCCATTAAGGTGTGAATGGGCGGCAGACGTGGACGTTCAAATCAGACCGTGGCGGGATTGAAACTAACAATATGGACTATATTCACCACCCGAAAGGTCATGAAGGTTCAAATCAGACCGTGGCGGGATTGAAACGACGGTTTCCTCTACGTCGTTATACGGTATAAATTGTTCAAATCAGACCGTGGCGGGATTGAAATTTGCTGATTCTGATGGATTCTGTGGTTCTCGAAAAAGCTACTTGTATTAATAACAATTTTGCCAATCATGTTATAAACTAATAAGCTTATACTATTCTTTCATGAATCTCCAGGACACTTATAAACCTGAAGACAAAGATCTCGAACCTGTTTCGGCAGTACAACGTTCGCTTATCACGCCATTAACCAATCACAAAAGAAGATGCAGTTTGAAAAAAGATTTCGATCCATTAGCGAATAAATCGAAACAAATCTGCATATTCATCGACGAGGAAGAGTACAACCGTATATTGGGTGATGCTACAGCTTTTCGCCAGTATTTGGATGGTATGATCAAACAATATCCTGAACTGTTCCCGGTTATGATCCAACAAGGATATACATTGCACGATATCCTCATGGAGTCCAAGAAAATGCCGGGAATTCGTTTGCGACGCATTAAAGTAAAAGCAAATGACGGTAGTGGCGATGAGGTATTTACCATCCGCCCCTCCTTTGTAATGCCTTATATGGTCGGTTACACCAACGACGTGGAGAAACCCCTGTTTTTACGTCGTTGGGGGGTTCCTCATTGGGCACTGGCATATGTCTTTGGACGCGACGAACAATACTGGTATCGCATCGATAATCACATCGGTCGCAACAGTATAGTCGGCACGACTGTGAAAAACCCCGATGATCTGCCAGAAGATCTTCTGGCAGACGAGAAACACACCCGATTTAACGGTCAAAAGGTATATATCGCAACTACAGTGGCAAATGATTGTGTTTTGGGCGCCTCTGTGAGTTTAGATGCAGATACAGAAGGTCTGACAGAAGCTTACGGTCATTTCAAGACCGAAGCCAATAACGTGTCTCAGGACTATGAACCAAAAACGGTCGCTACGGATGGATGGACAGCCACGAAATTAGCATGGCAATACTTATTCCCAACGATTACTGCAGTTTTGTGCTTTTTACATTCGTTTATCAAAATTAGAGATCGATGTAAGCGAATGAAAGGTCAGTATGAGGAAATCAAAACTCAAGTCTGGGAAATCTACCACTCAGACGATAAGAACACCTTTACACAGAGAATCGCTGGATTCAAGGAATGGGCGATCGAAAAAATGCCGAAAGGAAATGGTTTGGATGCAGTTTTGAAACTGTGCAATAAAGCACCCGAGTTTGTGAAAGCTTATGATCATCCTTCGGCATATCGAACCAGCAACATGTTAGATCGCCATATGGATCCAATGGCACGATATCTATATGGTTGCAGGTATTTTCACGGACATTTGACCTCTGCCGAATATAGCACCCGGTCATGGGCATTATTACACAATTTCCATCCGTATTCACCTCGTGCAAAGATTAAACGTATCCCCTCTAAATCAGAGGGTAACTCGAAGAAGTACAAATATACAGAGTCCTCAATGACCATGTTATTATTGTCATCTGGCAAGCAATGAATCGCCATACCAGTTGTTTTATCACATCACTCTATTCGATAGAATACTATATATAACAGAAGAGTAAAGGTCGTCTCATGAATTCATCAGGGATTGTGCAAACATTGGAAACGATAAATATCCGCCCGGATGAAATTCATGATGAACAACTGTCAGAAGCCTTCCGCATCCTTCTTCAGCTAATCGAAGAATTGAATGGGCACGTCGAGAAATTAAAAGTAGAAAATCAGAAGTTGCGAGATGAAATCAGTCTGATGAAAGGAGAACAACCAAAACCAGACATTAAACCCTCCGGGAAGAGGCCAAACATTGACATCTCTTCAGAAGAAGAAAGAAAACCCAAAAATACCCCGAAAAATAAGAAACCGAAAACAAAAAAAGACAATATAAAGATAGACCGTGTTGTTGTGTGTGAGGTGAATAAAGACATTCTGCCGGATGATGCGGAGTTCAAGGGGTACAAAGACGTGGTCGTTCAGGAAATCATCATCAAAACAGACAATATCATATATATAAAGGAGATGTACTACTCGCCGTCTCAAAACAAGACCTATATGGGGAAAACACCGTCTGAAATTGAGGGAGAATTCGGTCCAGGTGTGAAATCCACAATTCTCACGCTTAAACATGTTGCCAATGTGTCAGAATCAAAGATACACGAGTTCTTGGGCAATTTCAATATCCATATCGCTCCATCTACAATTTCCCGCATTCTTACGAAGAATAAGGAACTATTTCATCAGGAGAAAGCCGATATCTTCAGGGCAGGGCTGCTCTCCACCGGTTATCAGCAGATGGATGATACCAGTTCCAACGTACATTCGCAGAATCACTATGCTCAGATCATTTGCAACCCCTATTACACCGCTTATTTTACAACTCCGCGAAAGGATCGTCTGACCGTTCTTGATGTACTGCGGGGTGACCCGGACGGAGAATCAAGGAGTTATTGCTTTAATGAAGAAGCTTTTGGCATGATGGCTGAGTTCAGACTTTCTAAAAAGTTAATTGGTCGGTTACACGAGCTAACTTCTGGTAAAACACTGGATGAATCACAGATGCAGGAGTTGCTTGATACAATCTACCATACTCCCGACAAGGGCAAAAATAATCGAACAAGGATCATGGAAGCTGGTGCTATTGCAGCTTATCACCAGCAAACAGACTTTCCAGTAATTCCAATACTTCTGACTGATGATGCGCCCCAGTTCAAGCTGCTTACTTATGAACAAGCTTTGTGCTGGGTTCATGACGGACGAAACTACAAGAAGTTGCATCCGGTGGTGCCGGTGCACCGTGAAAAACTCGAAGAATTTCTGGGTATGTACTGGGATTATTACAGAAAACTTCTGGAGTTTAAGGAAATTCCTGATTCAGATGAGGTTACGCGCTTGTCCGCTGAATTTAGTAGCTTGTTTTCCACAAAAACCGGGTATCCAGCTCTGGACGACAGGATCACAAAGACCCTGGATAAGAAGTCGGAGCTCCTAATAGCACTGAAATATCCTGAAGTGCCCTTGCACAACAACGAATCCGAATTGGGGGCGAGAGCACAGGTTCGCAGGCGAGACGTGAGCCTGCATACCATGACAGAAGACGGAACAAAGGCTAACGATACTTTTTTAACGATTGTAGAGACTGCAAAGAAGTTGGGTGTGAGCGCGTATGCGTATATCCATGATCGAGTCAGCAAGCGTTTCTGCATGTCATCGCTTGCGGAAATGATTAGAGCGAAGGGGGTTTCGGGGATGGACTATGATGCAGGTTGATGATAGTGTGGTGCATGTGGGTGGATGATCAAGTTGCTACGTGAGTAGTGGTAGCTGGTACTCTGGTTTTGGTAATTTGGTGTATGACTGAACAGTAGTTTCAACTCGAGGGGATACCTTTACCCTACTTTTTGGAGTGGATACATATCTGTCTTGTCACCGACCCTAAAAGGCACGTGAATCTTGCAAGAAAGGATCTGGCATATCTCATGAGGTTCGATTTTGACATATCCTCTTCTTCGGCAAGCCTTTAATAAAATTGGTTCCCACCGGATATGGTGAACATCTGCCGCAATCCGGCGATGTAGTCAGCGTTCAGATGGATGTGCACAAAGAGTAAACATGGAGCAGATACATGAAAGTTGAAGATTTTGAGTTTCCTGAGGATCGATTATACCTGAAGAATCACGTATGGGTAAAGCATCATGGCGACAGGATCATGATCGGGCTGACAGAACTTGGTCAGTCGTTATCCAAAGAGATCGTGCACATCGACCTGCCGGATGTCGGCGATGTGATCCCGAAGGATGATTTTCTTATCGCTTATGAGACGATCAAGGCGGTATCGCAGATATCGCTTCCGTTCGAGTGCACGGTCGTCAGTGTCAATGACCAGTTGTGGGATGATCCGAATATCATAAACAGCGATCCATACAACATCTGCATGGTTGAGGTCAGAGGCAGCTGTGATGAGGGCGATCTGATGACTGCTGAGGATGCCTGTGCGTATTACGGAAGGTTGATTGCGAAAGAGCGGGAACGCTACGCTGGGTATTGATAATTTCAGAGCCGATAATTCCACTCATCTGACTCATACTTCGGCAAAAGCTCCTGTGCCATCGCTTCCTCGTCCTCACTAATCATTGAATCCACGAGCCTCACACCGAATCGCTCCTCGAATTTGCGCCGTATCACGTCCTTAACTTCTTCCATGTCCAGTTTCATAGGTAGTTCCTTATCCACCCACGTCATCCCTTCCGCAATTGAAGCGATCTGCTTGTCGCTTATCTTCTCAATCGGGATATTGGATATGCGGAGCATCTCTTTTATGTCGAAGTCCAGAAGCAGCGTTCCGTGCTGGAGGAGTTTGCCGCCCCACCTGGTCTGCGCATTGCCAGATATCTTCTTAGAATCGACAATGACATCGTTTATGGGTCTGAAGTCGGCGTTCAAGCCGTACTCGCGCAGGGTGTCGATCAGTACGCCGCATATCTGGTGGTACGAGTCTGTGACATCGAGCGGGAATAGTCTGTCGTCGATCGTGCCAACGACGCCGTAGTTGATCTGGCGTCCCCAGTCATCCGAGAACGCGATGCCGCCGCCGCTTGTGCGTCGCACGATCGTGTAATCTTTGCACGCGTCAAGGTCCAGTTCCACACTTGCTTTCTGGAAGTACCCGAGGATGATGGATTTGGTGGGCGCCCAGAAGAAGAGGGTGTTGCCGCAGTCATTCTTCAGGATTGCTTCGTTTGCCGCCATCACGTATCTGATGCCGACCTTTCCGAAATCGATTACTCGCCATTCTTTCATTGGAATCATTGGTGTCAACCATATCTTAGCTCATACTTTATATCATCGTTTCATTATGTGAATGGCAAACCCACCTGCCTTTGATAGCAGGTTATTGCCGCGGGTAGGACATTATCGTGTACATCGATCCCGCAACGTATACGACGGCCAATCTTGCAGGCATCAACAGGACGCAGTATTCGCAGCTCATCCGGTTCAACCAGGTGTCGGTGGCGTGATGCTGATCGAGGGCACGACCGATAAGGCACTCACTTCGCAGTCAAAGAGGCTTTATAGCCAGCTCAAGAAGAAGATAAAAGCACACGAATTGCCGATTCGGTATTCACATATCGAGACTGCGCGGTACGGGAAACTGATGAACTTGCTGATTGCGTTCTCCGAGCAGGTGGCGGCAAAGAATGCGAAGAAGGGGAAGGAGCGGCAGGGGGAGTGAACGGCCGTGATATTCGTCCATTCAAGATCTCTGGTCGAACACAGCAGTCCCGTATTACACGATGAAAACCCCCAATCGCGCCACCTCTGAACGAATTCTGTGGGATCTCTGCGTCTTATAGCGCTGTTATCTATGTTTGAAGTAACCTTGATATACCATTGATATATACAGTATATCATGCAATCGGACCAACTCAAGCTCAATCATTTTTTTGAGGTGCCGGAGCAAATTGATAAAATAAAAAAGAGTAATCGATTATTTTTGCCGTTGGATACGAAATGGTACCAATTGTTTCGTGAAGGAAAGAAACATTGGGAGTTACGGGGGGTCAATGACATATTTAACACTAAGTGCCTGTAATTAAATTAAGGTAGCATGTTTATATACCTGTACTTCCCATTGTTATTATACAATGAATGCAGATGAAATCCGAAATATATACGAAACGACGCACCAATTTTTAAACGAGCGGGACCGAAGGTTACTGGTCGCCGCGATGGCAAAGGCAGATGGGTATGGCGGGATCTCGAAAGTGTCTAAAGAAACAGGATTGTCCCGAAAATTGATTTCAAAGGGTTGTGCTGAATTAGAGAAGCCGGATGAATTGGATAATACAAGGATTCGGAAAAAGGGCGCTGGACGAAGGAAAATCACAGATACGGATCATACTTTATTATCCGATCTGGAAAGTCTTATTGAGCCTGCGACTCGTGGCGATCCGGAATCAAACTTACGCTGGACCTGTAAAAGTACCCGCAAGCTATCTAACGAAATTAACATCATGGGGCACAAGGTGAGCCACAACAAAGTAGGTGAATTACTTCATCAGTTGGGTTATAGTTTACAGTCCAATCAAAAAGTCTTGGAGGGGGCTGATCATCCGGATCGCGATGATCAATTCAAATATATAAACGAAAAAACACAAGAATTCCAACAATCTGGAGAGCCGGTGATTTCGGTGGACACAAAGAAGAAAGAATTGGTAGGAAATTTCAAAAATGTCGGTCGTGAACTTAGACCGAAAGGAAATCCGAAAAAAGTCAATGTGCATGATTTTCCGATACCGGGTCTTGGTAAAGCAAACCCTTATGGCGTTTACGACATTTTTGCCAACTCTGCGTGGGTCAGTGTGGGCACAGATCACGACACAGCAACATTCGCAGTGGAAACCATACGCAGATGGTGGTACATGATGGGTAAGAACAACTACCCGGAAGCGAAAAAACTTTTAATTACTGCAGACAGCGGCGGCAGCAATGGTTATCGGATAAAGTTGTGGAAGGTTGAGTTGCAGAAATTAGCAGACGAAACCGGACTGAGGATATCGATCTGTCACTTTCCACCAGGTACAAGTAAATGGAATAAGATCGAACACAGACTTTTCTCGTTCATAACTCAAAACTGGAGAGGCAAACCCCTGGTAAGTCATGAAGTCATCGTAAACCTTATCGCAGCCACCACTACCGGAAAAGGGCTTCGTGTGCAATGCAAACTCGATACAAATCAATACCTATTGGGAATCAAGGTGCCAGATGAAGAGATGGAACTGATCAATATCAAGAAAGATGAGTTTCATGGAGAGTGGAACTATACGATCAGTCCACGCGACAATTGAGTTGATACCTTAATTTAATTACAACTCCTAAAACTATAAAAGAAGGCAGAACAGTTGAATTGCGACGAGGTTACCAATCTGACCCGCTATGGGGGGTCATTACAGAGCGTATGGTGGTTGATTCTTTTAAAGAAATACCGTCTACCATATTTGATGAAACAATACCGCCAGCTATCCAAAACGATTCTGGTGTTATGGCTTTTATCAAAAACTATAAAGATAAATATAATAAATTTATTTTATTTAAAATAAGAATCGTTGAAGAGGGGTGGGATCCCCGGGTACCGAGCTCGAA
>JGI12150J12686_103006_pt1 | contig 31906 bp, 41 predicted proteins | sample ANMFosRound1_FD_12686 | JGI IMG/M metagenome (IMG submission 12686)
TTCGAGCTCGGTACCCGGGGATCCCACCCATCGCTCCCGGCGCTGACAGGAGACTCGGAGCCCGGTACTTGCCGAATGTCATCTCAGAATACGGATTGTCGTGCACAACGATTATGTCGTGCTCGCTTGCGAAATCGACCACCTCCTTAAAAAAAGAGAGATCAGCGACTGCCGCAGTCGGGTTGTTCGGATAATTGAGAAAGATCAGTTTGGCTTTATCTGCGACGTCAGGCGGTATTGCGTCCAGATCGGGCAGGAAACCGGCTTCTGCGAGAAGCGGCATAGTGTAGGGCACGCCGCCTGCAAAGAGCGCCCCGATTTTGTAGACCGGGTATGCCGGATCCGGCACAAGCACGACGTCGCCCGGGTTTACGAACGCAAGCGGGATGTGCGCAACCCCTTCTTTCGATCCGATGAGTGCGAGTACCTCCCGCACCGGGTCAAGCGTGATATCAAACGTCTTTTTGTACCATTCGGCTGCCGCCTCCCGAAAGGTCAACATTCCTGTGTACGAGGGGTACTGGTGCCGCTCCGGGTCGTGCGCGGACGCACACAGCGCATCGATGATGTGGGCTGGCGGTGGCAGGTCAGGATCGCCGACGCCGAGATCGATGACATCGACCCCTTGCTTAGTCGCATTTTCTTTTGCTTCATCGATCGCCGCGAAAAGATAGGGCGGAAGCGCTGTGAGTCTCTTTGCGTACATACAAGAATCGAAGTCGCTGATGCCTTAATATCTTTGCGCTTCCGGGTCTGACAGAAGAACAGATTAACAATCAGAGACTATAACCAACGATGCAATGGTTACTTCTCGCAGTAGGAATTATCATGGAGGTCTGCGGCACCACCTGTATGAAGCTCTCCGATGGCTTCTCGAACCTTGTTCCCTCTGTTCTCACCTTCGTCTTCTGGGGAATCGCATTTACCATCTTTATATTTGCCTTAAAGACATTTGACCTCAGTTTCGCCTACGCTGTGTGGGTTGGATCAGGGATTGTGATCGTGAGCCTCATCGGCATCCTGTACTTCAAAGAACCTGCAAATGCCTTGAAGATCTTTTCAATAGTCCTGATTGCGATAGGCGTTACCGGGCTCAGTCTGAGCGATCTGATCCGCTGATCAAGCGTCCACGGACGGCTTGCTAGCCCTATCCGCAGCTCCGCTGCCATAGCCGTACCCGGAACTTCCACTGATCTCGCCTGCGATGTTCTCTGTCATCTTCGCACAGATCTCATCATACTCCCACCCCTGTCCAAGCGACCACATCAGTTTCACGAGTGCGACTTCGGGAAGCATGTCTTCAGCCTCGATTGCGCCTGCGTTTAACATATCCCGTCCGGTATCATAGACCCGATCGCATATCCTTCCGTTTAAGCACTGGGACGTGATCACGACAGGGATGCCCACGGATGCCGCGTACTCGATTAATTCGATCCAGTCGGAAGCGACATGCCCAAGCCCGGTGCCCTCGATAACGATTCCCCGATATCCTGAAAAACTGCAGAACCTGAGGAGTTCAGGGCTCGCCCCGGGTATATACTTGAGAAGCGCACACTTCTGCTCCATACTGTCACGAAGTACAAGTCCCCCCTCCCCCCTCCTTGTGTAGTCTGTAAACGTCCTGATCTCGCACTGCGGATACTCGATCCTGCCGATGGGTGACGCGTTGATCGACTTAAACGCATCCCTTCGTGAGGTGTGCATCTTCCGAACCCGTGTTCCGCGGTGGATCAGGCAGAAGTCGTCTGACGTGCTCCCGTGCATAACCACGCAGACCTCCGCGATGTCGCTTACCGCAACCGATGCGGCACAGATCGCATTCATCGCATTGTCGCTTGAGGGTCGGTCGGCGCTGCGCTGCGAACCCACGAGAACGATCGGAACCGGGGTCTCGATCATGAATGACAGCGCTGCCGCTGTATATCCCATGGTGTCGGTGCCGTGCGTCACGATCACGCCATCTACTCCGTTCTCGATCTCTTCTGCGATGGCGCGCGCAAGTTCGACCCAGTACTCGGCACGCATGTTCTCTGAGAGGATGTTGTAGACGACCCTTGAGCGGTAGTTTGCGATCTTTCGCAACTCCGGTATCGCATCGAGGACGTCCTCTGCCGTGAACTGGGCAGTAACCGCTCCTGTGCGGTAATCGACCCTGCTTGCGATGGTTCCACCAGTCGAGAGTATCGCAACGGTTGGTAGATCGTCCCTCTCAGCCCATTCTTCCCGCTTTCCTTCTCTTTCGGATTCTCTGGATCCGGGCGCTCTCTTCCCGACTAGTTCGATCTGCGCGCCACTGTCCACTCCGACGTTGTAACCGTTACCCAGTTTGATCACGATCCGACCGGTGGTGCTTGGCATCAACACGCCTTCGTACGTCACGCAATCGGTTATAACGCGCACCCGGTCGCCTTGTTCCGGCTCCATAGTAGATCAATCCCCAATCACATCACTCTTCAACTGCAATCATCTCAAACTGGCTTGCAAGATTCCAGACGAGAGTGCGAGTATGCATCGGCATGTTCGGGTCATTTGTGATCTTATTTAGGATATTAAGGCTGGTTGCAGCACGGAATGAGATTGATTCATTTTCATTTGATAAATTTTTCTTTATTTCGTCTGCTGCATGCCGTATATTTCGGGGCACCGATGTATCGTTCAGGATAGTATCCAGAATAATATTACATTGTTCAACTGTTTCTTTGATCGACATGGGCATCATCCATATTCCAATCTGTATGTGGTATATCCATACCATATCATATTTAAAGATGGGTGATCTATAGGGGGTCATGGATGAGATCGATGCCATGTCCAGATTGCTCGAACTTGGCGGGACGATGCTCGCAGAGCACTGCCGCCGCTGCGGTGCGCCGCTGTTTCGGTATCAAGGAAATGTCGGCTGCCCGATCTGCGATTTCAAGATGGTGGAGCAGGAAATGGGTGAAGTTAGCAGAGCGCGAGATGATAGGGACGAGAAGCGCGAGCCGGGAGCCGGGATTGCGGCGGGGGCATCACCGCTTGGAAGAATCATCTCGGATAAGATCGCGGGGATCGCTGCTGATATGCAGAGCGAGACCGATCTGGGTCGCATTAGAGACCAGATGGATTGCATCGAGCGCGGGATCAAGATTCTCGGGATGCTTGGTCCGGATTGAGTGACTGTCCGTCACAGCCGCGTGGTTGAGGGCGCGGACGGTTTTGGATATGTATGGAATGGTGGATAGCCAATTCTCGGATGGAGCGGTATCTGATGCGATAAAAAAGATGTAGAGGTGTGCAAATGAAACTCACAACAGTCTACGATAATGAGGTATATCCGGAGGCGTCTGCCACTGGACTTACGAGCGAATGGGGATTCTCTTGCCTGATAAAGGTATCCGGTGAGCGGATACTCTTCGATACCGGCGGGGACGGATCGATTTTGCTACGCAACATGGAAAGACTGGAAATTGACCCTGAAGACCTTGCAACGATCGTGCTCTCGCATGAACACTGGGATCACACAGGCGGATTGTCCGACCTCCTCCGGACGAACCGCGATGCCGAGGTCTATCTGCTGGCGTCATTCTCGGAGCCGTTTAAGAATAAGATCAAAAATCCAGTGATAGAGGTACAAGAACCAGCAAAGATCTGCGATCGGATTTATACCGCCGGAGAACTTGGTACATCCATAAAGGAGCAGTCGCTGGTGCTGGAAACGAAAAGTGGTACGGTTGTCGTCACAGGATGCGCACACCCCGGAATTGGGGCGATCATGGACGCAGCATCCGGATTCGGGAAGATATGCGGAATCATCGGAGGATTTCACGGGTTTAGCGATTATCACCTGCTAAATGGTGTAAAGTTCCTCTCTCCGTGTCACTGCACCCAGCATCTAAGCGAGATCGCATCGGGATTCCCGGACGCATACCGTAAGAACGGTGTCGGTAGGGTGTTTACCTTTGAGTAACATGAGCCACCTATTTGGTCCTGTACCGTCCCGCAGGCTCGGGCGGTCGCTTGGTCTGGATATCACGCCGTACAAGACCTGTACGTTCGATTGCGTCTACTGCCAGCTCGGACGAACCACGAACAAGACTGTACAGAGGCGGGAGTATATTGCAAAAGATTTGATCCTATGTGAGCTGCGGGATTTCTTATCAGAGGGGGCGGAGGATGTCGATTATATCACTTTTGCCGGCTCAGGGGAGCCGACACTTCATTCGGGGATCGGTGAGATGATCGATGCGATCAAGACGATGACCGATATCCCTGTTGTGGTGATCACCAACGGATCACTCTTGTTCCGGGAAGATGTGAGATGCGATCTCTCAAACGCTGATATCGTGCTGCCATCGCTGGATGCTGCCACCGCTTCCGTGTTTCGTGCTGTGAATCAACCACATGAGAGTCTTTCGGTGGACCTGATCATCGAAGGACTCAGGATGTTTCGAGAGGTGTTTAGAGGCGAGTTCTGGCTCGAGATCATGTTCGTGAGGGGCGTAAACGACGGAACTGACGAAATAACGGCGCTGTCGGACGCAATCTCCGCAATCGATCCTGACCGGGTTCAGTTAAATACCGTTGTGCGGCCACCATGCGAGGATGCCATGCCAGTGGGCGAAGATGTGATGGTGCAGATACAGGAGGCGTTTGGCGGGAATTTTGATGTAGAGATCATCGCGGAGAGGCGGATCGAGGTTCGTGCGGATATCCTTCCGCTTTTGGAACGGAGACCACTTACGCTGGATCAGATCGCTGGCTCACTCGGGATGCACCGGAACGAGGCGGCGAAGTATCTTCGGGAACTTATAGAGCAAGGCGCGGTCGTCGAGACTGTGCACGGGGGCAAACGGTACTTTGCCTCGATCAGTACATGAATTCGGTGGAAATATCCTGCCATTTTCAGGCTTACGGATATTTCCTGATTTGGAGATTTCTTTGCATGTCCATGAAATCAAAACTCTATCAGATAAACAGATGTTATTTCTCTCATCTTGAAAAAATGATAGAACAGTGATTAGCGTCCTGCTTCTCCGTCTCGTAGTTCACCTACCTTCGGTGAATGATCTTTGAGATGAGCGATTTCACCCTCGACATGAATGATTTGTTTCTGATCGCAGACGGTGGGATGAATCCTTTGTTGGGTTCATCGCCACCATAATACCTCTCGACACACGTGCCACACCACGTGGGTACATGTCCGGTTTTAAACACTTTAGTATATTTGGTTGTGTATGATGGTGGTGGGTGTGAAGTTTGGCGCGGTATATCTTTCGCGTCTACTCCTTCGATGTACCTTTTTTTAGCTTCCGAGAAGTCTATTTGATCATTGCTAAGTCTATCTATACTCATTTTAACCCTCTTTCAAGAATATCGGCGTACGTGTACTGATCCGTTCCCCCCTTCGAAGGTGATTTTTTGGATTTTCGGTTGTTGTTGTTTTTTGCCGAATACCCCACGGATGATGGATAATAACCATACATATTGTATTATTTATGTTATGATGGTATAAAAACATTTCGCATAGGGGTTGTAAAGTTACGCGTGCTGGCGTTCTTTTGGTACTGTTATTGATTCGAGTCCATTGGTCATCGGTTAAGGAGTTTTGTCAACGTATTGATAGTGGTTTTGGGCAAAAGCAACTCCGCGCACTTTCAGAATTAAACTACTAAGTAAACTCATGTTGCTGGTTTTGTTATGCGTATGTTTTTGGTGAAGTTTTGGAACTGCGTACAATTTATCATGATTCTTCTCTTAACCGATGACCTATGGATCCGAGTCTTGTGTCTGCCGCGTCAGGTCTGAATATCTGGAAAAATCAGAGTTTTGGCATAGCACCCAGTAAGTTGACAGCCCCGTAAATCCGGCTTTGGGACATTATTATCCAACCAACTGCCCCATTACTCTGCAACCCACCTCTGCAAATTCGACCATGTGCCACTATAAAATGCTCTGACCAATGCGCTTGACATAATCGTATTTCTACATACGATCATCGTGGGAACATTGCATAAGCTACACATTATATGAGTGTATGTACCGCTATGCTTATATACTTATTTGTCAATTCCACCTTATGCCCCCCAAACAGCGCGGAGAAGAACTTAAAAAAATCGTCAAGAGTGTCCGGGATGGAACGTTCGAATACGATAGCAAAGAGCCGGTGAAAACCGACTGGGCACAATATGATCAGGCGCAGATCTACGAGATGGTAAATTATCTAAATAACATACGGGATCTCGTAGACCTTGCCGATAAACGAATAAAAGAACGAACTCCGCCCAGAAAACGGGGGCCTGGTAGGCCACCAACCGATCCTGCCAACATTGCAAAAACTCTACTGTTGCAAACGTATCTGGAATCGTCAAATAGGTTGGCTGAAGGGTTCTTGCTTCTATTCCAGGAGAAATTGGGCATAATCAGCCATTTTTCTTATAAAACAATAGAACGCGGATACGATCGAGACCGAGTGAACGAGATTCTGGATGAAATCATAGTAATAACCAATGAAAGCGTAGAGGGCAAAGAGGAGACTTTTTCGTTCGATGGCACGGGTTTTAGTTCCTCGAACAAGGAGAACTACGCCGATAAACGACAAAAACAGAATTCTAATAAGAGAAATAAGAAAGCAAAGTCTGCAAGCTCTGTAGAGGGGAATCAGGCAGACGACAGTTTTCCGAAATCAAACTCGGCTGGCACGAAGAAAGGGTTCTCTTATACGGTCATGGGAGTAGGGGTTCGACATAAGCTAATTTCAGGCATATCCATAAGCCCAAATCACTCAGTTGGAGAAACTACGCTGTTTCCGGGGGCTTTTGATCAGACGCTCAATTGCCATCCCCATCTGGATAGCGTTCTTGGAGATGGTATTTACGGGTGTCGATGGATCACTAATCTGGTTTCGGAAAATAACGCCACGCCATACTTTCTACCCCGCAGAAACGCGACTTTCAAGAGCAAAGGGGCTATGGGGTGGTACGATATGCTTTATTCGCTCTGGGAAGATCCTCATGAGTGGTTAGAAAATTATCACATGCGTTCGATCTCAGAAACGGTTAATTCAATGGTGAAGTGCCGATTTGGCGCGCCGCTGAGGAAACGGCTTGAATCGCGGAAGGAGACTGAGACGCGGCTGAAGCTTGTGGGGCACAATATTCGGAGAGTTGGGTACTTGGAGATCCTGGGTGATGTAGTGCCACACTGGAGGGGATGTACGTGAATTTCGTCCCAAAGCCCGTAAATCCGAAAACATTAACATCCTCCACGCCAGAGTACAGTGACGTATAGGTGGTGGATCAAGTTGAACAAGCCGACATTGTATCTCGAAACCACTGTTCCAAGCTATCTGGCTGCGAGACTGAGTCGCGGGTTGTACTGGTTATTATCACTCACTGAGGAACTTATGATTGGAGATTATGGAAATGAAATGGATTGATCCAATAGTAGAAGATGTTCGCACCGTACGTGAAAATCTCTGGGAGGCATGCGGCTACGATCTTGATCGGCTCTGCGAGATGCTGCGAGAGGGTCAGGCGTCGCATAGTTCGAGGGTCGTCACCAAAGCCGAACTATCCAGACGGCATACGAGGCGGTAGGGATAGGAACTACGAGATGAAGGTAAAGTTTGGAAGATATGAAATGCGCTCTCTGTGAAAGCAAGGACTGCCGACAGGGCAAAAACTGCACGAAAACAGCGACAGATATCGACTATACGCCAGCAAAGGGGACGATGCGGATCGCTTCCGAAGTCGAATCGAAGTACATGGAACTCACACGCCTCGAAGAACTGATCCTCTTCTGCAAAAAGATGAAATTCAAGAGAGTCGGGATTGCGTTCTGTATCGGGCTTTCTGCAGAAGCGAGAATCGTGCACGAGATCCTTACGCGGGATTTCGAGGTGCATTCGGTCTGCTGCAAGGTCGGCGGGACTGACAAAGGCGATCTCGGGCTTGTGAAGATCAGGGACCCCGGAGCGCACGAGACGATGTGTAATCCGCTCGGGCAGGCAGCGATTCTGAATGCGGAGGGAACCGAGTTAAATATCATAATAGGGCTCTGCATCGGGCACGACATACTCTTTACGGAGCACTCTGATGCGCCTGTGACCACACTTGCGGTGAAGGATCGTGTGCTTGCGCACAATCCGCTTGGTGCTGTGTATTCGAGGTATTATCTGGGGAATGTGTTCGGGATGGAGTCGAGGTAACCGGGTTAATTTCCGTGCAGTCTTTAAGTATCACCGAGACAAATAACCATACATGGCAGGGGCATTCATTTCAGAAATCGATGTTAAAGAGTTCAGAGGTATCAAAAGATGCAAAGAACCGATAAAACTATCAAAATTCAATGTTTTGATCGGGAAAAATAATTCTGGTAAATCCTCGCTCCTCGAAGCTTTGTATCTCTTTCCACTGCCACGACTCCACTCCACTATTTATGGAGGTGATAGTGATAGAATTAATCAAATAGGAGAACGTCATAGTGGAACGGACAGTTTAGTTTACGGTTACTCAGGAAATGCCGAGATGAAGTGTAATGTCAATGAGTATCCATTTACCGTAGAAATTATGAGTAATGGTACGTCAAACAGTTCCGTCAACGATGAGGAAGTAGCCATCTCAAACCTTCAACACGTTTCCAAAATACTAAAGATATCTGAGCGTAATATCGAAAATATTTCTATTTATATTCCAAACGACACGAAAACCCTCGACAGATATGCTGAATATGTCTCATCCTTAGAGAACGAAATCGTTAAAAGCGGTGCAAATAAGCGAGTCGCGGAGTTCGTTAACCAGTGCATCGATGAAAAATATACCGAGGTTTTATGGACAAGGGAAGGGCTGTCTTGTAGAAAAGAACGACCTGATGGATCCCCCTTATATATAAAACTGGATGATCTGGGCGATGGTATAAAGAGGGCGACCATCATCATGCTTTTGTTAGAAGCACATTCGCCTCGTGTAGTACTCTGGGATGACTTTGAGAGTGCATCACATCCAACTCTTATCAGAGCGCAACTTGAATGGCTATCAAAAAAAGACTGGCAGGTGGTTCTCTCTACACACAGCATAGATGTTCTTTATCAGTTGTTAGAACTGGAAATTAGCCCTACGGATCTTCAAATCCTCCAAATGAGAAAGTTAAAGGACGACACGCTTATTCATGAATCATTAGCCATTGATGAACTGGAAGATTTGATGAACGCAAATGCAGATCCGAGGCTACTTGTAGGCGCATTGGGGATTTAGAATGAGAGTGGTCAGGGATTGGGATGAATCCGCAGAACTCTGGTCTTTTGTTGGGACCGGTGACGGGACGGATGAATTCCCCACATTAAAGGCAATGGCTGAAAGATACGATAGAACATGCACCTTATTGTTCCCCAAAGCGTCAAGACGCAAGAAAACTGGATTATCCGTACTTGATTCTATCAACACCGTTATTACTAAGACATCTCCCAAAATCAATACTTTTCTATTTCTGATCGATAGAGAACACATTGTTCAGGGTGTGAAAAAAAGAGATGTAACCAGACTTAATAATAACAAGATTCAGGGAATGATTGAAAAGCGACTATCGAATAAACATGTAAGGATTCTTGAAACAGATGATAATACACCAGACGGTACATTTATAATAAAAGGGAAATTAGGTTCTCGCATATTACAGATTTATATAGTGATTTTTGGAATTAAATCTATAGAAGATGAAATCTTAACATTAATAAAATTAGAAAAGGATATAACGATCCCACCGGGAAAGAAGAACATCCGAGATTTTTTTGAAGAAAGATTTCATACAAGAAGCATTGGAAGAGGTGCCGGGAAATTGATCATAGAAGCGGATGAAAGCAACATTCAAAAGAGTTTTCCCGGATTAACGTTCATTTTGAATGTAATAGAGAACCAATGTTCCAAAAACAACTGATGTTATCGCCTACTATGATAAACTATCGTATGTTAGGGCAGTACCAGAATTTTAGACGGTGTCCTTCGCGGTAAATAAGCACACCGAAATAACCAGACTTTCGATGCGACGCCCGCGCAAGTTGACACCCCCTCAAAAAGTCTCGCAGTTTTCGTCCAAAAGAGTTTACAACTCCAAGCGTCATAATCGGGAGTATGTTCACCATCATTACAGGCGCTCAGTTCGGCGACGAGGGCAAGGGAAAGATAGTCGATGTCCTGGGCAAGGATTATGATCTCGTTGTCAGGTTCCAGGGCGGAAATAACGCAGGGCACACCGTGATCGTCGGAGACGACACCTACAAACTCCACTTAATCCCGTCAGGTGTTCTCACCGATGCCCGGCTCCTGATTGGTCCTGGCGTGGTTGTCGATCCGATAGTACTTATTCAGGAGATCGAGATGCTCAGAAGTGCTGGCATCGAGATAACCCCTGAGAAGCTCGGGATCGATGCGAAAGCAAGCATCATCATGCCGTACCACATCGAGATGGACAAACTGCGCGAGCAGAGACGGACAGAAAAGATCGGGACGACCGCTCGCGGCATCGGGTTCGCATACATCGACAAGATATCAAGGGACGAGGTGCGGCTGGCAGATCTCGCCGACAGAGCTGCTTTTCCCCGACTCATGGACGAACTTGCACCCCAGAATGAGCGTGCGATCATTGATCTCGGAGGCGATCCCGGGGTGGTGCGCGGAAGCATCCCTAATTATATCGGATACGGCGCCACGCTTGAGCCGTACATCACCGATGTCTCGCATGAGCTGAACCGTGCGCTTGATTCCGGCAGGAACGTACTTGCGGAGGGTGCGCAGGGTGCACATCTCGATATCATCCACGGCACCCAGAAGTACGTAACCTCCTCAAGCACTGTTGCAGGAAGCGCATGTATGTATCTCGGAGTCGGACCGACCCGGGTCGATCATGTTATCGGGATTGTCAAGGCGTACATCACACGGGTCGGGGAGGGTCCGCTACCGACCGAAGATCACGGCGAGCTCGGTGAGGCGCTCCGGACAGCCGGGGCTGAGTTTGGCACCACCACAGGCAGACCGCGGCGGTGCGGCTGGTTCGATGCACCTCTTGCGAGAAAATCCGTGGAGCTTAATGCGTACACGAGTATCGTACTGACGAAACTGGACGTTCTCGACGGGCTCGACCCGATCAGCATCTGCACCGGCTATGAACTGGATGGCAAGCTGATCGAGCATCCTCCGATACTTTCATCCGATCTTGCACGATGCTCTCCAGTGTACGAGACTATGGACGGCTGGTGCGAGGATATCACTTCGGCGGATGCGTTTTCTGACCTGCCTGCCGCTGCAAAGGATTATGTGCACAGGATCGAGGAGATTCTCGGGGTTACTGTCGGGATCGTCTCGATCGGTCCGAAGCGGAGTCAGGTGCTCTTTGTGGAGTGATGGGGCGCGGATACAACCCGAATTTTAGTGAAATCACTCTTGTATTCGATGACCCCCAAATTCGCGCCATTAGCGATCCCCAACAAGACCCGAGGAAAAGTATTAATGCATGAGCCCAAATATGGGACAGGTGACTTTTATGGGGTATAATCCAATATCAGGCTCGGTCATATTCAACGCTTTGAAGGCTGAAAAATGCATAATAATGGCGTGCAACACCAGGATCATTCCCGGTGTAACAAAAGGTATTTTCAGATCCGCAAAGGATCTCGATTCCGCCATCTTAATCGAACTGGCAAAGTCAGAGTGCAATCTTGTAGGCGGGTACACAGGGCTTACTCCTGCGGAACTCTCGATGCGGACTTACGCAGCTGCAGAATTGGTCGGTCTTGATATCTGGGCGCTACATGCGGATCACATCGGTGTGAAGAAAGGGACTGTGGAAGAATTAAATTCAGTTAAGGAGCTGATCGCAGCGCAGGTCGATGCCGGTTTTACCAGTTTTGCGATCGATGCTTCGCATCTCTTCAATTTCGATGGGAGGGACGTGGCAGAGGAGCTTGCTCCAAACATCGATGCAACGATCGAGCTTGCGCGGTTCATCGAGTCAGAGATGGGTGGCAGCGATTTCGGGCTGGAGGTTGAGGTCGGTGAGATCGGGAGGACCGGCAATTCTGGAATGGTTCTGACGACACCTGAAGAAGCGGTGGTCTTTATCAGGTCGCTAAATGATGCCGGAATATATCCGCAGGTGCTTGCTATCGCAAACGGCAGCACGCACGGAAACATCTTTGACAAAGACGGCAACCCGATCGAACAGATCAGCATCGACATCCCGAGGACGAAAGAGGTGGCAAAAGCGCTCCGGGACAACAATCTTGATGTGCGGATCGCGCAGCACGGCATCACAGGAACGCCGCGGCGGATGATTGCGGAGCAGTTCCCGCATGGCGATATCATCAAAGGGAACGTCGGCACCTTCTGGATGAATCTGGTCTGGGACGTCCTCAAGGAAGAGCAGTCGAACCTGTACCAGCGGATCTGGGACTGGACGATTACGAACTATTCGGCAGAGGGGAAGAGCGATGTCGAGACCTTCGGTAAGAACAGCAAGTTTGCGGTAAAAGAGTTCTTTAAGGAGCTTTATTCTCTTGATGAAGGGACCGTAGCGGTAATCGAGGATCGTGCATACGAAGAGGCGGGCGAGTTCATCAGGGCGTTTAAATCCGAGGGGTCTGCCGAGATCGTGCGGGAATATATGCGAGCATGAAATCAGTAATCCTCCTCTCCTCTGGACTCGACTCAGCCGTCGCATTCAAGCACGCGTACGACCGCTGCTCGGAACTTCTCGCGCTCACCTTCGATTACGGGCAGCGGGCAGCCGCGAATGAAATCGAGCATGCATCCACGATCTGCCGCAAGTTCGATGTGCCGCACGAGGTGATCGAACTGCCATGGGTCTGGAACTTCGGGGGTGCACTCACCGATGCGTCTGCGCTGCCAGAGCTTGCGGAGCATGAACTGGACGGCGGGGCTTCCGTGGATTCAGCGAGACGCGTCTGGGTTCCGGCAAGGAATCTTCTCTTTCTGTCGATTGCGGCAGGGTATGCAGAGGATCGCGGCTACGAGCTCATCACCGTTGGTTTTGATGCTGAAGAAGCGGCGACGTTTCCGGATAACTCTTCTGAATTCGTCGAACGGTTCAACCGGGTGCTTGAATACGGAACACTTAAGCCACCTATGATCGATGCACCGCTCCTAAACCTCGATAAGGTGGAAATCGTCCGCCTCGGAGTGGCGATCGATGCGCCGCTCGGGCTTTCGTGGTCGTGCTATGAGTCAGGCGATCTACCGTGCGGGGTCTGCGAGTCGTGTCTCAGGCGTGCGCGGGCGTTTGCCGAGGCAGGGGTCGCGGATCCGGGATTGGGTATATAATCCCGCCCAAGAACGCAAAAACTCCAGAGAGTTGATTTGATGCCGTGATCGAGATTCGCACCAGCTGAAGAGTTTTATTGCGAACTTAAACGTATGCTGTCTCGACAATTTAATCACAAACCCCCACAAGGACTCCCACATCACTTATAATACTTCTCTTGCACATCCTCGCCCAGCCGCCCGATCGCGTCAGCCCGACACTGCCTACAGTGCCGCATCTGCTTGGTGATCTTGCTGCATTCATCCTGGACGGCACGCTTCTCAGAGGGCGTTGGTGGCACGATGTCTGCAAACTTGTACTGCGGGATTAGTGGCATGATGTTCTGCAGGTAAACCCCAAGTCCTTTGATCTTCTTTGCGACATCGATGATGTGATGATCGTTGATCGTCGGTATGAGGACTGTATTCACCTTCGTGATCAGCCCCAGTTCAACGGACTTCGCAAGCCCTTCCAGTTGGTTCTCGAGCATGATTTCCGCAGCTTCCCTGCCGGTATACTTCTTCCCATGATAATTTACAAACGAATATATCTTCTCGCCGATCTCAGGATCGACCGCGCTCATGGTCACGGTGATGTTTGAGACTCCGAGATCCTTCAGAAGTTCCACCTTCTCAGGAAGCAGGAGTCCGTTTGTGCTGAGACACTTGATCAGATGCGGAAAATCTTCTTTCAGGAGCCGGAGCGTTTCGAACGTCTCCTCGTTGTACAGCGGCTCTCCAGGACCTGCAATCCCGATCACCTTGATATAAGGAAAGTCCCTGATCACGTCCCTGACACGCTCTGCCGCCTCTTCTGGCGATAAGACCTGACTTGTAACACCGGGTCTGCTCTCGTTTACGCAGTCAAACTCCCGGATACAGTAGTTACACTGGATGTTACACTTCGGCGCGACAGCGAGATGCATCCGCCCGAACGCGTGGCATGCGCCCGCGCTGAAACAGGGATGCTCCTGGATCTGCCTTAGCTGGGATGCATCCCATGGTACATCCCTGCCGTCGATCTTTGCTACACGGTACTCGTCTGATGTCATGCCGCCTCAACGCACTTCACTTCAGGAACTTCCTTCATAAGCAGCCGCTCGACACCGAGTTTCAGCGTGTACTGCGACATGGCGCAGCCAGCACATGCGCCAACAAGCCGCACCTTCACTGTGCCATCGTCCTCGACGTCGACCAGTTCGATATCGCCGCCGTCTGCCTGCAGCATCGGTCTGATCTTCTCGATCACCGGTTCAACCTTCTCTCTTATATTAGCCAATTTCTTTACCTCCTTTTCATTCCGTTCCATTCATTTTCATTCTGTTTCAGAGTAATTTCTGCACATGTTTGTAAACCTATCGCTCGATTAGCTCCTCTGGCGCTCCCGCGAACCGAACGAGTGCCTCCGCCTCCATCTGGTGCAGACCCGCCGGAACGATCAGCAGATGCATGGGCGCACCAAAATCAGACCCGGCAAGGTCGCGTAGATAGTCACACTTCACCATGACATCAGGCGATCCTGCACGTGCGATCCCGATTCCGAGAGCGCGGTCGAGCAGCCCGCGCTCATCAACCTGCATCAACAATTGAGCCGCCTCCGAAATCGTCATAAACCCTTTTATAGGATCGATATCGAGAAAGAGCATCGTGTGGAGGTCGTTATTGCGGTTTAAGAGAACTGTGTTATATGGCGTCTCTGAAACGATCGTCTTTGACCGGGCAGTGTAGGGGAATGGGATGGTTGCAGACTTTCCGAATCGGTAGTTCTGCAAGCCAGCAAGACCTGCTGCCGCAGACGCAATCGATGTGCCGTGGACGACCTCCGTCGCAATACCGAGGTCGGATGCGCGCAGGCGTAGATCGATATGTGTCGTCGAGACCATCGGATCCCCGCCCGATAGCAGCACCACATCCCGATCGATCGCATGGTGCAGCCATGCCGGATCCGACTCGATCTCGTCTCGTGAAAGCGTCGTGATCGTCGTCTGGTATCGCGATTCCATGCGCTCTATGGTCGTTCCCATCATCTTCGAGGTGTAAAACTCGGCAAAGACCATATCGGCATCTTTTATCGCTTTGACGCCTTTTAAGGTGATATCCTCTTCATCGTATAGCCCGAGACCAACAAACGTTAACATCGAGTCTGATCTCTGCGCCAATTTATTTAAGTTGCACCGCAGAATGGAGATCATGGGAATCCACACCAGATCGAGGCATTACCTGCGAAGCAGTGATTCGAAAAAGATCATGAAAGAACTCGGAAAAGCATTTGATCCGTCTGATATCGGGGGTGTGTTCGAAGGAAAACGGTTTGAACTGGTTACAACCGATGTTTGCGACATCATTCTGGTCGAGGATGTACCGATGATCTTCATGCCAGATGGCGAGCCGTTTCTCACTGTGCGAGGCGCGCTTGAGGTGAAGCCAGAGGCGCGCATCGTTGTGGTGGATGCTGGCGCCATCAGGTTCGTGGTGAATGGTGCTGATGTGATGCGCCCTGGAATCGTGCAGGCAGATCCCGGCATAAAGGCAGGGGATCTCGTGATCATAATCGAGGAGGCGCACAGAAAAGCGCTTGCGATCGGGCGTGCGCTCATTTCCGGAGACGAGATGATCGGCGATTCCGGAAAGGCGGTCAAATCCCTGCACTACGTTGGTGATGCCATCTGGGAAGTAACACGATAACCAAAAAGTTTATTAATAATTACTAATTACTTACACTTGGCACGTATTGTGCTGTGCGGACAAAGGTGGAAAACGCCTCCTTTCACCTTTGCTGAAAAATCTGGGATGACGGATTCCTCCTCGTTTTCATCCCGTCTGTGGTGGTGGGGTTATGCTTCCAGTTGCAAGGGTCCCTGGTTTGGTCGCTCTGGCGCTGGAGCAAACTATACCCTCAACAGCAGAAGAGTTTGCAGATGCCCACACACGGCACAGGCACACCCAAGCGCACTAGCCACGGTGATACCTGCTTACCAAAATAATCCCGAGACCCGGTTTAACTAAAGAATGGTATCCCGGATCCGCGTAAGCGCGTCATATATTCGCTCTCTCGACGCCGCGTATGATATCCGGACGAAGCTTGAACTTCCAGGACCAAATGCAGATCCGGGGGTGACTGCGATATACGCTTCCTTAAGCAAGCGTTCTGCGACATCGTCCCCGCCCCCGTAGTCAGCAACATCCAGGAAGAGATAGAACGCGCCGTCCGGTTTCGTGCAGTTAAACCCGAGCGATTTCACCCCATCAACCAGAATATCCCGCCGCGCTTCAAACTCAGCCACCATTGAATCGACCGATCCATGATCGGACCGTAGCGCGGTAACGCCTGCGTGCTGGACAAAGGACGCGGCATGGCTCACCGAATGCGACTGTAGTTTGAGCGCCGCTCTGACAATGTCCTGCGGCGCTGCCATGTATCCGAGACGCCAGCCGGTCATCGCGTACGATTTTGAGAAGCCATTTATTGTGATCACACGGTCCTGCATCCCGTCAAAAGACCCGACGCTGTAGTGTTTTTTGCCGTAGATGATCTTCTCGTAGATTTCATCGGAGAGTATCATGATGTCGTTATCGATTGCGATCTCCGCAATCTCTTCAAGGTATTTTTTCCCGAATACGGCGCCACTCGGGTTCCCCGGGCTATTTATGATGATGAGCTTTGTTTTATCTGTGACGTAATCCCCGATGTCCGGCGGCATGAAATCCCGATCTGTTGGAACCCATACGGTGCGGGCGCCCGCGTACCTGATACATGCATCGTAAGTGACCCATGCCGGATCGAGCAGTATCGCCTCGTCCCCCTCATCAAGTACCGCCTGCACCGACTGGAAGACCGCCTGCTTTGCGCCAGGAGTCACAAGGATCTGATCGGGCGTGACCTCGAGATCGTTCTCGGTGCGAAGTTTCTCCGCGATCGCATTCCTAAGTTCAGGGATGCCTGCAGCAGGCGTGTAATGGGTCTCGCCGCGGCGGATCGACTGGAAAGCTGATTCAGATATATATTCGGGCGTGTCAAAGTCTGGCTCGCCGAGACTCATGGTTATTACGTCATTCCCCATTCCTTCAAGTTCGGATGCAAGTTTTGCTATCGCAAGCGTTGCGGATTCCTCTATAAGATCTAACCGTGCGGATGTCATATTCTGGACTCTGATTCGCTTATCGCCTCATAAAACTATGTTTGAATGATGTCAGAACGGCAAAAACAGTACATACTCAATAACTTGTGGATAAAATCAGTGGAACCAGTGTTAATGGCTTCGCCGCGTGCTTTCGCAGTCATTGGCTAAAAACCCTATCAGCCACTGATTTACACAGATTACACCGATTGAGGGTTATCTGTTTGCCACCACATTATTGAGCACATTCCAAAAACAATTCCGGATGCCAGAATAATCATCGATCCTTCCGGCAAACCGCGAATGGGGCGACAAAAATGGATAAAACACACATCTTATGCGAAAGACTCCAAATATTTAAATGATAGCAGTATCATTGTGATTGAAGATGGCAGAGATGATCGGGCAGATAGCAGACGAACTTAAAGAGCACGCACCTTTCACGTTTTCTGGGGCGCTCACAGGCATCGCCATCATGCTTGTGATCGTCTATGGCGGCTTCCTCCCGCAGGTTGCCTCGGTCTCGGAGTACATCTTTTATATCCTGCATCCGGCACATGTTCTATTGAGTGCATCTGTAACTACGGCTTTATATGTACGATACGGGAAGAGGAAGCTGTGGATCGCACTCCTGATCGGTTATACCGGTTCGATCGGCATAGCAACGATGAGTGACTCGATTATCCCCTACATAGGCGAAGTCCTGCTCGATCTGCCGAATAGAGGACTCCACATCGGCGTCATCGAGAAACCGTTGCTGACAAACCTTGCAGCTCTGCTAGGAATCGCGATCGGTTACAGGTACCATGAGGGCGCGACTGAGTTCCCGCACGCTGGACACGTCCTGATAAGTACATGGGCATCGCTGTTCCACATCATCATGGCGCTTGGCGCAACTGTGGACTGGGTCCGGATTATCGGCATCCTGCTATTTTTATTCCTCGCGGTCTGGATCCCGTGTTGTACGAGCGACATAGTGTATCCTTTACTATTCGCAGAAAAAACCGAGTCATAATACAGACGGCATCCCAAAGTCTGCGAAAACAAAAGATATAATAGCGGGGGCGATAACCATGAGAAAAGCAATCGGAAACATAGATATACCACAACGACAAAGTGTAATGATCATGATATCAAAACAACCAAGAAAGCAGAGAAAAGCGCAGTATCAAGCGCCCCTGCATAAAAGACAGAAGTTTATGGGTGCACACTTAAGCGAATCGCTGCGGGAGAAGTACGGACGGAGAACGTTTGGAGTCCGGTCCGGAGACACCGTAAAAATCATGCGCGGCGAGTATGCTGGCACAGAAGGCAAAGTCGAGCGGGTCAATCTGAAGAAGGGTACACTCGCGATCGATGGCGCAACGTTATTCAGGGCGGATGGGGAAGAGGTTCCAAGATCGATATATCCGTCGAATGTGATGATAACCAAACTGGATCTTGATGATGAACTCAGAGAACAAATACTTGGAAAGGTGATTTAGTGAGCAGACATCAGAAAAGACTTTCAATGCCGAAAACCTGGAATATACAGAGGAAGACTCATAAGTGGGCTGTTAAAGCTTCACCGGGTCCACATTCTGGGTTAAAAAGCATCCCTTTGTTATTGGTAATACGGGACGTAATGAAACTTGCAAATTCGAGTAAAGAGGCGAAGAAGATCCTGCATGACGGGAATATACTGGTAGACGGCGTCGTCAGACGGGATTACAAGTTCCCGGTAGGAGTTTTCGATGTTATAACCATGCCGAAGATCGATCTGTCGTACAGGGTGTTTCTGGATGAGAAACAGCGACTCAGTCTGAGAAAAATCAGCGACCCAGAGGTTAAATTGTGCAAGATCACCGATAAAACTATTGTCAAGGGTGGAAATACCCAGTTGAACCTTCACGATGGTTCGAATATCATTTCTGACGAGTATTCTTATCACTCCTCTGATTCAGTCATTATCTCACTTCCTGAGCGGAAGGTTGTAAAGCACCTCACCTACAAACCGGGCAGCCTTGCTCTCGTCATCGGTGGCGCTCATTCAGGAGAACTTGCAACTATCGAGGATATAAGAAAGACGCGGAGTGTGATGCCAAACATGACATCCCTGCATAGCAGTTATGATTTCGAGACGATTGAGGATTACGTATTTGTGATCGGCAAAGGCACGCCTGAGATCGAGACGCCGGGAGGTGATGTAGTTGACTGAACCTATGCGCGCAATCGAGGTCGATAAGGTGACCGTGCATATCGGAGTGGGCGAGAGCGGAGAGCGGCTCGTCAATGCTGAGAATATCCTTGAAGCGATCACCGATCAGAAGTGCGTGAGAACGCTCTCGAAATCCCGCATCCCCACATTCGGGATCAAGATGGGGGAGCCGATCGGTTGCAAGGTCACACTCAGGAGGGACAAGGCACACAAGTTCATCGATACAGCGCTTGCCATAATTGAGCGTAAACTGTATGCCTCCCAGTTCGATGAGACCGGCAACGTATCCTTCGGGATCGAGGAACACACCGATTTTCCGGATATGGCTTATGATCCGAACATCGGAATTTTTGGGATGGATGTCTCCTTAAGTTTGAAGCGACCCGGATACAGGGTCAGCAGGCGCCGCATCCAGCAGAACAAGACATCGTACAAACACCGGCTGGTTGCTGAGGATGTGCGGTCGTGGATGCAGGATCGCTACCAGATAGAGGTGATGGAATGAGTGAGGATATTCAGATCGGAAAGGGCGCAAACGTCTGCAAACGATGCGGCAGGAAACAGGGGCTGGTTCGAAGATACCGCATATACCTCTGCCGCCAGTGTTTCAGGGAGATTGCGAAAGATATGGGCTTTGAAAAATATACTTGAGGCGATTATAATGGTACTACTTGACCCACTTGCTGATGCGCTCTCAGCCATCAGGAATGCAGAAAAAACAGGAAAGCAGGAGTGCATCATACGCCCCGCTTCAAAACTCATCGGTAATGTGCTCTCTGTGATGCAGAGCCAGGGATATATCAGTGAATATGAGTTTATCGAGGATGGAAAGGCAGGCGTCTTCGAGGTGAGTCTGCAAGGAAGGATCAACGACTGTAAGGTCGTAAAGCCGAGATTCTCTACCAAACTTGCCGATCTTGAGAAATGGGAGAAACGGTTCCTACCTGCAAGAAACTTCGGTGCTCTGGTATTGACGACGCCTCATGGTGTGCTATCGCACTACGAAGCACGAGAGAAGAAAATCGGAGGACAACTCCTCGCTTACGTGTATTAGCGTATCAGGTGGAAAATGGCAAAAGAGATCAAAAAAACGGTTGCAATACCGGATGATGTGACTGTTTCGATCGATGGAAGAATGGTCACGGTATCAGGTCCGAAGGGCGAGGTGTCCCGTGAACTGTGGTATCCGCACATCTCGATCCAGCAGATTGACGACGCGATAAGCGTGGATGTTGATGCTGCGATGATACGGAAGAAGCAGAAAGCAATGGTCGGCACGCTTGCATCCCATATCAAGAATATGATCGATGGGGTCGCGCACGGATACAGATACCGGATGAAGATGGTGTATTCCCATTTTCCGGTTCAATTGCGCATCGATGGTGGTAAATTCATAATAGGCAACTTTCTTGGCGAGAAGAAAGATCGGGTGGCACAGATACTGGATGGGTCCGATGTAGAGATAAACGGCGATGAGGTGACCGTCACCGGCATCAACAAGGAGTCGGTCGGGCAGACCGCGGCGAACATCGAGCAGGCAACGAAGATCAAGGCACGTGACCCAAGGGTATTCCAGGACGGAATATACGTTATCGGGAAAGAGATGATGTCGTAGGTGATGATTTATGGATTCGGCAACCAAGCGATTATTAAATACCAGAAAACAGCAGAAGAGTAAGAAGCCCACATTCAAGCGTACCGACTCTCATAAGAAGAAGAAACTGGACGAGAACTGGCGGCGCCCGAGAGGGCTGCAGAGCAAGCTCCGAAAGAGGATCGCGGCAAAAGGTGCGGTCGTACAGGTTGGGTATGGCAGCCCAAAGGCAGTTCGGGGACTACATCCGTCTGGCTTTGAGGAGGTTCTGGTGCGAACTATGGACGATCTACAGCCGATCGACCCATCGTATCAGGCTGCAAGGATCGCACGCACAGTCGGTGTTAGAAAACGGCAGATGATCGAGGAGATCGCAAATAGCCGCGAGATAAAAATCTTAAACCCACTTCCTGAGAAAATAGAAGTAGAAGTAGAGGCAGTAGAAGCGGTAGAAGAAGTAGAAACAGAAGAGGAGGCGGCGTAAATGGCTGATCGTTACGATTTATCGAATCAACGGCGTATTGCTGCAAATGTGCTTAAAATAGGAATTAATCGAATCTGGCTCGATCCCGAGGAGAAGGAGAGCATCGTTGATGCAACCACGCGGAATGATATCAGGGATCTGCTCGAGTCGGGCGCGATTCAGGCGAAACCGAAGAAAGGCGTCAGCCGCGCACGCGCACGGCAGAGGGACGAGAAACGAAAATACGGGCGCGGAACCGGACACGGCTCACGGAAAGGGCGAAAGGGTGCGAGAACTCCCAGAAAGAGGGAATGGATCACCAAGATCCGTGCGTTACGCAGCCGTCTCAAGGAACTGCGTGCTGATGGTACGCTTCCCTCGAATGTTTACTGTAAGGTGTACCGGAAGGCGAAAGGCGGCGAGTACAAGAGCGTGGCGCACATGAACGCATATCTTATGGCGCAGGGACATCTCAAATGAATGTAGAGATCGTTGAACTGGATGACCGCAAAGCAAAGTTCGTGCTTTCCGGTGTGACACATGCGTTTGCAAACAGTTTGAGGCGTGGCATGCTCGCAGAGATTCCAACGCTTGCAATAGATTATGTGAACATCTATGACAACACGTCGGTGCTATTCGATGAACAACTCGCACTCCGTCTTGGATTGATTCCGCTCACAACAGACCTCGATTCCTACGTGCTCCCTTCTGAATGCGAATGTGGGGGAGAGGGATGTCCTCAGTGTCAGGTTTCGATTACGCTGTCTGTAGAGGGTCCGAAGATGGCATATTCCACCGAACTGGTCTCTGCCGACCCCGCGGTCGTGCCGGCAGAGTCGGTGCCGATCATCAAATTGGCAGAAGGGCAGAGGATCTCGCTCGAAGCGATTGCACGGCTCGGCACAGGGCATGACCATGCGAAATGGCAAGCAGGGATTGCATGCGGATACAAGAACATGCCGCGCATCACCGTATCAGAGGAGTGCGATGCTTGCGGGATGTGTGTGGATGCATGTCCGCGCGACGTGCTCGTGATCGCGGATGAGATCGTGGGAGCGGTCGATGAACGTGCATGTTCGCTCTGCAGATTGTGTGAGGACGTCTGCGAACTCGACTGGATAAAGGCAGGTACATATCCTGACTCTGTTATATTTACAGCTGAGAGCGACGGTTCGATGCCGGTCACCGAACTGATTATAAGGTCTGTCGATAACATCAAAGAGAGGGCAACGGCACTGGACGAATACCTCGGCATCATCGATGCCTGATCTATATATGCGGGGGTTGCCCAGCCAGGTCAAAGGCGCAGGGTTGAGGGCCCTGTCTCGCAGGAGTTCGTGGGTTCGAATCCCACCCCCCGCATCACGTACCAACTATTTTTGAGAGTATGGTGCGCACATACCCGATATACGGCACGCGGAAACACGCGACGCCATCTATCCACTCCTCACGTATGGGCTCGGTGCAGAGATTATATTGATCATACCGACTGTTCGTTTTTTTGTTGTCACCTTTCGTGATATATCCTGCGTGTGGCGCAATCGGACCGTCTTTCCACATCGGCTCGCCTGCATCCACATGATACATTGCGCGGTGGATGATCGGAGTCTCCGCGGTGCGCCCGTACTTCCGGTATAGGATCGCGTCACCATAATCGCCGAAGAATTTGTAGCCGCTGGTCGCACTATCTTCGTATGTGACGATGCCCGTGCTTGGCACATTCCGGATGAAGACGAGATCGCCAATACGCATGTTCGGCCCCATACTCTCTGATCCGATCGCCCGCGCCGAGATCCCGAGCAGATGCACTGATAGGACTGCGAACAGTAGAGCAACCACTGCCGCCCGCTTGCAGTAGCGCAAAATCCTTGTCCGGTCCAGGGTTATATTGTTCATGCAGTCAAAGCCACCTACTAACTCGTTAGCCTGCTATGTGCGCCTGTTCTGGTCCTGGGGCTTGCCAGTAAGTATCTCGATCACCTTTGAGAACGCAAGGCGCACATATCCGGCATAAGGTATGCGGTAACGCGCAACACCGATCACCCATTCTTCGCGTATGGGCACGGTGCAGAGGGCATATTGATCGATCACCTTATTATGATCTCCTTTCGTGATATATCCTGCGTGTGGCGCAACCGGACCGCCTTTCCACATCGGCTCGTTTGCCTCGACATAGTACATTGCGCGGTGGATGATCGGAGTTATGTCGGTGCGCCCGTACTTCCGGTATAAGATCACGTTGCCATAGTCGCCAAACGTTTTGTAGCCGCTGGTCGCACCATCCTCTTGTGTAACGACCTCGGCGCGGGATATGTCCTTAATAAAGACGATATCTCCGACCATCATGTGCGGTTCCATGCTCTCTGATTCAATCGCCCGCATCGGTGCCCATGTCCCGAATATGATCTGGGACAGGATCATAAACACGATAAGGATTTTTGCAACCGATACGAGGTCACGCAAGACTCCCGCCGATGTGCTATCGCTCTGGTAAAATTCTTTTATTTGATCGAAACGTTCAGACATTAATAAAATAACAGTCCAGCATGATACATAAAACTTATTCAATACCGGTGCGCTATGTTAAAATATCGTGGGCGCGAATGGTAACAACATAGAGCACCAAGGAGGCATTCGTCGGCTATGAAGCGCATAACATATCTGGTCCTGATCATTGGCATGATTGTATGCGTAACCGCTCTTAACGGCTGTATCCGCCATGATGGTGCACAGCGCGGGCCTCCACCCGACGGTAGTGCATATCTCAACTCAACAAACCTCGACTGCGTGGACTGCCATGCAGCGCAGTATTATATCATAGAGGATGGAAGCGGCAAACACGCGCATCTGAACTGTACCTTCTGCCATATCCAGCACGGATACCAGCCAGACTGCTTGACCTGCCATCCTGATACGCATGGCACGGGCATCCAGGGGTGCGGGATCTGCCATCCGAACCCGCATGCTCCGGAGTTGCGGATCAACGATTCGCGTATCAACGACAGTATATGCCAGCCATGCCATCTCCCGCAGTACGATGCAATCGATAAAGGCATGGGCAGGCACTCGAAGTTGAAGTGCGATCTATGCCATGTCCAGCATGGCTATCTGCCCTCATGCGAAGACTGTCATGGACTATTTCATGGCAGCGATGTCACAGACTGTGACGACTGCCATGATCCGCATGTGCCAGAGTCGATCGAATTTGATTACGGCAACAACAGCGAATGCGCGCGATGCCACCACTCAGTAATCGAAGAGACGTTTGCGAGGGAACATACAGTACATGCCGACTTGTCGTGTTATATGTGTCATCCGCTACATGCAGAGACGATGATGTGCATCGACTGCCATCCAGGGCACAGCACCGGAATGAGTATGCGCGACTGCCGCAACTGCCACCGGATCGGGCATGTGCCAACCGACATTCTGTACTCGCCGGACGCCACGGAAACGAAGTCAGGAGTATGTGTGGACTGCCATGCAAAGCCGTTTAACACGATGTATGAGAGCAAAAGTGAGCACCGGTACATCGAATGTGTGGAGTGTCATCCCGTGCATGACGCAATCGTCGCGTGTGATGTGTGTCATACCATGGATCCGTCTCACGGGACTGAGTGCGGAGCGTGTCACGATTCTGCACACGACACGATCATATAGGCTGAGATCACGGTTTCAAGAACTTGAGTCGATTGGGGCATAATGCCAATGCCATCGAGATTATATCTACGCGCTCAATACCGCGCGGTTAAAATTGTGGGCTAAAAACAGTGCTTGACACATTTTTTTTGCGTGTAGGCAGGTCACTTGTCGACCACTTCCCGCGCATCCATAACCTCGACCACATCCAGTTCTGTGACCACGACATCTGCCCCGACCACTCCCGCCAAACTCGGCACAGTCCTGCCAGAGTCCCCAAAGATCAGTTCCTTCACGTATAGCCCTGCTTCACACTCGATTCTGACAACCGCAGAGTCTCCTGCGAATGATTCGAGCAGAGCAGAGCGCACCGTTCGCTTCCGCACCAGATCAGCCCTCCGGTGGATGACCCGGGTCGGAGTCCGCTGCCTGATCATACCGGTTATCTCGCCCAGTCCCGAGACCAGCGTGTCACGATCGACACCCGCGCACGAGATCGTTGCAAGATACACCTTGTCGTGCCGCGCGCCTTTGAGATTCCTGACCGTCTGGTGATCGACAAAACGTAGACCAGAGACGACGACCTTTCCTTCGCAGTAAACGTTAATCTCCTGCTCGAGCCGCTCGAGATCGGTCATCCGTTTTCCGGGTTCGTTTACCTCGAGAACGAATGGTCTTCCGTCCCCGAGCATGAGCGCATCGATATCCTCTCTGCCTGCACCGTGAAACGTGGTGTCCGCGGCATCCATCGCCTCGACGACCTTGACCGAGATCAGTTCATCCACAGACTCCTGATACATCTTGCCGGTAAAACCGCACCGCTCACATCCCGCGCCCCTGCACTCCCTGCAGTGCCACCTGGTCTGCGGGATGCCGCGCACCAGTTTCCGGTATCTCCCGCAGATGTATTCTGACCTGACATGTAGCTCTACTGTGCCCTTGGCAATCTCGAGCAGGCAGACGATGTCAGGTTCTGTGAAATTAACTTCCTTTCCTGTCGCGCTCGCTATCAGTTTGCCGACCTCGCGGTTGATCTCTGATTTAAGCGGCTCAGCATGGTCGGTTCCAACCTCCTCCCATAGAAGTTCCTCATTCTCAGATAAGAGCCCGCTAAGCCGAGTACCGACGAGAAATGTCTCGTACTCGCGCCCGCCTATAGCGTCTATCGCTCTCGATGCCCACGTATCGAGTTCCTCGAAGATGCCGTTACAGACCCAGCACCGCTCTGGAATCTGAAGGTCGGGGCGCGTCGGTTCGTCATCGTCACCCGTTCCAGCCATGTCCGCGGTCATCGCAAGCACCAGCCGGATCGCAGCCCCCCGATCTCTGTTTGTAAGACCGGTTGACAGTTTTGCAAACTGCCTTCCAAGACAGTGATCGCAGATCAGCCCCTCATCGAGGATGACGCGTGCGATATCCGGGATCGTTTTGTCGTCACCACTCATCAAGTATCTCGATCTCGCCGCTACCTATCGCCTGCTGCGCAGCCCTCGGATCCATCCCTTCCACGGTCACGCCCATCGGCACGCAGGCACCGATGATCTCCTTTGCTGCATTCCTTGGCGTGTACGAAAGAACTCTGTCCTTTTTCATGCGTGCGACCCGCAGTACCTGCTCCATGGTCAGATCTCCAACATTCTCATTCTCTGAAGACCCTTTCTCGATTCCGAGTTCTTTTAAGATCAGTGCTGAAGTCGGGGGTATCCCGACCTCGAGTGTCACGTTCTTGTCGGCGTCAACGATCACCTTGACAGGCACCTGCATGCCATCGAACTCCTTCGTCGCCTCATTGATGTCATCTACGACCTGCTTGATGTTGATGCCAAGCGGTCCGAGCGATGGACCAAGCGGCGGTCCTGCAGTCGCTTTTCCGCCGGAAACCAGTGCTTCTACGATATCTACCATTTTATGATCACCTTTTGTTTTACATGCAATGCGAGCGATTGGGTGATAATAGTTTCGGAGGTTTCGGCGAGACTTTCTGATCCAAGTGAAAACACTCTGATTTCCAGATAGTGTCTCCGAAACATACATGCTCGAGTAACTTGTGGATAAAATCAGTGGAATCCGTGTCCATCTGCGGCTAAAAACCTTTATCAGCCACTGACTGCGACAGCGGCGGCGCAGCCATTTACGCAGATTACACAGATTGAGAATTATCTGTTTGCCACCCGTTATTCGAGCATATTCTCCGAATATCCGAATTCGCCTCAATCAGCCCAATGCGCCTGTGATGTACTCAACCCTCTGCGGCGCCTCCACGACCGGAACACGCCCGTACAGCCCAACGTGCCCATCAAGGATGATCAGACCTCCTGTGATCAGCTTAACTCCTTTTAGAATCGAGAATGCATCTTTTATCGATGCAATATCGATTGCCACATTCCCGACAGCAGTGGCTGCCGCATCTGCAAGCGACACGTCGCCTGAGAGGATCGTTGCAGCATCCGCGTTTCCGAAACTGATCGAATGCCCGATCCTCCCGGATGAGGTGCATATTCCGAGAATGGACTCACGCGGCTCTATCTCAAGCCCGATGCTGACCTCGTCCGTTCTTCCAGAATATATCCCGACGACGACAGTCTCATCGTTGACTAGAGCGATATCGCCACCATTATCCACGATCGCATAAGTAGCACCGGCACCCACCATCGCTTCCACTGCGATTGCCGCAATCGTACCTGCAACCGCGCTCATCGGTCCGATGCCAAGCGCACCGCCTGCATCCGCCATCCGCACCGCGATTTCAGGAGCATTTTCCGGGCAGTGGTATTCGTCGAGGGTGGATGCGAAGAACGGGTCTCTCCGGATGAATCTTTCCAGATCGCGTCTGCATGATTCGATCGCACGCTTTGCGACCGGGATGTACTGTTCCTCTGAACTGATGGTTACGATGGTCTCTTTGAGCTGGAAACGCTCTCTTGCGTGCTTGCTTTGTGGGTTGCGGTCGGTCTTGTGCATGGTCATCTTTCAGTTTAATCTTCGGGAACCACGTATTTATCTTCAATCATAAGCACTTTGATCGGGCTCAACGCGGCAGTCTCGACCGACGAGAGCTGATAGATATATCTCTGCACTGTTGCCCCCCATCTTGCCCTTGAAATTCCGGTTCTGCGTGGATAGCGCCTTCTCCACGTCTTCGAGCGCAACCGTCCATCTGATGCAGAATCTGCATCCTGGCGCACCGACGATAGTGCCTTATCTGCTTGCATATTCAATCTTCCAAGTTTTGAGACGAAAGCTTCTTTACAAGCATATCTGCTATCTCTTCCAACGATGTTGATTTCAAGTCGATGTAGCCTATCGTCTCATTGATTCCAGGAATCTCAGTGTCGTCGATCTTTACCGGAAGGATGTATTCTTTATGTTCCTTGAATGCTCTCGCCTGTGCACTCTCAAGTTCATGTCGAGTCCAGAGTTTTTGAGCATAAGCATGAGATAAGAAGACTACACAGTACTGAGCCTTGTCCCTATAAACCGATTGAAGATGCTGATAAAGGTTTTTTCCCCAAAGGTCTGCTTGCTCATACTTATCATAGAAAAAACTTATCTTCTTATTTTTCAATAATCCAGCCAGCCCTTCGGCATATTTGCGGTCTTCGCCAGCATAAGAAAGAGCAACTTGGTATTTGTATTCCGATTGCTCCTGACGCGGGGGGAATTCGTTGATTGAAATTGATTCTGACATCGACATCGACTCGGCTACCAGTAACCACATCTCTTCCGATGCTGTATACTCTCGGTCAAGAACATCATTGAATGTGATGGTGATGTCAATTGGCACATCGCCCATGACCGTTGGCTTCATGCCAATGATCGTCGTTTTTGTCTCGTCTGCGTCGATTTGTGGGATTGTGGGTATACGTCTAAACTCGATGTCACTCGATGGCTCGATTTTGACATTCTTTGCATGTATCGAGCCTGTATTTGTTATCGTTATCTCGATTCGCTTCCATGTGTTTGCTTTGAATGTTTCTTCAGGGAATTTTAAGGTTATTTTTGGTTTTTTCAAATACTCTTTGTACGCATCAGATGACTTGATCTTGCCGAGCGCTTCTTTTGCACGGTCTCTGATAACCTCACCAGAATCGCTGATCGCTTTTTCAATCGCTGAAACTGCTCTCGGATCACCGATCTCACCAAGCGCACCGGCAGCACCTATGCGTACACCCGAATCTTTGTCACTGAGCGCAGCGATCAGCCCGCCAACATCCCTCTTCTCCCACAATTCATCGACATTCATCCCCTATCTCCCAGCCATACCTCACCACTCCCGCGGATCTGCGATCTCCCCTCGAATCGCGCTCACCGCGGCAGTCTCGACCGACGACAGGTAGATCTCCGCGCTATTGTTCCCCATCCTGCCCTTGAAGTTCCTGTTCTGCGTGGACAGCACCTTCTCCTCGTCTCCGAGCGCAACTGTCCGTCCGATACAGAATCCGCATCCGGGCGCGCATACGGCAGCGCCAGCCTCAACGAGTGTAGAGACGAGCCCCTCTGAGATCGCTTGCAAGAGCACGCTCCTGCTTGCAGGATATACGACCAGTCTGGTGCCCTCAGCCGCCTTCCTGCCCGCAAGCACGCGTGCGGCAATCCGCAGGTCCTCGATTCTCCCGTTGGTGCACGATCCTATGCAGACCTGATCAAGCGGCATCCCGGCATACTTGCTCACCGGAGCTACGTTGTCGACGCGATGCGGGGCAGCGATCTGCGGCTCGATGTCATCAGCAGCAATCACGATCTCGGATGCGTAATCCGCCTCTGGGTCAGGGGTGAGTGGCGCGTACTCATCAGATCTTCCGTAACGCGAAAGAAACTCATGAGTCTTCTCATCAGCAGCGCAGAGTCCGCATTTCCCGCCTGCTTCGATCGCCATGTTGCTCATAACAGCCCTTGACTCCACACTCATAGCGTCCACTGCATCCCCGAGAAACTCCATCGACATGTATGTCGCACCATCCGCTGTGATCCGCCCGCAGAGATGCAGGAACACATCCTTCGAATAGACATGCGCACCAAGGTTTCCTGTGACCTCGATCCGGTAACTCGTTGGCACCTTCAGCCACGCCTTCCCGTACGCCATGATCGCTGCTATGTCAGTCGATCCCATGCCTGTCGCAAACGCACCGAGCGCGCCATGTGTGCACGTGTGGCTATCCGCGCCGATGATTACCTTGTACGGGGCTGCGTGCCGTTCGAGTACGATCTGGTGACATACGCCGTCGCCGTTCTCGTAAAATAAAATCCCATTCTCCCGCGCGAATCTCCGCATCATGATCTGGACGTTTGAGACCTGCTCACTCGGGGACGGTGACGCGTGGTCGCAGATTGCGATCACCTTTTCGGGATCGTGAACGGTTCTTGTCGCAAGTTCGTCCTCCATCAACTGGATCGCAAGCGGAAGCGTGCCATCGTGCGCGAATGCGAGATCCACAGGCGCGACTATCATATCGTTCGGCAGAACGTCTCTTCCGGTCTTTCCGGACAGGATCTTCTCTACCATTGTTTGTGTGGTCATGGTTATCTCCAGCGAAAGTCCTTATATCACCGAAACATAGATAAATGGCTACCCAACAATTGGAGGTAATCATGAGATTAAAAGATATTGTGCTAATCGTGGCAGTCGCGTCACTGCTACTATCATCAGGATGCATCTGGCAGGATGAGAAGGTTGTCGACAGCGACGGCGATGGATGGGACGATGAACAGGAACTGGTTGCCGGAACCGATCCGAACAATGTGGATACCGATGGTGATGGTTACTGGGATTCAAAGGATGAAAACCCACTCGATCCGGACATACCGACCCCAAAGGTAACACCGACGCCGGTAGAGACGGCTGCACCGACACCACGACCCACCACATCAGCCACACCGACAATAACTCATGCATTCGAGATCACCGATCCTGTGGAGGGGGATAGCGTTCCCCGTTTAATCGATGTTAGTGGTCATGGCGGCGTGCCCGGCGCAAAGGTCAGGATTCATGTCTACACTGAAGATGAAGGAGATAATCTTCGACCCGATATAGGGTACGTCGACGAGGACGGTAACTGGGAAATAGAGGATATTGGACTATGGGACGTTACAGGGTATGCAATAGGGGAAGAGGCTATGATCTACGCGGTGATGACTGTTTCACAACCGGGCGACACGATCCTACGTGCTTCCGAGAACGTCACGGTGTACCGGGGATAGGAGCGGCATAAGGATGATTACAGAGAGTCTACTGGCACCGGGACATCGCGGCTGCGCAGGGTGCGGAGCATCGCTTGCAGCGAAGTTTGTTCTTGAAGGCGCTGGCAAGGACTGCATCGTGTGCGGTCCTACCGGCTGCCTTGAGGTATTCACAACCCCTTACCCTGAATCGGCATGGCGGGTCCCGTACATCCACTCGCTCTTCGAAAACCCTGCCGCAGTCGCGTCAGGGATCGAGACCGCACTCGCTGCCCTTGGCAATACACACACAAAAGTGCTCGTCATCGCAGGCGATGGTTCCACCTTCGATATTGGCATCCGCAGCATATCGGGCGCATTCGAGCGCGGGCACAACATGACGTATGTGTGCTACGACAACGAGGCGTACAGTGGGATCCTCTAGAGTCG
>JGI12150J12686_100145_pt1 | contig 30770 bp, 32 predicted proteins | sample ANMFosRound1_FD_12686 | JGI IMG/M metagenome (IMG submission 12686)
ACCCGAATGCGGATTCTCGTACAGCCTGCAAGAGTGAGGGTGGGAGTGATTCCGATGCATGTGGCTGAACTGGTGGTATTCGGACAGGATGAGCTGAAACAATACCTGCAACTCTTTTCCGAGGCGATCAGACTCGGGCTTCGCTTTCATCTCTTAATTGAGGGACCTCCCGGGACTGCAAAGACGCTTGCTGTGAACCGAATGATCGCCGCCCTGCAAAAAGAGGTCGGACAGATCCCGTATGTCCGGGTCACAGGCAGCCAGGATGCGCTTCCGAGCGACCTGATTGGCGACCTCGACATCGGAAAGTACAGGAAAGGCGAGATGGACATCCTCGAGGGACCGCTATTTCGTGCGCACGGCGAGAACGTGCCCGGAATCGTGTATGCCGACGAGCTGAACCGGTTCAGTGAGTACACACTGATTATATTCACAGAGATCATGGCTGAGTGGCAGGTATCGTTTCCAAAGACCCCGCTCACCAAACCGTTGCGCGCGAACGTGATCGCAACCATGAACCCGTTTGACATCGCTGGCATAACCGAGGTTCCGCAGCATATCATGGACCGGTTCAACGCAAGAATTGTGGTCAATTATCCTGATAAGGCGACCGAACTCATGATTGTGGACCAGCACGTTGCTTGCTACTACAAAGAGTTCGCACCCCGTCTGAAGACGTTCGTATCTCCGCTCGTGAACACCACCCGCGCAATGCGAAAACTTGGAGTATCGCTTGGACCAAGAATCTACCTCTCGACCATGGATCTGCTTGCGCTGGAACTCTCCTCGAACGGATCCATCGATTGCGAGATTGTGATCCAGCATTATGAGAATGCAGTCAGATCCAGAATCGGAAATCTTGAGGAGGACAAGCAATCCGAGTTTCTGAGCACTGCGTCGATTGCGCTGCGCGGGGAACTCGGAGAGCGGAAGAAATAAGATGTATAAAAGTTGTTTTTAACCACAAGATTTATATGTGACAATTACATATTCGCATCTTGGTGATACCACATGAAAGACCTATCAGTAAAGGTGTTGGACGACGCCGATGAGGAGTTCGTCGACATATTGATCAAACAAGGACTGAAGAGGAACACAGCCAAGGTGCTGGCGTATTTGAAAGGTACTGATGTTGCGACATCGAAGGATCTTGAGGTTGGTGCGGACCTGCGGCAGCCCGAAGTCAGCATTGCGATGCGGGAACTGCGCGCAAGTGGCTGGGTCACGGAAATCGATGAAAAGAAGCCCGGAAAGGGGCGCCCATACAAAGTGTACTCCCTTAGAGTAGCTATCGGAAATATCATCGAGAAACTTGAGGAAAGAAAGAAGAAAGAAGCAATAGCAACGATGGAAAGTATCGAACGGCTGAAGGCGTTGAGTGCGTGATGCACTCAGCCTTGCCCGTATGCAGATATTACATCAGCCCCATCAACAAAGATTAAATCATTTTTCAGTGCGTATCTTTCTGCATCCCTTCTTTCCAGTGCGTACCCGGTATCAGAATCGAGCATCTCGCAGATACAGGTCACAGGATTGATTTTGGCAAGCTCTGCGAGAGCTATCGAGAGTTCGGTTTGACCCCTGCGCTCATCCAGCAGATTCTTTGCACCGCGCAAGACTGCAACGTGCCCGGGGGATCTGAACTCGCTCGAAAAATCGTTTGTTTCTCCTAGCATCACTGCCTCGACGATCTCATCAAGTTTGCGCACAGTGAGCGCACGATCCCGGTCAGGGATGCCTGTGTACGTGGTTTTGTGATTCACCCAGATCGAAAACGAGGAGCGGGAGTCGTAGGGCAAATCTCCTTCCGCAAGACGTGCCAGGTCTGGTGAACGCCTGAGTATATCAGCCATGAACGGAAGCCCGAGACGCCGGGCAGCCTCGTCCGGCATCACCACGCAGAGAAGTCCGCCACCATACGTGCGCATCTGCGCAATATCCTGCGGGGTGATCGATTTTGCCGGAAGCATCATATCAGTCTCGCCCTCACGGTCTGCGGCATCATACAGCAGCACCATTCTGTTATTTCGTAACGCGTTGATCGCTTTTGTTATGTTTTGCATAATACTACCTCTACATCACCACCGTCACCGACACGCAGCCGCTCTCTGAGATTGACAGGTGCTATGATCTCGATTATGTCATCAGGATAATGTTTTCGGTTCGGAATGACGATCGCACCACATGTGTCGCCGATTTGTACTTCGAAACATTTAGCAGATCCAAATGTCCGTACCCCATCCTCAAACCCTTCTATGTGAATACCGTCCATAGCATTCAACCTCTTTCTCATGTTTATGCTGTGGGAATCCAGTTCGATATTCAATGTTCCGGGGTGTGGCGTAAATCCAAGTTTCTGCTCGAACTGGCGCATGTAGCCATCGAGTGCGATATAGTACTTTCCCTCACCGAGCCCTGCACAGACCACTCCGGTCAGCCGCACATCCTCATAATCCCCGAATACCCGCTGATACTCCTGATACTCCCTCTGGAGGGCAAGTACGCCATCTTCAGTGATCATGATCTCCTGTCCTTTCGGAAGTATCCGTCGCGTGATCATATTTTCCTGTTCGAGAATCTGAAGCTTGCGGGATGCGGTTTGCGGGCTCGTTTTGAGGTGCCTCGCAAATTCGGCAGATGATATGCTTATGCCCGATCTGAGCGCGCCGAGCAGTGCCAGACGTTTGAGTGGTTCTGTGAACATAATCTCTTCCATTTTTGAGATGCATCTCATATATTGAATGAATGAATTTAAAGGTTGTGGTTCCCCGGTTGAGACTTTATATTATTTTTTTTGTTATTATTTTTGGCTCTCTGATATCTCGCGTGAAGGTGTTCAAACGACCAGCCATGTCGGTTATTTACCAAAACTTGTTCTACTCTGGTTTCGAGGTATGTGTTTAGCTGAGGCGAAAAAAACCACGGGATTACACGAGATTGACACAGAAATCTTGTGAAAACCTCGTGCAATCTATTGGTTCCATAACTAATCAGGGGCACAATCGAAAATTCCCTGATTCTGATGGATTCTGTGGTTTCCAACCTTTGCGTCTTTGCGCCCTCGCGTTCCTCTGATTTAACGCAAAGTCGCGGAGATGCAAAGAATATTGTCACGCTCAGTCTTCACGTCTTTCGCATTGTTGTATATCCAACTGACCATTACGGAAATCACTGGATTTCCAGACCGTGCCCCAGTCTGATTCCACCAATAAAAAAAGCGCAGTTTATGCCGGTCTCTGAGTATAACCACAAGATTACACGGATTTCCACAAGATTTCTGTGTTAATCTCGTGATTTTTCGCCTCAGCTAAACACATACCAGACCGGATATGACCTACAGCTCAGCTCCGACCACGGTCTTGGTTGCCGTTACACTCTTGTTTTCCCGGATGTGATCGACCAGTTTGTTGAGCGCGCTCAACCCCTGCACATCGATCACTGCCACAAAGTCGTACTCACCGAATACATGATATACTTCCTTGACTCCGTCAAGATCACACAATTCGCTATATGTTGCCTTCTCCTGCCCTGGCACCACGTTGATCATAGTAACTCCAATCACCATTCTGAATAACTCCTTTCATTCTTGCGCAATTGCGCACAAACGCACATTTGACGTCATCGCATATTAATTACATGGGGTGACAGGGATTGGCAACGACTGTTGTGACTCGAAATCCTGTGCAAGAACATGCGTGCCATACAAGCCACCGATTGGCAGAAGCGCGCAACAATCGGTTTCAACCGACCGATGCAATTCCCAGGTATCCTTTGCTGCAGCACCCTCGCCCTCACTCCTCCAGCGTTGAGACGTCCCCTATAGGAAGCCCGAGTTCCTTTGCCCGAAGCATCCTCCGCACGATCTTTCCGCTCCGGGTCTTTGGAAGCGTATCCACGATCTCGAACTCGCGCGGATACGCGTGCCCCGCAAGCCTCGTCTTCACAAACCGTTTCACATCCGACGCCAGCTCGTCGGACGGCTCATAACCCGGCGCAAGTACGACGAACGCCTTGACAATCTCGCCGCGCAGGGCGTCAGGCTTTCCGATGACGCCAGCCTCCAGAATTGCCGGATGCTCAATCAGCGCGGATTCAACCTCAAACGGTCCCACCCGCTCGCCTGACGTGTTGATCACATCATCCGCTCTTCCGATGAAGAGGAAATAGCCATCCTCGTGCTGCACAGCCCGATCGCCTGTGAGATACCAGTCGCCTGTGAAATACTCCCTGTACTTTGCGGGGTTCTTCCAGATTGTGAGCATCAGCGATGGAAAATCCGCAACGAGTGCAAGATTCCCCTCAACGCCACGGGCAACTTCACATCCGGAGTCGTCAACGATTGCCGCTTTTATTCCGGGTATCGGCTCCCCCATCCAGCCGGGCTTTATCGGAAGCGACGGATAATTGGCGATCAGAATGCCCCCTGTCTCGGTCTGCCAGAAGTTGTCATGAATCGGCAGCCCGAATGTTCTCACGCCCCAGTGCACAATCTCGGAATTCAAAGGCTCGCCGACGCTGCAGATGTGCCTGAGGCTGCTTAAGTCATGGCTCTTGTGCGCGTCAGGGGCTTGCGCAAGCAACCTGAATGCGGTGGGCGCGCTGTACCAGACGTTCACCCGATACTTCTCAATTACTGAGTACCAGACATCCGGATCGAATCTACCGTCGTAAACCACAACCGACGCGCCGCACGAAAACGGACCGAGTATCCCGTAGGAGACGCCTGTGACCCAGCCCGGGTCTGCCGTGCACCAGTAGATATCGTCCTCGTGCAGGTCCAGCACCCATTCGGTTGTTACGTGCTGCTGCACGATTGCAAGGTGTCTGTGAACCACGCCCTTCGGCTTTCCAGTGGTTCCGGACGTGTATAGCATGAACGCGGGATCATCCGGCAGCATCTGCACAGTATCAAACGTCTCGGACGCGTTTTTCATCGCTTTCGTGTAACTGATCTCATCATCCGCAACACCGGCGTCACCAGTACTATCGACATCCTCGACGATGATCAGCCGTTCAAGGTCATTGAGATCGTCTTTTATCTGATACACCCGTTCCTTGAGGCTTGAATTGGTGATCAGGTATCGCGCGCCGCTGTCGTGCAGGCGGTCGTACAGCCCCTCGGGTCCGAATGCCGAGAACATGGTGCCTGCGATCGCGCCGGTCTTCAGGATTCCGAGAAAGCTGACATAAGTCTCCGGAACCCTCGGCAGGAATATAAATACGCGATCACGCTTCTCGATTCCGAGGTCTGTTAATACGTTCGCAAACCTGTTCGAAAGGTGGGACATTTCGAGAAAAGTGTATTTCTCATCCCTGCCTGCGCCTTGCCAGTATAAAGCGACCTTGTCCCTCCGCTGTGATCTGGCATGCCGATCCACTGCGTTGTACGCTGCATTCAGCTTACCGTCGAACCATTCGACTCGATCATACGCGCCCTCCCATTCAAAGGTCTCTGACGTCTCGTCGTAGTCTCGCAGGTTCGGGCGCGGGACGACATTTGCCGGTTTTTTGATAATCTGTTCCATTTTATTCACACACCGTTTTTATAGGGGTATACCAGCAATATCTGCCATCCTGCTTATCGGTTTCCCGTGGGGCAGTCACCCCGCACGCCGATTGATCAAAAGACATGCCGTAACACAGCCTCATCAAACCCAAAAGCGGATAATTTTATAAATAATGTGCTCATAGATGAATATATGAGCGCGCTTGAAAAAGTATTCGGGAGAACGGCGCAGATGATCGTTCTGGAGAATCTTATAAAGAACAGAGGCACATTTACGTACCTCTCAGGAATCGCAGAGGAGACCGGGCTTTCGCATTCGAGTGTCTCAAGGGTGATCGAACCGCTGCTCGCAATCAAGATCATCACTGAAAAGAAGGTGGGAAAACAGATTCGCACTTTCACACTGGACGAGGAGAATCCACTGACTACATTTTTGCTTGATACATACGATGAACTAGCAAAGTTACTCCCCGATGACGACAATTGAGTGCGCGTCTACCCCATGATCGCTTTCATCCGTCTCGCAAGCATCATAATCCCAATGGCAACGATTGCCATCCCGATGTTTCTGATTGCGCCTACGTAAGGAACGTCTACGGCAAGCGCGACCATTATATACGTGGTGTGGATTAAGCAGCCAGCCAGGATTATGTACCAGCACTGTCTCCAATAGATCAGTTTCGTTGACCGGACTGCATAGATGCACGCATATATCCAGAATAGTTCGATTACGAGCCGTATTGCCAACTCCATGTCCATCGGATTGATAGCAGCAGTGCCAGCCATGAAGTGCTATTAATCGCCATGTCATATAATATCACATGCTAATCGAGACTGTTGTCTGGTATGTGCTTGTGCTTGCAATCGGCATAATAACGTTCCCCATCGTCTCGATGGTCTGCAAAAACCTCGCTGATCACGGTTATTGTGTATCAAAAGTCGCCGGGCTGCTGCTTCTTGCATACATTACATGGATTCTTTCATACCCCCTATCCTTCAACAGGAGCGCAATTCTGATAGCCGTGGCAGCAATCATGGTTGCGTCGTTGCTCTGCATCAAAAGCATGCCGCGCGTCAAAAAAGAGATCATCATTGGAAACGAAGTCCTGTTCTTGATCGTCTTCATGATTTTTCTTGTGATGCGAGCGCACAACCCGGAGATCACCGATTTTGGCGAAAAATACATGGATTTCGCATTTCTGAATGCGGTTATGCGAAGCAGCCACTTCCCGCCGCATGATCCATGGTTTTCCGGAGGATTGCTGGATTTTTACTATTATTTTGGATATCTGATCGTTGCCACGTTGAGCAAACTCTCAGGCGTGCCCGCAACCATCGCGTACAATCTCGGGCTGGTCTCATTCTCGGCGCTCGCAGCAAGCGCAGCCTTCGGAATCGGATATAATCTGACAAAGAAGGTTGGACCGGGAATATGGGCAGTTGTCTTCGTTGTATTCATCGCAAACCCATCCATCGTCTTTAATCTGGCAGAACGTCTCCTGCACCCCCCCATAGTCATTCACGCGCAGATGTTCGGGTGCTGGGCGTCAACAAGGATCATACCCAATACGATCAACGAATTTCCGTACTTCAGTTTCATCTTCGGGGACATGCACCCGCATGTCATCTCAATTCCGTTCCAGTTACTTGCGTTGACGCTGATCTTGAATACCTGCAAATACAAACACAAACCCACAAATCGGGAGACTGCTGCCGAAATGATCCTCCTCGCGCTGGCAATCGGCGCATTATTTCTGATTAATGCGTGGGATTATCCGGCGTACCTGTTTCTCTTTATAATTGCGGTTCTGATCCGGCAATACTACATCGCTCGCATCAGAGACGCACTGATGCCGATCATGGTTGTTTCGATTCTGAGCATCCTTCTATACGCCCCGTTCTACATGGATTTTCAGGGAACCGGTGCATCCGGAATCGGGATTGGAATCGTGCAACAACAGACGTCACTCCTCAATTTCGTCGAGATATTTGCGCTCTTCTTATTCTTGATGTTTTCATTCCTGTTTCTACACTCAAACTTTGATAGAAGGTATACGATTGCGTTAATCCCGATAACTCTCCTTTCGCTGCTGATCTTTCAGACATTGCTCATAATCATTCCGATGATTTTGCTATGCGTCCATCTATTCAGATATGGCATAAAAGAGGTGGAAAGGACCGAAAGGGAAGAAGAGGCAGAGAAAACCGAGAATAGCCGATTCGTTCTGATTCTCATACTGACCGGCGCGCTGCTCGCCCTCTTCTGTGAGGTCTTCTACCTCGATGACAACCTTGGCGCGCCAAACGAGCGCATGAATACCGTCTTCAAGTTGTATCTTCAGATATGGATTCTGTGGGGGATCGCATCCGGATACTGCATATATCCCATCAAGTCCGTGCTGAAACGCATCAGTCACACCGTCGGAACTGGGTGGAAGGTTCTATTTTGCATACTCCTCATCTCCTGCTGTATATATCCGTTCACTGCCACATCCGAGCTGATCGGGTTTCATCACAACCCGCCGACACTGAACGGAATTGCGTATCTGGACAGATCAGATGGCGCAGATCGGGGGGACTATCTGGCGATTATGTGGATTCGCAGGGAAATTGCGGGAACGCCGGTAATCGTGGAGGCGCCAGGAAACTGCTATTCCACGGATTCGAGAATTTCGGCATTCACTGGTCTTCCGGCTATAATCGGCTGGCGCGGGCATGAATTGATGTGGCGCGGGCAGGATAGCTGGTGCAAGATAAGCACCAGAATAGATGCCGTGAACACAATATATGGCACACAGAGTACGCAACTCGCAATCGATTTACTGAATAAATATAATATTAGTTATATCTACATTGGATCGACCGAACGTGCACGCTATGGCCGGGGTGTGGACAAGTTCGAGGACGAGGATTACTTCGAGTGCGTGTATCTGGGGCGGAGTCGGATATACCGGGTGAAGAGGTGCTCATGAAAAAGTATTTCAGTGAGCAGTATACAATAAACACGTGGTGATCACGATGCATGATGAACGAGTAATGGAACGTGTGGAGACTGGTATACCCGGATACGATGAGCTACTTGGAGGCGGTTTCTTTAAGGGGTCCGTGAATGTGGTTATCGGTGGGACCGGCACCGGCAAAACGGTTTTCGGTGGAGAATTCATACACGAAGGTGCTAAACATGGTAAGAAGGGGATGGTCGTCCTCACATCAGAGGAGACCGAATGTGTACGGCGAGAGTGGTACACATCATTCGGCTGGGATTTCTGGAAACTCGAGGCGGAAGGAAACGTAACCTTTGTAGATATAGCGGATCCGAATCTGCGGTTGCAGAAGACCGTGGAGATTGCGCCGGATGAACTGATCAAGAGCTTTAAGAAACTGCTCGAAAATAAGATAGAGAGTGTAAATCCGGATTTAATTTTCATTGACTCGCTTGAAGCACTGTTTCTGGCTATAGATTCGAAGTATCGGCTGAAGAGTATGGTGGATGATGTCTTCAATGTCCTGCGAAAGTCTCCTGCCACATGCATCATCGCAACCGGTGTGATCTACGGTGTGGATGAGATCATTGCGTACAGCGCTGACTCGATCACAAACGTAGGCATGGTGCGTGTGGGTAACAACCTTCAGCGCTCTGTTCATGTGGTGAAACACCGTGGCTCGGCTATCGTCAATCAGGTACGTGTTCTGCAGCTATCAGACAACGGTATCGATGTGCTCTCACAATCGCCGTATCTTGAGTTCTGAAAGCCCAAATCCACAAGCTAAAAGAGGTTCAACACTTCAACGCCACCGAGTATGATGCTTGTTACGATGACCCCTGCGAGCATGACCCCTGAAAGGATCGCAACAAACGCGTGTCTGAACTGTATCCCGAAGACAAAGGCTGCTGCGCATCCGGTCCATGCGCCCGTAACTGGTAGAGGGATTGCAACAAATAAAAGGAGCGCGATTGTTCCGTATTTTTCGAATTTCGCGTTGTGCCGGTGGTATGTGCGCGTAAAGAGCCACCTGAAGAAGACATCCCAGAAAACCCATCGTCGCAGATAACCGGAGACTGTTTCAAGAAAGAGCAGTAGCGGAATGACCGGAAGCATGTTCCCGATCACTGCGAGCGCGTATGCAGTCCACGGATCCATCCCATACACTCCAATAGCCACTGGAATTGCCCCACGCAGTTCTGCGATCGGCATCGCAGCGATCAGGACGGTTGCAACTGGTGGTGGTACTGATCCGAAGAGTCCGACGATAAAATCGATCATACTTTTGATATTGGTTCGGTGCGTAATCAAATCATCGTTTTGATCGGCTATTTCTATAAATGAACGTGTTTATACTCCACACCGCCGCAACTTGAGATTTTCAATAATGAAAAACAATAGCCACATAGCCCACAGAGTTTTCCCGACCGCACATTGCTCACAAATTTCATCTTAAAACCTGTTACATCTCTCTGTGACTCTTTGTGACCCTATATCCATTGTTTTATCCAAGATACTGTCATGAATATGCACAATAATCGATTAAAAGTACTGGCACTGAATGAACGAGATTGCTTTTGTGCGTGGTGGCGTGGAGTGAGTTTTGGTAAATAACCGATGTGACTGGTCGTTTGAACACCTTCACGCGAGATATCAGAGAACCCGAGATTTCTGTGTCAATCTTGTGTAATCTCGTGGTTTTTTTGCCTCAGCTGAACACATGCCCTAAAAATAATAAAGTGCCGTTGCATTCAGAAAGACTTATGCCTGCTCTGCCATCAATGAAGAATAATATCTCTCACATCTGACTAAAAATCGCTCAACACCACTCTAATCATGGATTACGATGTCGTCGTGGTCGGAGCCGGTCCTGCCGGCTGTCTGGCAGCGAAATACGCCGCAAAAAACGGGGCGAAGACGCTCATAATTGAAGAGCATGCATCCATTGGGTCGCCTGTGCAGTGTGCGGGACTGCTGAGCACAAAAGCGATCGATGCATGCGAGGTCAGTCCCGACAAGCGTTTTCATCCGATAACAGGTGCGTTCGTCTATGCACCTGACGGACGGCGGATCGGAATATCCGGAGGTGGGATCAAGGCGTACGTGGTCGATCGCAGGCTATTTGACCGCACGCTCGCAGAGAATGCGCTCAGGTCAGGCGCAGAGATTCTCCTGCGGACGCGGGCGTGCGGCATTGCGACTCGTGGCAACAGGAGAATTCTTCACATCACAATCGAGGGCGAGCCTGATGAGATTGAGGCGGACGTTGTAATCGGCGCAGACGGGATTCAGAGCAGCATTGCACGCTGGGCAGGTCTTGGAACATTCGAGAGGGTCCTTTGCGGCGCACAGGTGAACACGGTCTACGACTTCGATTGTTGCGACTGTGTGGAGATATTTCCTGGATCGTGTGCGCCCGGGTTCTTTGCGTGGGCGATTCCGTATCATGAGAGTGCACGCATCGGGCTTGCGGTCAGACCGACAGTGACGACGGGATCGGATTCCGGACCGGAATCGAGATTGATATCACAATCACAATCAGGGTCTGCGTGCTGGCGCCTGAAGCGGCTACTCTCTGAGCACCGGGTCGTCTCCCGGAAGTGCCGATCAGGCATGACCGGTCTCGTGATGGGTGGGATTCCGATCGGCGTTTTGCAGAGAACGGTGGCAGACTCCGTGCTGATTACGGGTGACGCGGCAGGGCAGGTCAAGCCGACATCGGGCGGAGGCGTGTATCCCGGGGCGGTCTGTGCGAAGATTGCGGGGCGAGTTGCCGCAGATGCAATTAGGGACGGGGATACGTCCGCAAGGCGGCTTTCTGAGTATGATAAACTCTGGAGAGTTGAGATCGGGCGAGAACTTGCGATCGGAAAGAGGATCAACGAGTGGATGGCACGCCTTGGCGACTCCGGGATCAACCGGCTGATTAAGGTGCTGGACGACGACGAGCTGCTGGACCTGATCACGAGGTACGGGGATATGGATTACCCGTCAGTTGTTCTGCGGAAGCTTCTGATGAATACGAAGAGCGTCGGCGCTCTTTTGAAGCTGGCTCCAATCTGTCTTCGGTGAGATTGTGTGGGTGACTTTCGCCCACCACAAGTAGCGCGGCTTCCTGATTCACAGCGGTTGCTCAGCAACCATCTCCACAGGCGTTAATTCTCCACAGTCCGTGGGTATATGTCTGTTCAAGATAATAGGCGCCTCAGAAGGCAGCATTTCGTAGAATTTTATATCGCAACAAGTCAAATCTTTAATAATTGCAGGCACCCGTATTGCAGGTACCCGTATTCCCAGAGCAGCCTCCACTGCACGCACATGATGTCTGGATATTGAACTGGCTCGGCTGTATAATCGTCCAGTCGACCTTCGTTCCGTCCTTGTTATACAGCGTCACACGCAGCGGTGTTTCGGAGAGCTCGGACTGCATGGCATCTACCATGAGGTATGCCGGGTCTCCGACATTTATATCCATATCCTTTTTTGTCTTGCCAAAGAAGAGCCGCTTCTTTGACGCCTTCTGCTCTACCACTATGTTATTCCAGGTCTTGCCTTCGTTGATCGCTATGATCTCGCAGGGGATTCTTTTTTCAGTCATGATCGGGATGTTTTAACACATTTTATTTGGTCAGTCTCACGGCACTCTGTCTGCCTGAGAGCTGCAATATCTACTGTTTCATGGGTTTCTGGTTCATCACAAAGCATCATCCTCTCGATATTACTTAAGATTGTTTGCCAAAACAGTACTTCCGAAAGGGTGTAGTTCCGAATGGAAATTGTCATGCAAATGCGGTACATGAACGGTTTTCTTAGAGAACTAAGCGAGAATATACTAAATCATATCAAGATATTATCAGATTGGAGAACAAAAACCATTCGGGATTATGTGGAACTGTCTTTCATAGGTTTTTCTCGTTCGGAAGTAGGGGGTTTCGGAAGTACTGCAAAACCAGCGGTTCTGCTGACAAAAGAGCCGGATATTCCGGAACGCGTTACTTCAACCAAAACTACCACACACGCCCACTCTGAATCGCCACCACCTCTAAGCTGTCCCGCGCATGCGCATACTCGTCCGGCAATTCGCGGTTCGGTTCGTGGAACGTGTGCCCCCAGTTGAACTTTTCGAGGACCCGCCCGGATTGCTTGGGCTCGCATAATATGTAGAGCGCAGCAGCGAATGCCTCCTCAGTTGTGAGCTTGAACGGCTTTCCGAAGTTAACAGGGTTCGCAGTTACCAGATACGAAAGCGCTCTCTGTACCCTCTGCCCTCTGCAGTTGAATTATCCTGACTTTATCGGACTGTATTTTTGTCTGGAAATTAGATTGTTGGGACCGGTTTGGCTTTGCAGGTTATCATAGATGAGTTTGGTTTCATGCGGTCTCTACGTTTACGAGAATGGGTTACCGGTATCCGATCAGTCCTCAGTCACGGCAGAAACCGCTTCCCACTCTTTAAGGAACCGTTTGTGATCTTCTCTTACGACATCATCTGACCCGAGCATGCTGTGTCGGGACATATCCGGGGAATATCTACTTGCAGGCACTCTTCTTCCCAGAGCCTCCGCCATCGAACGCACATGATGTGGAGCGCCACCGCAACAGATGCCAATGTAATTTATTCCAATTTTTTGCGCTTGAAGGGCAAAATCCGCCATCTCGCTCCTCGTGCATAAAAAATGCTCGAGATTCAGCGGGAATGCGTAGTCATGCCCATTCTCTTTTAAGGATTGGAAGATTGGTTGCCGGGTTGTTGTGCGGTACGGGACCGGTAAAGCTGCTACATACCCTTTAACCGATTTTCGTATCTTTTTGAGGAGCGGGATCATGGTAGCCGGGCCTCTTGTGCAGTTGAGCCCGACAACATCAGCTCCCCCCTCTTCCAGTATGCGGCATGCCGACTCCCACGAATGCCCATCCTTTGTGGTATCGCAGCATGCCGCAAGCGTAACCACAGCCGGAAGCCCCGCTGATTTGATCACATCCAACGCTATCAACGCCTCTCCAAGGTATCCCATCGTTTCAGCAACGATGAAATCCGCACCCTCCTCTTTAGCCCAGCCAACCTGCTCCTGATACATCGATCGTACAATTTCAGAGGTTTCCTCTTGATTTTCCGGACTGTAAACCCAGGTATTGCAGATATTTCCCGCAAGAAGGGCATTTCCCTCCACGGCAGCTTCTTTAGCAAGCCTTAGAGCACGACGGTTCAATTTTTCCAGATCGTTCTCCCTGCCGACCACTCTGAGTTTGTCCCGGTGGGCATAATACGTAAGCGCCACCATGACCTCAGAACCCGCTCGCAAGAACTCCCTGTGAAGCTCCCTGACCGCTTCAGGATGATCCAGAACAACTTCCGGCACGAATGCTCCTGCTTTCAGGTATCCTCTCCTTTCAAGTTCGAAAACATAGCCTTCTGCGCATAAGACCGTGTTTTTTTCCAATCGCTCCAACAAATCCATTTTATTTGATGCCATTGTATGTCATCGTCCTTTTTTCCGATCGATTTCTCCACCATTATCGGGGCGCGATCCAAGCGGGTATACTACCACTCGAAAGCTCATGAATGACTCCTGCGTGACGCCCCATGCTCCACCCAGTATCTTTTTTTTATCTTTAGGGCATATTATGGTTTACGAAGTGTTTTTTTGAGACTTTTTAATTTTTTCTGACTACAACGATTCCTTTTAATCTCCCGCACCATAACCGGATCCTCCGGAAGAGCGAAAGGGGCACGCAACGCGAATTACAGAGAGAGTCTACAGTTGCCAGGAACTGCCGTTCAGAGAAGCCTATAAAGGAGTGCACGACCAAGTATGGGGCAATGGTGATTCCATGATCGAACTGAGAAGCGAGCCATACACCCTGGTCTCACGCCCGGATATCCAGGAGACCGAGAAGCGATTCCGAGCCCTCCTCCACGCAGAATGGTGCAGCGGGATCATGTTCAATGTGCTGGTGCACAGGAAGTTTGCACAGCCCATCGAATACGACGGCATGCTCTGGAATCATGAATCGATGCTCTTTATCGAGTACAAGGACTCGGTCACCGCGTACAGGCGAATGAACGCAAAACGAGCACAGCAGGTGGCTGATTCCTCTGGAAATATTGCGAGGAGGTTCGGGTTCGACGGATATTCATATATCCTGGTGGTAAATGGAATTCCCGAGGAGACTAAGAAAGGCGATGTTGTGGTGATCCCGCTCGAAAGATTACCCGATTATAACCCAAATTTCCAGTCAACAAGACCGGAACTTGATTATGTGCATAAACTGATCGCACAGTATGAGCGGGAGGAGAATCCGGCAGATATGACGCGAGATAAGGCGGTTCGCGAGCTCTCTGTGCTGCGGGATATGATCGAGCAGAGGAAATGACTGTCACGCAAGATACCGGATAGCCACCTTTTTATGGTTCACACCCATAGTGACACCATATCACGAATACGTAACGTTGTGGTGCGAAAATCGTCCGCACTGTTTCCTACTAATTACGAAAACTGGTATGGTGGCGCAGAATGATTGACGAAAAAGACCTGAAGATACTGGAGATACTTCGCGAAAATGCTCGCATACCGCTCACTGATATTGCTGAGAAACTCGGTGTCAGCGAATCCATGATACGAAAGCGCGTAAAATCGCTTGAGAATGAAGGCGTCATAAAACGATACACAGTCGTCGTCGATCCTGCAAAACTCGGATACAACTCGGTCTCATTTGTCGGTCTCGATGTTGAACCCACGCATTTTCTCGATGTCGCAATCAAGATGACGGAGTTTCCCGAGGTGAAATTCGTTGCAACCTCAACAGGCGATCACATGATCATGACCGAAATCTGGCTCAAGGACGGGAGAGCGCTCGGAAGCTTCATCGCTGAGAAGATCGGGGGACTGGAGGGTGTGCAGAGAGTCTGTCCGGCTGTCATCATGGAGAAGCTGAAGGATAGTTGCGGATAGATCGGGCGATGAAATCGAAGATGAGGTCACTGGACGATACTTGTGCTATCCATTAGCAAGAGGGACATTTGTGTTCTACTGCTCTCGGATTTTAAACAAAATATATAATGCAAATTTCGCGGATGGGCGAATGCCACGAGTGGGATTGTTGTCTCGTTAACTTAATTTTTAGACGATTTTACAGTTCAATGAAACTAATTATATTATATAAATTTTATTCTTTTATGACGAGAACGCCCCGACCTTGCTACCCCTGACTGCAGTCGACGGCATCCGTGGGCGGAGGTTGTGTGATGGGGTGCAGATGGCATAATCACCTCATATAGAGCGGTTTTGAACCTTCCAATAGTTTTCTACCATTCGCTTTTACCTTGCGCTCCAATTTCTTTTTCCATAAGTTCAGCCACCTGCAGTAATTTCCGTTATTCGATCCACCCCCTCCCAAAACCCTTCAGCCCACGCGACCACCCCTACCTCCACGCGTTACGATGATGCCATTCCTCCAAAGAACAATAATTCGTGAATTCTATGATTATATGGATATCGCGGCATTGAGGATTGCGATAGCATCAAGGGCGGTTGACCAGACAGTCGTCGTTGACATCCGCATAAACTGATGTACCTGCTAAATCGTGCTTTACGCCCCGGAATCATCTCTTTGAGATTGTGCGGCTGGCAGCGACAAAAGCAAATGCAAGCATGCCTGCTGCAAGCAGCCCTGAGAATCCCGGAATTGCGATGCCGAACGGCAGCGTTTCGCGCTTTGCAACGGCATCCGCATGCATTGTGCCCCCGATGAATATTCCGGTAGCCTTAACCACGGTTCCAGCCTCAAGCAGGGTTCTACCATAGAACTTGATATCGAGATGCCGTCCACCATCCTCGACATTCATCCGGTAGCCCATACCGGACTCCCTGACGTCGGTGAGGTTGCCGATTACGGTTATCTTCCTGCCGTTGTATGCTTGCGGGTTTTCCATCAGTTCCGGAATCGAGACTGTTTTGGAGTTGGCGATGGGCCAGTGAATGACACATTCCGGGTCAAAGACGCTTCCTCCGACCCGTTTGTAATAGAAAATCCCGATCATCTTCACGGTATCGCCCTCCTCGAACCCCTCGAACATCGACCGGTCCCTTGTGTCAACTGCGATACTCTGTTCGCCTTCGCTGATGCGCACATCGCAAGAGATGTTTGTGAGCGTTCCAACGATGGCAATCGTTCCGATCGTGATCGTGCCGTCGTAATACTCCGGATCTGCCATAACCTCTGCCACTGTTGATTCCGGTGTGTTGAAATTGATTGCGGATGCCGGAACCGCCAGTACACAAATGACCAATATCGATACTAGCATCACTGTTGGTGATTCATATCCCTGTGAGTGCCCCGGTTTCACAGGCGTTGCAATTTGTCTGTTTATAATGCCCAAGTCATATCTCCCACATCACCAATTATGTACGTGACAGTATTTTACCTTTACCTCTGCGACGTCCTGTTCGGCATTGCGCAGGGGCTGCGTCTCTTCAACGAGTCCCCGCCCCCCGCAAAAAATTGAGACCGATCTATACTATTGCGCAGTATTCATTCCCCGACCATCACTGTTCCGCACCTCGGGCACGCCTGACTGAAGCACGGCTTGCCTGGCTGGTACGGCTTCGTGTATCCGCAGTTTGGGCATCTGCACGCCCGAACCAAACCAAAATCTTGCCTTCCGTCGCCTCTTTCCATGCCCTGTCCTCTTTTATCTGCTTGATTCATCTGCACTTGCACCTACCAACATACGCTCCGCATCCGGCGCACCTATCGATAACGATCTGCGCCGCATGACGCATAAGCCGCATCCAGCGCAGAACGATTCATCGATCTGGTATTTCATGATCCCTTCTCTGGCATCCGAACGTTCACGCCATACCTGCTTCCGAAAGCTCACCGCTCTTATATTGCTCAATAGCATCGCGGACCGTGCCGCTTGCACCGGTCATCATCTTAATCCCCGCGGCGGTGAGCGTCTGAACCGCATTTGGTCCTAACTGCCCGGTTATGACCACGCCTGCGCCCATGCCGGAGACGGTCTGTGCTGCTTGAATCCCTGCGCCGCTCGACGCATTCATGCTCGAATTCTGCACCGTCTCGTGTTCCATCGTCTCTGAGTCCACGATCACGAAATACGGACATCTCCCGAATTTCGGATCGATTGCCGCATCCGGATCGGGTCCTGCCGCTGTCACACAGATCCTCATGATCAATCACCTTTCACGAATTGCTCGATCGCATCAACGATCGCCTCGAAGGCGCTGGTAGCCTCTGAGTCATGCTCCAGAACGAATGGAATTCCGCTGTCGCCGGATTCAACGATCGTGGCTTCGATCGGGATTCTGCCCAGGAACGGAACATCCATGTCAGAGGCGGCACGTTCTCCACCACCGATCTTGAATAGATCGATTGTCTCGCCGCATTTCGGGCACTTGAACCCGCTCATGTTCTCCACGATCCCGATAACCGGCATGCCAAGCTCTTTTGCGAAGGTGACCGACTTCCTCGAATCCAGGAGAGCAACATCTTGCGGCGTGGTGACAACGATCGCCCCATCGAGATTTGGAATCAACTGGGCAACGCTCAGCGGCTCGTCGCCGGTTCCGGGTGGAAGGTCGACTATGAGGCAATCCAGGTCGCCCCAGAAGACATCCGAGAGGAACTGCTTTATCGCACCCATCTTGAGTGGACCCCTCCACACCACTGGCGTGTCTTTGCTGGCAAGCAGGAATGCAAGCGACATGACCTTCACCCGCGGAGGCACTATGACCGGCGCGATACCGCCCTCAGAGACCTCGGGGCGCGCATCCTCGATTCCGAGCATTTTAGGGACGTTCGGACCGTGAATGTCTGCGTCCAGGATCCCGACCTCGTACCCCTTTGCTGCAAGGGTTAGCGCGAGGTTAACAGACACAGTGGTCTTTCCAACGCCTCCTTTACCGCTCATAACCATTATTTTATGCTTCACTTTACTCATACGCTCGTTCAAGCGTTTTTCCTGATCCACATCTTCTTCGGTTTTCATGATTTCACCATCGTATTGTGTGCGTGATTCTTATTGTATGTGATGCTGCCTCACGCTGACCAATCCCGAGATCGCCTTTCCGGCGCATGTCCCACATCGCTTGTATCTTCATAACCACTTCGCCAGTCTCCTCAAGAGACGCTGCGCCTGGCATGGCATGGCGCGATCGCGATCAGATGGTGAGTTACGCGCGTCGGCGTTGGCGTCGTCCCGGCATTTTTGAATAAATATTCACAATCAGCTTAAAAACTCGCGGTCGCAGCGTTTGATCATGACAAGGAGACGTCTCACCCACTTCATTCATCGGCACGATGGTTGTAACGCAGACTACCGGATATGCAAAATCATTTCGTGATTCATCCCATTTTTACAGGGGATCCTGCCAATGAAACACAGATGGATTCATCTGTGTTCGGTTAAACACCGCAAGCGATCTCCGTAGTGCCCACACCCATCAATATCTTTGTCGATCCATGCCACCATGCGCAAAAGTAATCTCGTTCATTCAGCGACAGTACTTTTAATCGATTATTGTGAACTTTTATAACCATATCTTGGATAAAACAATGGATATGTAACCACAGAGGGCACAGAAGGCACAGAGGGATGTAACAGGTTTTAAGATGAAATTTGTGAGTAATGTGCGATCGGGAGAACTCTGTGCTATCTGTGGCTAATTTTCTATACAACCTAATAATAAATTTTATATACTCCTATCGTCTGTGTGCTGGTAACCCGTAAAGTGCCCAATGTTATCGGAACGTTCCTGTTTGCGGCATCCGGTTGAGTCTTAACCGAACACATACGCAGATGGATTATAGATTCACGTCGGCTAAACACGTACGGATTCACGAGTCGCGGTACGGAATCTCAATCTCCAGAAGATCCCTTGCAACCCGCACCCGGTCAAATACCTTCTCGGCATCCTCCAATATCGGTGTCGGATCCGCATATCTGGAACTGATGTGCGTCAGTATCAGTTCCCGCACTTCTGCCTCCTTTGCAAGGAGTGCAGCCTCTCTTGCTGTGGAATGCATCGTCTCATGCGCCCAATCAATGAGATCGTGCGTCAGGCTACTGTCATGGATCAGTAGATCTGCGCCACGGCTCGCCTCAAGCACCTCATCGGTTGGTCTGGTGTCCCCGGTATAGACGACGCACCGCCCGGGTCTGGGACTACCAAGCACATCATCAGGGTGCACCATCCTCCCGTCCACGGCAATGCTCTCGCCATGCTGCAATCTGGAGAAGAGCGGTCCCGGTGGAACCCCCAGTTCGACCGCTCGCTCGCGGTTGAACCTGCCTATTCGCTGATTTTCAGAGAGCGCATATCCGATCGATGGTATATTGTGCTCGGTTTTGATGGCTATGACATCGTACTCATCCCGCTCGACCACATCGCCAGGCGAGAGTTCTGTAATCCGTACCTCGAACCCGGGTCTGGTGTATCCGATTTGTGTCAGGTATTTGATCTGCTCCTCTGACCTCTCTGGCACATATATGAAGAGCGGCTCCGCCCGCCCGTGGAATGACATGGTCTGAATCAGTCCGGGTATGCCAAGGATGTGGTCGGCATGCAGATGTGTGATAAAGATTGACGAGAGCTTCATCATCCCTGTCTTCGCACGCATCATCTGCCGCTGGGTCCCTTCGCCACAATCAAAAAGTAAGAGTTCGCCTTCGCGGTTGATCAAAACGGCAGATGGGTTCCTATGCGGCGTCGGAAGTGAGCCACCCGTTCCCAGAAAGATTATGCGGAGCATGCATGCCGTATTTCATGCTTCCCGTATTTAGTTGTTAGGGCGGAACTCACGTTCTGCGCCCTTCTCCCCCAATTCAGGTCTCATGCTCCGTTCCCGTCTACATATCGAAGAGCACAAAATCAAGTCGAGCCGTCCCCTTCCGAGTCCAGTAATCACATCGGTAGCATATCTGCATATCTGCTACCAGTTCCAGTTCAGAGTTGCATTTCGGACATCTATTCAGCATTGCCATAGTCGTTACTCCTGTAAATTATGATAACGCAGCCCGATTTCCGGGCTGCGCCCACGCCTTTGTTACCCCATTGTGTTGTCCCACGCGAGCGGATTTCTACTGTCAAAATACTCGTGGTAAAAGATAGGTTGGAGTGACACTGATATATAGAGGATTGTGAATGGTGTGCTATTGTGATGTCACGATTATGTCACAATCGTGCTACTGCTGAGCATCCAGAGTTGTATAATCGAGGACAGTGCCACGCGCTTCAGTGATATACATCGTCTCTACGAGGCTCTCGTAGCGCCCGTGTGCAAGCCCACTTGCGATCAACGCAGCGCCCTGCGCAGATTCCTTCGCAGTCCTTACGCCGTTTAACCCATTCACCAACCGAACCGGCGCAATCATCTCCAGTCGTTCGGTCAAGTCCTTCGCAATCTCCGGAATCTTTGACAATCTGCCAGAGAGCAGCACCTCTTCCGGCGCAAGCGTTGCTACGAGTGCGCAAACATTCTTGACTGCGCCCTCCGCGAATGCACGCCACGCATAATCGTGCAGCACAAGTTCTTCCGGTGCGATCTTGCTTCCGGCAAGCGTTCGTGCACCCCTGCTTGTTACAAACTCTTTGGAAAACCCTCGGAGCATGTATGCAAGTTCAGAGTCCATCGCGCCCATCGAAAGGAAGCCAATTCCGCCACTGCTCCCACCGATGCCGTCCACAACCCGCCCCGAATCAACAGCGATTGCAGCGGTGTGCGCAAAACCAATCTCCAGCAATACAAGTGACGTCCGGTTATAATCGATGTTGCGCCTTGTTGCCTGATCCCGAACTGCGAGCGCACACGAGCAGAGCTTGTCAGGGGTGCCCATGTCGATTCTGTTAATCTTTCGATACGATGGAACCGTTGGCAGGTGTATGACCCCCGGGATGAAATAGACTGGGAGATTGTGTCTCTTGAGCGTCTCGATTAACCCGCGCATTCCGAGTATCGATTTTTTATCGCCTTTTGAGACGAGCGACATCAGAAAAATGTCTACGGGTGATATATCTGAGATTTTCTTGACAGGTATACCGTACCCGGAGGGTCCGACTATGAGCTCCGGGTCAAGCCGCTCCAGCTTATCGATCACCGATTCAGGGTCTGCTGCGATCTGTTTCGTGGGTATCGATACGTCAAGCACGATCTCGTCGCAATCGCAGTCCAGCCCGAGGAGATCGAAGCTCTTTGTGCCGGGATCAATTCCAACAACGCATGGCATGAGGATGTGATGGTGGCTTCGGATGTATAAATATATACCATAAGCTCGATTACATCACTGTGATTACGCGCGTATCGGCAATTGAGGCAATCGCTGCAGAACTGACTGATGAGCTTGTGATCTGCAATATCGGGTATCCGAGCAGGGAACTGTACGCATCGAACGACAAAAGGACGCATTTTTACATGCTTGGCTCAATGGGGCTCGCATCGTCGATCGGGCTTGGGTTGGCGCTGGCGCAGCCGCGCAAGGTCGTGGTTCTCGATGGCGACGGCTCGCTTCTGATGAACCTGGGCTCGCTTGCAACAATCGCAAACCATGCGCCCGAAAACTATCTGTTAATCGTCCTGGATAATCAGTGTTATGGCTCGACCGGATGCCAATCGACTGCAACAGCACAGGAGACCGATCTGGCAGCGATTGCGTCCGGGGCAGGTGTGCACAGCGTGCGAACGGTCTCGACAATGGATGCACTGCGATCCGGCGTGCACAAATCCGGCGTGATTGTCGCTAGAGTGGCTGTGGGGAATGCGAATGTACCGATCATCGATCTAACGCCCGCGGAGATCAAGAGCCGGTTTATGCGGGAGATCGTAGGTGCGTGATTGCCGCGCCAGAACGTGCTCAATACGATATGGTAGAGACCGTAGGAACCACAAGATCCCACTGATTTCCACAAGATTTCTGTGTTAATCTCGTGGTTTTGTATATTATCCACACACTTTTGAGTGTGTACCCGCACTGATGGTTTTTTGCTCATTGCCTTCTGAGAGCGCTTGCGCTGCCGCTGACCCATCAGACACCGCAGATATCGACATCTGCCAGCGCCTCCTCGACTGCCTTTTTGTGAAGCTCTGCTGACCTGTGAATCCCGCCACGCGTACCGCGCACGGCGCGGCATGGGTATTGCTGCACGAGGAGCCCGGCTCTTCCCGGTGCATCTGCAACCGGAGTTCCGATCAGTTGCGAGGCTGCCCACCAGCTTGCGCCGCACGGCGACCCTCTGATGACGCGCACATCCCTGATGACCCCATCCGCAACCGCTATCTTAAAGTGGGGTCTTCCGAGAACGCTTGCGAATTCATCGATTACCCGATCCCCGCATGGCAGAAGCGAGCAGCATATCTCGTCTGTGTGGATGTGTACCCGGTACCGCTCAGCGATCTTTCGCAGTTCGGCTGTGTCGCTTCCAGAGACGATTACCGCGCCCGCGCCCGATTCTGCCGCGCAGGCTGCGAATGCGGGCGTAAGGTCCGGGTGAAGCGCGAATATGATCACAAGATCGGGTGGGACGCCTGAGGAGATGCTCGTATTCTCTGTGTATGGTTTTGTATCTTCGATAAACTCAGGCAGAACTTCCGGAACAGAGATCCGGGTCACCACAAAGTCAGTCTTCTCCATAATTGTCAGAATCGCACGCTCCCCATACTTACCTCTGGTGACAACTGTGATTGTGAGCATTGGTTGGATGGTTTGTCCGAATGACTATTAATTCGACCTAATGCCACAACCCCACAGATCCGCATCCGAATCAAGCAGCCACAATCAATAACACACTCCATACACAATCCAAACGTTAAATACACGTCCTGCTAACGTAATGGTTTACCATAGATATTACGCACATCACATCCGGAGGCTATCGACACACATGACAACAATGTTGGAAATTAAGAATCTCGTAAAGGATTACAGTATCGGATCAGAGACAAAGAGAGCGCTCGATGGAGTCAGTTTCAACGTTGATGAGGGGGAGATCGTTGGTCTGATAGGGCGCAGCGGCGGCGGAAAGAGCACGCTTTTAAATATCATCCGCGGGTTTGAGACGTTCAACGAAGGAGAACTGAGGCTGGATGAGCTCAAGGTCACGCCAGACTCCGGTAAAGAGGCTTCTTTCGAACTCAAAAAGAATACGGCGATACATCTCCAGCGGTCGTTTGCGTTGTGGTCGGATTACGTGGTGAACGATGTTCTCAGGAAGATATATTCGCTCAGAATCGGCTACGAGGGAATTCCTCCAAAAGACCTGCCTGATTATGACTCGCTGGAAGAAGAGGCGATGCGATACGTCAAAATGGTTGGGATGGAGGACAAGGCGTGGCATGTGGATTACGTCCTGAGCGGGGGCGAGAAACAGCGGGTGATCATAGCGAGGCAGCTTGCAAAGAAGCCGAAGATACTCCTGCTCGACGAACCAGCGACGATGGCGTGCCCCAAGACCAAGCAGGAGGTTCTCGACACGCTGAAGAGTGTGAACAAGGAAACGGGGCTGACCATGCTCTGCGCATCACACCTTCCCGAGGTTCACAAGTACCTTGTGGATCGGTTGATATGGATCGATGACGGTAAGGTGATCGATGAAGGTGATCCCGAGTACGTACTCGGAGAATTTCTGAAAAATATGCCTGAACAGATGCCTCTGCCAAAAATAAGCCCTGACAAAAGGGAGCCAATCATACAATTGAAGGATGTCTCACACAGGTTCTATCTCATATCAGTCGGAGGAGAGACGCTGAGTTTTAACTCACTCAACTTCGCGATAAACAAGGGGGAGATCACAGCGATCGTGGGTCCAAGCGGCGCGGGGAAGACGGTTCTCTGGAAGATGTTGTCCGGTTTCCTGTTTCCAAAGAAGGGGGAGGTGCTTTACCGACATGAAGGCGAATGGGTGCTCATGAACGCGTACCACAAGAAGCGGATGGAGATCAGAAGGAGAATCGGAATCATGTTCCAGGAGTTTGCATTGAGCCCCCATGAGATGATCCTTGACCAGCTCGCATTCAAACTCGGCGTGAAAGGGCAGCAGGTGGTAGAGGATGCACGGGAACGGGCGGAAAAGCTTGGCATAACAGAGAACGTGCTTGATATAATTTATCAGCTCGTGGATATGCCGGGAACCGATGCAAAGGAGAAACTCGAATCGCTCGGCTATTCTCCGGAGATCTTCGGCGAGCTCTTCCCGCGTTTTCCACACACAGAAACCGTGAAGTACGCTGAACCGATCTTCGGCGCTCTCGATCTCTCGATGGATGTGCTGGACAAGTACCCCCAGGAGTTGTCAGGCGGCGAAAAGGTGCGGGCGATGCTCGCAATCACGCTTGCACCCCATCCGGATATCCTGCTCCTAGATGAGCCGTTCGGCGATCTGGATCCGATCACGCTGCGCGATGTCACAAACTCGCTGAAGCGGATCAATGAGCAGTTCGGGACGACGATTCTTCTGATCAGCCACCATCTTGATTTTGTGAAGGAGGTCTCGCACCACGCAATTCTGATTGATGATGGCGAGTACATAATGGATGGAGAACCGGACGTTGTCTGTGATGAACTGGTCAAGCGGTCGGGTGCCCTGTATCTGCAGTGATTGTGAGTTTCCGGATGCCAGGGAAAGACTTCCGAATCGAAAAAGTGGGCACAATCGAAAATCCCAGTGAAATGCACCCGGAGACTTTTGTTCTTTGCGCCATCGCGTCTTTGCGTTATTGTTTTCTAATTTAACGCAAAGGCGCAAGGGCGCAGAGACGCGAAGAGTGTTGCCAATCTCAATCTTCGCGTCTTTTGCGTTGTTGCACATCCAACTGACCATTACGGAAATCACCGGATTTCCAGACAGTGCCAGAGAACGCAAAGAACAAAATCCATACCCACTTCAAAAAGTATGGTAAAACTCATATCCCGTCTTCCTGAAAGATCTACATAAAGACCTTAATCTGTGTGATCTTGTGGTTCCTACAACGAGTTATTAAGCATGTACTTTTGCTACTTTATTATTCGGTGTCCCCTAAACACGTACCAAAAAGCCACATAGTCCCTCAGAATCAGAAAAAAAAGTGAAGCGCCAGAGAACGTGTTCTGGCGCAGCTAAAATGATGTGGTGCTGCTTCAGTAGTACTCGATTCGTGCAGCGAGCTCACGCCGCTTCTTCTCGATATAGCTGTACACGGTGGAGTGTGGCGCACCATTGATCAGCATCCCGATTGCGGTCTTTGCGGCGTGCGTCTGTTCCGGGTATCCGATGATCGCAACAGTCTTCCCGTACACAGAGAGGGCAGTGTAGGTCATGCTCTCAATCATTGCCCGCGTTTTCCCGTTTTTGCCGATGATCCTGCCCCTGATGCGCATCAGTTCCTTCTGGGTGTTCGCTGGCACATCGACCAGTTCGAGTATGAAGAGATCGTCGTCGAACAGCCGCATCGCCCGTTCCGGACTGAAACCACGTCCGATTGCCCGGACGACCTCCATAGCCTGCATGCCCTGCACCGGGTCATCGGGCGAGAGAATCTGAACAGTGCCCGATTTACTGTCGATGTCCATTGTTGCGGAAGAGCGCTCTTCGATCATCTGCTTGACGCTGCCTTTCGGACCGATCAGCGCACCTATTCGGTCTAGTGGGATTTTGACGTACATCAGTCGCCTAACTTCCCAACTTCTTGCCGATTTCGCCGAGTTCGATGTATCTGCTGGTTCCCAGCCTCGTTATGCTCGCTTCAGGAATCGTCTCCGCATCCGATCCCGATAGCTCCGCGGGGGTGCCCATGTATACGCGCAATCGTGACAGCGCATCACGTCCGCGCATTCGTTTGTGGGGGAGCATGCCACGAATCGTCCGCTTCACGATGTGATCCGCTCTCCTCGGGAAGTACGGACCGCTCTCCGTAGACCCTTTATTCACCATCTCTTTGTATTCCCTGATTGTTGTGACCTTGCTGCCAGAGACCACTGTCCGCTCGGCATTGATGATCGCAATGGTCTCGCCGTTGAGCAACCTCGTTGCGACCATGCTTGCCAGCCTACCGAGAATTAATCCGTTTGCATCAATAGTAATAGTCGTCATAGTACTGCCCCCTCACCTGATTATCCGCACATTCGACCCGGCAGGATTCCTCGTCGCCAGTTCCTCAATTGTGATGCACTCCCCGCCAGCGTCTGTGATCTTTGCCTGCGCACCCTCGCTGAAATCGAAGGCACCCACAACCACCGTGTGGTGAATATCGCCTGCGCCGAGTACCTTGCCCGGAACAACGATGGTTTCGCCCTCTCTCGCGTACCTGTTGATGTTGCCGACATTCACTCTCGCATGGCTTCTCTTCGGGCGTTCCATGTACTCTGCAATATCTCTCCAGATCGGAGCGTCGTTCTCGCGTGATCTGGTCTTCAGATCCTCCGCAAGAAGTGCAATCCGCGGATTTGTCTTTTTATATCTTGTTTTGCTCATTTTGATTCCTCCAAGACTCACACATGAGTTGTGTTGGTGTGTTCGAACCGTCTTGACGGTTCCTGCGCCATTGGATACCGGAATGTGTATATCTATAGCTGTCGTAGAAAAAGCTTGCGGAGTGTTTGGTTTAAGGGCTTTGCATGGGGTGGCATCGGTCCGGCACCATGCACGTTGCGCTCCCACAACTGTTAATAGCGCACGGATCAATTGTTGCTGATATACCGGAGATACTGTAATGGACCCGACAAAATTTACGCTTGACGAGAACGAATTGCCGAAACAATGGTACAACATTCAGGCGGACCTCCCAACCCCACTTGAGTCACCGCTAAATCCCGGGACAAAAGAACCGATAACGCCGGACGACCTCTCCGCGATCTTCCCGATGTCGCTCATCAAACAGGAGATGAGCACTGACCGCTGGATCAAGATCCCTGATGAGGTTCGTGACATTTACACGCTCTGGAGACCATCTCCGCTCTACCGTGCACGGCGGCTTGAACGGGCGCTGAAGACTCCTGCTAAGATATATTACAAGTGGGAGGGGGTAAGCCCACCAGGGAGCCACAAACCAAACACCGCCGTTCCACAGACGTATTACAATGCAAAAGCCGGAATCGAGCGGATCACAACAGAAACAGGTGCCGGACAGTGGGGGTCTGCACTTTCATTCGCCACACGCCTCTTCGATCTCGAATGCACGGTTTACATGGTCAGAGTCAGTTACGATCAGAAACCATACCGCAGGGTGATGATGGAGACGTGGGGGGGACAGGTGTTTCCGAGTCCGAGCAATAAGACCGAATGCGGAAGAAAGCTCCTTATAGAGAAGCCTGATACAACAGGCAGTCTCGGCATGGCAATCTCCGAGGCGGTAGAGGATGCGGCGACACACGACAATGCAAATTACGCTCTTGGATCCGTTCTGAACCATGTCATGCTGCACCAGACCGTGATCGGACTCGAGATGCAGAAACAGTTTGAGATGGCAGAAGAAACTCCTGATGTCATGTTCGGATGCGTGGGCGGCGGAAGCAACTTTGCAGGAGCGGTCTTCCCGTACATCGGCGAGGCATTGCGTGGCAAAGGGGATTGCGACTGTCCCAGAATCGTGTCATGCGAGCCCGCATCCTGTCCGACTCTCACAAAAGGCGTGTTTGCTTATGATTTTGGAGACGCTGCGCAGATGACCCCGCTTTTGAAGATGTACACACTCGGACACGATTACGTTCCGCCGGGTATTCACGCAGGCGGGCTCAGGTATCACGGCAACTCTCCACTCCTCTCGAAACTGACGCATGATGGTTACATGGAGGCGGTTTCGTACCATCAGACCGAGGTATTCAAATCCGCACTCACATTTGCCAGATCCGAAGGGTTTTTGCTTGCGCCCGAGACAGCACACTGTGTCCATGCTGTGATCGAGGAGGCACTGCGGTGCAAGCAGACAGGTGAAGAGAAGGTGCTCTTCTTCTGCGGAAGCGGGCACGGAGACTTTGATCTCGCAGCTTATGACGATTATCTAAGAGGGAATATGACAGATCCCGGAGATCCGACCGATGCCGTAAGGGAGTCGATCTCAAAATTACCAGAGGTATAGAATATGGGAAAAACAGGAAGCACCCAATGGGTGAAGATTAAGAACAGAAAGGGCAAGGTCCGTTTGATTGAGCATAACAGGGCAACACACAAGCGACCCGGTCCGGCTCAGCGTTACACATCATCCGGAGCGAAGCGGAGACGGATAAAGCGATCTGAAAAGGCTATCGTGCGGTGAATATAGTATCCGTGTGAACTCCGTTCAGTGAATTACGCGTGAGACGATGTGAGCCATGCATGCCGCAGGATACTGTTGTATGCAGGCTCACTACGGACGTGAGTGGTTTAGGTGGCTCAAATGTCTTATGCTTGGGGCTTCAGGAAGTTTTTTGTAGTAATAGTTCACAACTGTAAAATGTGATAGAAATATACTATTGCCACGGTATGTCTATTATTAGGATGTGATTCAGTATGGATTTCATAGATCAGATAAACGGATTATCCAACAAGATTTCTAAAGAATTAGGGCATATAGAAACGGAAGAAGCAACGAAGAATGCCCTTATTATGCCATTTATTAACATTTTGGGGTATAATGTTTTCAATCCTGCGGAAGTTGTACCAGAATTCACCTGTGACGTCGGTACAAAGAAGGGAGAAAAAGTTGATTACGCCATAATTAAAGGCGGAACTCCGATTATGTTGTTTGAATGCAAATCTGCAAACTCTGATTTGGAAACAGAACATGCATCTCAACTCTATAGATATTTTTCAGTTACCGATGTGCAGGTCGGTGTTCTTACCAATGGAATCGCCTATAAATTTTACAGCGATCTTGAAGAAGCAAATAAAATGGATGCAAAGCCGTTCCTTGAGTTTGATCTGCTCGACATAAAAGAACCTCTTTTGGAAGAATTAAAACGTTTTAGAAAAGAGTCGTTTGCAATAGAGGAGATACTGTCATCAGCAAGCGAGCTAAAATATACGAAAGAAATAAAAAAGATTCTGGGGGACGAACTCAATTCACCCTCTGAAGAATTTGTTAGATTCTTTACCAAAAAGGTTTACTCTGGCAAAATGACAAAGCGAGTCAAGGAAGATTTTAAGGACATCACTCATCACGCTTTCAAACAATTCGTCAATGAAAAGATAAGCGATAGATTGAAATCAGCATTAGAGCACGAAACTGATAGTGATGCGCAGGAGAATATTGTTGCGTTAAAGGGCGAGAACCTTGAAGCTGAAAAAGTTGATGGAATCGTCACGACAGAAGAAGAGATAGAAGGTTTCCATATCGTTCGTGCAATATTGCATGAAATTACTGATCCTGAAAGAGTCGTTTTAAGAGATATGAAAGGTCATTGCAATGTTCTGTTTGATGATAATATTAAAAAGCCGATTTGCAGGTTTCGTTTCAACCGCAAACAGAAATATGTGGGATTCATCGATGAAAACAAAGCGGAAGAAAAAGTGCAGATAGATAAATTGAGCGATATTTACAGATACGATGAGAAACTTAAAGCGGCAATCGGTTATTACGCGGAAAGCGCCTCATCCAAAGATTCTCCAGAAAGATCGGAGTGAGTCTTTGGTGGGGGAATGACTTCGGTCTGACCAGTGGAGGGATGTAGAAAATGGAATTCCAAGTTGTGATCGAAGAAGATCTGGAGGATGGTGGGTATATTGTGCATTGCCCGGCTCTCAAAGGGTGTTGGTCACAGGGAGATACGATAGAAGAAGCGTTAGATAATATAAAGGAAGCTATTGTCGGATATTTGAAAACATTGAACGAGAGGGCGATACACAATTCCAAAAGCATAAATAAAGCTCTGGTCATGGAAGTGGCGGTGGTCTGAGATTGTGTATAAACTCCCTCGATGGCCGGGCCGGAAGATAATTCGCGTATTCAAAAAAGCCGGTTGGATCGTGGATCATATCGAGGGGAGCCACCATATTCTGGTAAAGGACGGAACAGAGACTATTTTGGTTGTGCCGGTGCATGGAACCAAGCCAATAAAGGTTGGACTCCTGAAAAGATTGATAAAAGACGCTGGTCTTACAAACGAGGAGTTTTTAATGCTTTGTTATAAAGAGGGAAGAAAGAGGTAGAAGCATGGTCTGCAACCAAGCATGGGGTGCCCCAAAACTCATTACCGAACTGAGTGACTCAGCCATGCATGACGCGCACGAAAACAAGAACGCCGACACCGCTGACGGGCGCGATCTGCACCTGCGAGTCGTCCTGAACGAGCCCCTGTACGGGGGAAACATCGGCTC
>JGI12150J12686_103690_pt1 | contig 30753 bp, 26 predicted proteins | sample ANMFosRound1_FD_12686 | JGI IMG/M metagenome (IMG submission 12686)
GACTCTAGAGGATCCCACGCATCCATTTTTTCTATATTTTCCACATTAATCTCTGCTTTAAACATCGAATTCGAACGAACGACCGAATTGCCGCTGGTTGTATTTATGGGGAGTTCTTCCGGATTCCCACCCTCACCCCCCGCCATTAAATACAGTGTAACCTCGGTTTCAAACTCAGGTGGTTTCGTTACGGAGTATACAACTTCGGCATGTTCTCTTATAGGATCGGTGCAGAAACAGTCATTATCTTCATCAAACTCGCACTTGATCTTATCCACTCCGATAAAGAACTCATTGCCATCGTTCCAGACTGTGCCACTGTTGTCCCAACTGTCCTCTTTTGTACAGAATGATTCCAAACAATCCTCGCGTGCATGGAACGGAAAACTTCCGATGAGTGTCTGATCCTTGTAGATTCTGAGATTGACGGTTTTCGCAGCGTAATCGATCTGATCGAGATACTCGTCCTTACTGCAATCACAACACTCGTACTCAGCGCCTTTCATACGCACAATCTCATCGAGATCGATTTCACTCGTCTGAACATGAAAATCAACAACCTCGATTGTATATGTGGTGTTCAAATGTTCAACGTACACCTCCACGCTGTCGCCCCATTCCATAACGTCTTCATCGAAATCGATCACTGCCTTGTCCCCATCGACATCGTCCACTGCCCAGCACAGTTCCCTATCAGGATCGTACGTATGCGCTCCTGCCACCCCTACCATCCCTGCCAGCATCATGGCAATCAATATCAACCCGTATAACTTATGCAATCCACACGTTCTCATATATACCTACTCCCACTATTATAGGCGCACTCATCATATATAATGATGACGAAACCTTTATGCGGCTATGCGCTACAGAGACGTAGATATGATGATGAAACCGGAGGAAAATTAAATGGCAACCGGACCGCGATACCGCGTCCCATTCAGACGGCGAAGAGAAGGCAGAACAAACTACCACAAGCGGCTCAGGCTACTGTTATCAAAGAAGCCACGCATGGTGGTGCGCAGAAGCACACGCCATATACGAATACAACTCGCAATCCCTGGAGATTGTGGCGATATGATACTCTCATCTGCCACATCACTTGAACTCAAAAAGTACGGATATTCCGGGGCGACCGGAAATACTACAGCAGCGTACCTGACTGGCTTGCTCTTTGGATATAATGCTATAGACAACGGATTCACCGAAGGCATGCTTGACACTGGCTTGCACGCGTCAACCCGCGGGTCAAATATCTATGCAGCGCTCCGCGGTGCGGTTGATGCGGGCATGGATATCCCGCACAATCCGGAGGTCTTCCCATCCGATGAACGCATCCGTGGTGAGGCGGTTGCCGCATACAGGGATATCGATCTGCCCGCGGTCTTCGAGGAGACAAAGACAGAGATCACATCAAAATTCGGAGGGGCATAGATGCAAAGGAAGAATACAAAAAGGCAGGGAGGACAGAGAGGGAATAGAGAGACGAAAGATGTGACAGCGGACTGGACACCGCAGACCAAACTCGGCTCACTTGTCAGGAGCGGTACGATAACTGACATCGATTCCGCACTCAACTCAGGGCTTCCGTTAAGAGAGGTTGAGATAATTGAGGTACTGCTACCCAACCTCGAGGAGGCGGTGCTGGACGTGAATATGGTGCAGCGGATGACCGATTCGGGTAGACGGGTCAAGTTCAGGGCGGTTGCAATCGTCGGGAACAAGGACGGTTACATCGGATTCGGGCAGGGTAAGGACAGGCAGGCAGGACCTGCAATCCGCAAATCAATAGGCAATGCGAAGCTGAATGTGACCAGGATCTCGCGAGGCTGCGGGTCATGGGAGTGCGGCTGCAGCGATCCGCATTCGGTACCATTCAGGGTCGTCGGGCAGGCAGGAAGTGTCGGTATCGAGCTAAAACCCGCGCCCAAAGGGCTCGGAATCGCGTCGGGTGATACGGCAAAGCAGGTTCTCGAGATGGCGGGCATAAAGGACGTCTGGACCCGGACATGGGGTCATACCAGAACCACGCTCAACTTCGCAAAGGCGACGTATGACGCACTGAAGCAGACCAGAATGATGCGCGGCGCGAGGAGTGGATGATGTACGCTGTTGTGCGGATTCGCGGAAGTGTTGACGTGCGCCCCGATATTACAGACACGCTCAGGATGCTGCGACTCACAAGCGTCAACCACTGTGTGGTCCTCGATGATACCCCGCATTATAAGGGAATGATCAAGAAGGTGAAGGACTACGTCGCATGGGGTCACACGGACTCCGATACGCTTACAAATCTTTTATCGCTAAGAGGGCGTCTCGAAGGCGGAAAACGGCTCACGCAGGAGTATATGGATGAATGCGAACTTGGAGCTATACCCAACTTTGCGGAAGCGGTCTGCAGCGGCGATAAAAAACTCTCGGATATCCCGAAATTGAAGCCAGTCTTCAGGCTGCACCCACCACGCAAGGGGCACAGAGGCATCAAGAAGACCGTTCCCGAGGGCGGTGAACTCGGGTTTCATGAGGAGATCGGTGTCCTGCTCAAGAAGATGAGATGATCGGGAACGTTGAACAGTCGCATTTTATAGTTTCGTGGGATTCGTGATAAAGACGCGAATTCCACGGTCTTCGGTAGCCAACATTTTTTTAGATGCCGCCTTCAGTAGCTAACACATCTACATAACACACCTCACAAAAAATAATTCAGCGTCCAATATAAAAATTGACCCAGCGATTACAGTCACCACACCGCCACACCAAACGGACATTTCGCGAAGTTTCGAACAAATATCAGAGCATCCCATCCCAAAATATCCGCAATATCGCATCAAATAAGAGCGACCACACTCATCCGACCTGCGAAACGCCCTCGGTTTCTCAAATTACCCGCAGTGCCAGAGCTTATATGAATGCCGGGATCTTCCACGCATCAAAGAACGGTTGGAGCAGGTTCCTGATGAAGATCACAAATTTTTCGATGGTAGCACGCCTAATATGGTTAGAGATGCTCCTGAGACCATTCAGGAAGAGTCCAGTCATACGTGTTTTACCCTTTGGGGGACTGCGGACATCACCCGTCTCCTCTCGTTTTTCGCCTTCAAGCACGCACAGAATGTAAGCGAAAGCAATCGGAATCAAGAGTGTCTCAATCCTCTTTGGATCGGTTACTCTGGTCTTTTCTATCTCGAATGCATTGCTTTTCCAGTCTTTATGCATTGCCTCAATGCCAAAGCGTTTACCATAGAATTCATCAGCTATGTTGGGGTTATCGAGTGTCGTTGCCACAACCATTGCTTCTTCATATCCTTTATCCCATTTCAGCAGGATATTCATCGCAAATTTGCTCTTTCGTGTCACAACCTGATTATATAGGACTTGACGTGATCCTTTAGTTATTTCGAGAAGTAACGTGGCGATTTTCACCTCTGGCATCTCATCGCCCACCCCTTTTAGATACATACTTGCTTTCATCCGCAGTGTCGCGTCTACCTCGCAGGTATTTTTGAGCCATTCAGCCAATTTCGGGCTTGCAAACTCCCTGTCAGCAACAACATGGATTGGTATGCCAGAAAGCCACTCCATCTGCTGCAATCCTTTGATAACTGGTGTTAAGACCTCTTTCCAGTCTTTGAAGGAACTGTTTCCCTTTCGATCGAAGACTTTCCAGTATATCGGAATAGCGCGCCCTTTGTAGCATATCGCCACGGTCAGGATGTTTACGTGCTTTTTGCGCTTTTCCCAGTCTGTGCGGTCCATCGATAGCACGATTTCAGGAAGACTGATTAGGAGCGGTCGCATTAGGCGTATCAGCGGCAGAACCGTCATCGCTGGCGATATATTTTTGCTGGATAAAAACCTGCGAATACGCTGCATGCAGCCCATAACGTTCGCAGCACTGTTGATCTCTAAGCATTCGCCCAGTCTCGAAATGTGTGCCTTGTTGTTCTCCAGCAGGCAGACGATCAACGATGCAAGCATCGTTCTCAACGGCTTTGATAGATGCAGATCTATCTCTACAAATAGTTGCAATATGGTTTCTTGAAGATTGGTGTATGTTTGCATTTGGTTACCACCATTAAACTATTTGGTGGTCTTTTTCAAAAATGTTAGCTACTGAAAGATGCCGCCAATAGTTTAATGGTGGTACGTATGTGTTTGGTTAAGACTCGACCAGATGCCATAAACAGGGGCATTCCAATAACCGTGGATACTTTACGGGTTACCAGCACATAGCCGATATAAGTATATATGGTTTATTATTATGTCTTATAGAAAATTAGCCACAGAGCGCACAGAGGGCACAGAGTTCTCCCGATCGTGCATTACTCACAAGATTCATCTTAAAAGTACATGCTCAATAATATATACTTCGCACCGCCACAAACTGAGCTTTTTTGCAAATGTGTCAGTGATGTGTTGACACACGCGAAAGACGTGACAATAGAGATGACACCCTTCGCGCCTTTGCGTCCTTGCGTTGAATTGAAGAATAAAAACGCAAAGACGCGAGGGCGCAAGGACGCAAAGATTAAATAAACCTCCTGATTGGCGATCGTATGGTGTGTGCCTCGGTCTTGTGCATTCATGGCCAAATTGGCAATTACAAAAATCGCACTTTATGCAGGTGCTGAGTATAGTAGGAACCACGAGATTACACAGATTTTCACAAGATTTCTGTGTTAATCTCATGTAATCTCGTGTAATCTCTTGGTTATATTTGATATCCACACAATATCGAGTAAGTGCTCATTTCGGAAATATCCTCCGCAGAAAAAGCATAATCCGATACTTGATCGGCAGAGCCTTTGACACGATCTTTTTTGTGGAGAGCGCATCCGCAAAGAACCTCAGTTTTCCTTTCGCCTCGATGAGACCCCGAAACGTCTCGTGGTCCATAAAAAACGAGAGCGGTTTCACACCAAACTGCTTCTTCACGCCGTCTGTGATCTGACGACACTCGCGTCTCCAGTCACCAGTTGATCCGATCTTCGGTTTTATCACATCGAGCGTTGTTATCAGGGTGATTGTACCCCCTTCAATCCCGATGATCCAGTTTGTCCAGATATCCTGACCGCTGAAGATTGTGAGCATGACGAGCGCGTTGTCCGGTGCGGACGCGAAGAGTTTCTTTACCGTCTTGTACTCGAAATCGGCGAGCCAGTGCGATCCTGCAGGGTACTGAGTGATCCCGTGCCCGAACTCGCAGGATATGGCGTCCTTGAGCGAAAAGAGCTGTTTGATGTAATTTGCGTCGCAATCAACGGTTCTCTCGAATCTGGTGAAGATGCGGCGTATCGCAGGATATGCGACCGCGTAGACGGTCTTCACATCCTCTTCACGGTATATCGCTTTCATCATATCTTGTATCTGGCAACAGTCACTGAATCGCTCCTTCAGCTCAGGTCTCGAGCCATCTTTGGTGTGTACAACCTTGATTGGGACACCGTCGTTGTGGATTATGACGATCGCTGATTCTGGCGTTTTACTGTGAAAGATTGCGTGATAAAAGTTGTTCCACTGCTCAATTCCCCAATCCACGATCCTTACGTTCTCGCCGATCATCTCTGATCCGCCTCGAGAATCAGAACCGTGTACGCAGGGACCGTTGTCACCGGACCAACCACCTCTCCACTCTTCAGATCGCGGTATCTTCCGCCCACGTCAACATCTCTCCTGGTTGCTCTGGTGTTTGCCACGAAGAGAAACTCCCTCCCGCAATCGGCAGCTCTTTGCACCGCAACATCGATTCCGGGATCTGTTTCGGGAATTGTGCGGTCCAATCCCGTCGCAGTCGCAATCCTCTCGATTATTGCGAGTAATCCCTGCGTAACATGATCCGGTTCTGCAATTCTCGGAAAGAGAAATCCGAAATGGATGATCGTCCCGCTTCCTATGCTCTGCTGGTAGATGAGCGTCTTGTGCCCAGGTTCAGCGGCGAGCAGTGATGCCGGGACCGGGGCTGTGGACGGGATCGATGCAGATACGGATGCGGAATCACCAGGATCGGGTATGTCGGATATATCGGCTATATCAAATAGATCAACAGAGGCAAGTGCGGCGCCATTCAGATCGAGCCGATCCAGCCCCTCATACGGCTTTAAGAGATTCTTTTCGAGAATATTACACTTTTGCATCGTGTAATCGAGCACAGGAACTCTTGGACCGATTACAAGATGTCCGCCGTTTCTTGCGTAGTTGCTCAGCTTCTTCTGCACGCTCTCGCTCATGAAATCGAATGTGGGCACTGCAACCATCTTGTATTCGGCAAGACGCTCCTCTGAGATTGTGGTGTCGCCGATTGCAACAGGGTACTTCGCAGCGCCGAACCCGAAGTAGAGCGCATTCCACTGACGCGTGCATTCGAGCTGGATTATGTCGCTGAACCCGAGATCATCCTCGCTTACGTAATACTCAGGGGTTATGCCTCCGATTATCGGAATCGGTGTTAAGAGCGATGATGCAAGCTCAAGGCGGGCGCAGTCGCGGTTGACAAGGAGAATTCCATCGCACGCACTCTCCAGCTTCTGATAATCCATCCGTTTGAGAATCCGGTTGAACTCCTGATAAAACTTGAAATGCTCTCTTCTGATTCCTCCGAACCTATCTATCGGGCTTCCCACCCAGCGCTCCCGCTCAACGAGCATGTAGAAGTTGATTCCTGAAAAACCATGCATCAGCGCTGCGTATGTCGTGAATCTCGCATCATCAAGCAGGATCGGCTTGACCGGAATCGGGAGTGCAACAAACCCTGCTGCGAACTCGGATAGGAATGGCGCGCGGCTTATACCATTCAGATACTGGACACACCGTTTTACCTTGTGATACTCTTCTTTGTAGTAGTAGAGGTCAAAACCGACGACGTCAACGATCTCTTCCATCCTTACGTGATTGTACGGCGGTTTTGTGCATAATCCCGGAAGATTGTGGTAGATGAGTGTCTCAACGCCGCGCTCTCTCAACATCTCCGCAATACGGGAAAGTCCGTACTGCAGATAATATTCCTTGTACTCGATCCAGTCCAGATAGTATGGCAGCTCTATATTCTTCCTGTTCGCCCCATTGCTCGCGCAGTTGAAGTCGCGTGGCGGCAAAACCGCATCAAAAGAGCCATACTCAGTAGAATACCGCTCGTTCAACGCCCTGATGTCCTGATACTTCTCCTCCAGAAACCGTGCGTACAGCCGGATTGCGCCGGTCGAGTAGTCATGATCGTATGGCTGGGTGCGCAGGAAGAACGAGAGCTCGTTATCTGCCTGAACCGCAATTATTCCGCCGTGTGGGTGCAGATGCGCTCTTATGATCGGAGCGACGCGGTCAAAATATCTGCCAACTTCCCGATAAAATTTTTCCGATGCATAACTCGGAACAGGGAACATACGTGGTGGCGATGGGAAGATAACAGGTGTGCCATCTGCCGTGACCGACTGAATCTCGGGATCGTGCACGATTCGCTTAGGAAACCCGAAGTATGTGATCTCGGAGTTGACATGCGGACCCGGGCGCAGCAGAACATGCATATCTTTCTTCTCACAGAGCGTAAGAAATGCGTCCAGATCGTAATCGGGATTGATCTCGCCAAAGTCAAACTCTCCGCGGGATATTTCGTGAACGCACCACGGCACGTACGTGCAGATCGTCTCAAAGCCCATCTCACGGACGCGATCAAGGATCTCGCCCCATCTCGAGCGGTCGAGCCGCCAGTAATGAACGCTGCCGCTCACGAGAAGCATTCGTTCACAATCGAGATAGAACCGCCTGTTTCGTATCGTCAGCGCCATGTTATTTTCGTATGCCGATGTACTCCCGCATGTCAGCAACCCCGATCTTCCTTGACAGTTTGTCGATCCATGTTGCGTCCAGTTGCAGCCCCAGGTCCAGTTGTGTGTAGTAGTAGACCGTTCCGAGAAGCCCCATCGATTCCAGGCGCCTGGACGAGTTCGTGACTTTTATATGGGGGAAAAATCGCACATCCCCGAGTTTTTCTATCCGCCTGCTGAACTCCACATCCTCGAGCAGGACATTCTTGTAGCCCCCGCACTCAAAGTACGCATCGCGCCTCACACAGGTGTTGAAACCCGGGAGCGTGGCAGATATCAACATCTCCCGCATCAGGAAGTACTTGTTTGCAACAGTCTCTGCAAGTTTTATCTGCTCTGACTGCTCTGAAAATTCAAAACCGGTTGAGAATGCGACGAGACCGGGATTGGCTTTGAACATCTCATAGACGTAAGAAAGGTAGTATCCCGGAACCACGGTATCCGCATCGATGAATATGAGGCATTTGCTGCTCTTACTCGCATGGAGTGCGCCATAGTGCCTGCCTGCTCCGATCCCTTTCTCTTCGCAGTTTAGCACCTGATCTGCGAACTCTCGTCCGATATCGAGGCTTCCGTCTGTGCTGCCGCCATCAGATATAATTAGTTCATAGTCTATGTTCGTGTTCTGGTCTGCAATTGATCTGAGCGTCGCCTCGAGGTTCGTAGCCTCGTTTAAAACCGGCACGATGACCGAAATCTCCAGCTCCATGATTGATTATTTGTGCCGGGTGGAATTAAGGTTGCTGATTCTGATGGACTCTGTGGTTTTTTTAAAAGGCGCCAAAAAGTTGTGGGTCTTCATTCTGTCTTGCCTTTCTCTTTCATCTGATGCTACAACGCAAGGTCGCAAGGTCGCAAAGGCGAGAGAGACGCCCGTGTTTTTTCGCAGACTTGAGGGGGCTACCGTTAGCGACCACAGAAAATGTCAGAACCGGAACAATTTTACGCACATGCTCGGGTAACTTGTGGTGGGAACCACAAGATTGCACAGTCTGCGAAGCAGCGGCGCAGCCATCTCCACAAGATTTCTGTGCTAATCTCGAGACTTTTTAGTATCTCTTGGAATGGGTTCGGAAAACCACAGAGCGCACAGAGGACACGGAGAAAAAGGCAACGCTCTGTGCCCTCCGCGTCCTCTGTGGTTAATCTTCTTTGCCATAACCCGGGTCAACCCAGAAGAAATTAAAAAGTGTCTTGATCTCGTGTAATCTCGTGTTTTTATATGCGTACATCGTACATGCTCGATAACGTGTGGATAAAATCAGTGGAATCAGCGTTAATCTGTGGTTAAAAACCCTTATCAGCCACAGATTTACATAGATTACACAGATTGAGGGTTATCTCTTTGCCACGCGTTATCGAGCATATTCCATACATCCACACAATATTGAGTAAGTACCATTTTACGCACCAGCCGATGCATTGACCCGATCAGAAACACCACAAACCAGTACGTCCACACCCTGCACCTTTAACTACCAGAAAAAAAAACGATCGGCAGCGCACGATGGCAGCACCGCCACCACGCGCCCCCGCAAGCAATCGCTGTTGCATCAAGTCATGCGGTCAATCAGCCTATTCACTCAGCGCAACCCCGGAATAGACATCGAACTCGGTGCACTGCCCATAGATCCGGTTGAGTTCCAGCAATTCTAATTATGGCCCCACCCACTCAAACTGCCGTGATCGCTCACTCAAATTTTTGCTCTCGAAACGCATCACCGATCGCAATCTTATCTTTGATCAGACCAAATGCAATCCAAATCAACTGATTTTTCAGAGTAATAAGCAAAATTATGCCAGTATTTACTGAAATTACTGAAATTATGCAAAACAAAAGTTAATTGGAATAACGAATCAATTGGAATCCAATGATCCGCCCGTATTAGGGGGCATATCAATCTCAAGACCTTTCAGCATGAAATCCATCATATTATCCCAGCTTCCAAAACATATATAGCGTGTTAGAGCCCGGACATCGTCGAAAAACATTTTACGCGTCGGCAGGGTAGCGCGAATCAGACGATATTTCTCATCGATGAATTCCATAAGCGTGTGAATCAAAAAAGCCAGTATATTGAGCGCCAAAAGTAGCGTTGACAGATGCGCCTCCCCGTGACCATAGTTATGCGCTATATGATAGCCTTTTGTTTTAAGGGTGTTATTGTTCTCATTCTCTATTTTCCATCGAGCTCTTCCCGAACGCACGATGGATGTTACATTTCCAGCTGTTATCTTATGGTCAGTTATAAATGAATTCTTGTAGAGAATTTTCCCGTCCCAATTGCGGATGGTTAATTCACACCAATTCACCATTACAGCATCATCTGTGTCACGAATTGGGAGCTTATTAGCGTATCGATATGTATGGAATTCAGTCTTTTGCCCATTCCGTACCTTTTTAGTGAATACCTGTAGATTACCAATCGATTCTAATAAATCTACCCATTTATAAAGCGTTTTATGCGATGTCTGCTTGCAAACGAGTATAAAATGGAATCCAAGTTCCAGGAGCTCTTCACAGAACGGTTGTCTGGAATATAGATCGTCTCCTAAAATAGTAATCCAGTTTACTACGTATGTACCTGCGTGTTTGCAAATCCAGCGTTTAGCAGCGGCAATTTCGGAATCTTGCTTCATATAACCATCTTGAGGGGTGATAAATTCAGGACATGGCGAGATGGCGTGTTTTTGACCGGGTGCAACGATTACAGGGGTGATTGCGCTGTGATAATACGTGATAGTTCCGTCTTTGTGATGTGTCACAGAACAATTCTTGCAATGGATTGTTTCGGATGAAAAATACCGTGTACCATCAAGCGCAACAAGTAGATTTTGATTAAAGCCGCGAAACGAGTTGAAATATCCGTTTTTCTTAAACATTTCAAATATCGTATCAAAAACTGAAAAAAGTCGATCAGGATGAACATTATCGAGGATATCTCGAATATGATTATCGGTGGGGATTTTTTCTATTTTAAAAAGAGTTTCTGCATTACTCTTCCCATTTGTTTTCTTCATTGTCCTTTGATGGGCCAGAAACGATGGGCTTTGAGTGAAAAATACTGAAAAAGCACTCAAAACAATATCTTCTATGGTGTACGTTAAATTCTTTCCAGTACGTTTGTCTGGAAAGCTCTGGATCGCCAATCGAAGTGATTTTATGATTTGATTGAAAATCGTTGGCACCGCCATGCATATCTTTGTGGACTTATGAGGTGTCTTTTTGAGATAATGTTATATAAATGTATTTGCTTTGCGGGGCGGTTCACTCAATTTTTCAAAATGAGAATTGCTGATGTGTTGTAGTGTTTTGTGGTTGTTCATGATACGTTCCCCAGTCCCCAGATGTGCAATCTCCGGTTTGTGCAACCGGTGTTGCCACCTGTTGTAATGATAAGGAATTTTGTGTGCCCCACGCACACAGTTGATTACCTTATTATTATTATTATCATCATGAGATGCTATTCTATATAAACTTTACGGAAGAGGGGGCGGTCACACTATCTGGAGCTGCATGAGATTCCATGAATCTGTTCAAGTGAGTTGTAGGTAAAATCCGGGTAATCAGTGTTTATATGTGGCTAAAAGCTTTTACCAGCCGCCGACTAAGGGTGAGACGGTGTGGAGTATAGTTACGAATCAGGTAGATTTAATAACTGCGCATTCATACATCCAATTTGAGGAAGAGTATGATTGACGGAAAAGCAGCAGCGTTGGCAGTCAAAGATCATTTTGAAGAGGTTCATGGAACTTATTTTGTGATTGGTTTCCAGCTTATCGATATCAAGAAGAACGAGTGAACTCACATGACAAAGAAATCCACCCTCAAACGCAGCACGCTCGGAATGATCAACATCGACCCGCTCCAGCGCGGCGGATTGCTCACACCTGAGGCAAGATGCGCACTCGCAGAATGGGGCGACGGATACTCGATCTGCGATTTCTGTCCCGGCAAGCTTGAGGAGATCAAGAAACCGCCGATTCACAATTTCGTGTACGATGACCTGCCCGCGTTCCTCGGAGTCGACCACGCAAGAGTCACAAACGGAGCACGTGAGAGCATATTCGCAGTGATGCACGCGCTTGGCAAGAAGGGCGGCTGCGTTGTCATGGACGGAAATGCGCATTACACATCTCTTGTTGCGGCAGAGCGGGCAGGACTCGGCATATCGCAGGTTCCGGTCTCGGATCGCCCGGAATACAGAATCGATCCGGAAGGGTACGCGGAGAATATAGAGGAGCAGCAAAAGTCGGGTGAAGAGGTGGTTCTTGCGGTTCTGACATATCCTGACGGGAATTACGGAAACATCGTGGATGCGAAGAGGGTATCCGCAATCTGCCATGAGTACGATGTCCCGTTGCTTCTGAACTGCGCCTATTCGGTCGGACGCATGCCGGTATCTGCAAAGGATCTCGGCGCGGATTTCATTGCCGGCAGCGGGCACAAGTCAATGGCAGCCTGCGGTCCTGTTGGCGTTCTCGGGGTAAGCGAGCAGTACCACGACCTCGTGCTAAGACGATCTGCGTATAACAAGAACAAGGAGCTTGAGCTTCTCGGGTGCACGGCACGCGGCGCAACGATCATGACGCTGATCGCATCGTTTCCCACGGTTAAGGCACGGGTTTTGGAATGGGATCACGAGGTTAAAAAGGCGAGATGGTTCTCGGAACAGATGGAAAGCCTCGGCATGATTCAGATGGGGGACAAACCGCACAACCACGACCTGATATTCTTTGAGGCACCTGTTCTCTACGAAATATCGAAGCATGCGAAGAAAGGCAGGTTTTTTCTCTACAAGGAACTCAAGAAACGGAATATTCACGGAATCAAGTCCGGACTTACAAAATATTTTAAATTGAGCACATACCAGTTGTCAGAAGACGATCTGCGCTACGTGTTGGACGCTTTCGCCGAGATCATCGCGACGGTTGGTTGAGGCGTTTTCGATTCCGCAGGATGCTTTTTCGGGCGAGTCGAACGCACGGGCGATCTGGGAGCCATCCGCTCTCGATAAAGTTAATAACATCCGCCGCAAAGATTGGCTTGCATGGCAAAATACAGCAGATCCACGATCTTTGCAATAGCAATTGCGGGATTCATGGTGATTATAATGGTAGCAGCTCCACTTGCATCTCTTTTCTGGGGAAGTGACGACTCTGATAGCAATGATAATATGCCACAGTCCATAGAAACGCCAGACAATCGCGTTTCGCTGAGCCGGGCTGGAAAGCTGATTGATCACAGGCTCGATTCGATTACGGACGGGCTCAACATGAGTCCCCCGATTGCATTTGGAGCACGATATATCAATTCAGAGGAGCTCGAGGGGACGCCACTTGAGCCGCTGATGTATCCCTCTGACACGTATGGAACAGAGATCACAAAAGGCTATCTTGCATGGTTCGGGGACGGTACACGTATCGAGATGCACACGCTGAGCCAGGGGAAGTTCTTGCCCAAATACCTGAGTTCGTCCGAATATCAGGGTTATATGATGTTCATGCGACCGGAGAGGGACGAAGGCGGCAACTACATGTTCGCAATCATGGGCGATCCGTGCATTATGGGGCATCGCAGCAGAGTCGAGAGTGTGGTTGATACAATCGAGAACGAGAACGCATCCGGCTCGTATATGTATTACGCACAACTGCTCGAGCATGTGGATCTCGATGCACCGGTACAAATGGTTATGATGAGTACGCCGACTGCACAGCAGTATTACGAGGAACTGCACGCTCTGGACGACGGCAGATGTGAGCGCAAGCTCACGTGTATCGGGATCAGCGAGAATGCAACCGCCACTCTGAACGAACTCGCAGTAAACATGACCGATGACATCGAATGCGAGGTGGCATTCAACCAGACCGATCTGAATCTCACGATCGCGAGAATCACTGGAAACTTCACTGCGGTGATAGACGCGGAGATATACTGAAATCGAGTGCCACATAATATAGCGTGACAGTCCCGCTCAAGCTCTACCGGATTAGCCAGCCATTCAGTCACCCGTGTATCGGTTTTGGATGGTTTGTCTCTTTTTTTGTTATGGTCGCCAGCATGCTATATATTCGTACAATTCGTCCAAACGTGTTATTCCTGTTCTACTGCTGATGATTTTAAAAAATAATAAATAATTTCATCACCATGACTCGCCCCGGTCGGTTCACCTTGATTTCCAACTACCCACACGGCACTGTCTGGAAATCCAGTGATTTCCGTAATGGTCAGTTGGATGTGCAAAACGCAAAAGACGCGAAGATTGAGATTGGCAACACTCTTCGCGTCTCTGCGCCCTTGCGCCTTTCTCGTTAGAAAACAATAACGAGAAAGACGCAAAGACGCGATGGTGCAAAGAACAAAAGTCTCCGGTCGCATTTCACTGGGATTTTCGATTGTGCTTACCCACACGAACTAGCGAAGAGCCTAAAAAAATTAAAAACTCTCCAAAATATATGAACCACGCAACTCAACAGCCGCCCCCATACACGAAACACTTATATGCCGCAATCGTTATACAAGATAATGTGGGAACGGGGTGTGACATCAAGAGCATTCACATCACACAGTCTACAGAAAGGGGTTAAACATGGCGAAACTGAAAGATGTTAAGATAAAGACGAAACTGATGGTTATATGCCTCATACTCGTCACAATTCCAGTTTTAGTGCTTGGATTTGCAAGTTATAGCGCCACAAAGAGTGGGATTAACGAACAATCCAGTGTGCTCTTGCAGCAGGAGGTGCTGCTCGCAAAAGCGCAGGTCGAGAGCAATTACGACATGATCCAGCAGAAGCTCATAAGCGATCTTCAGGTAGCACGGTCGCATTACAATGAGCATCTTGGGTATGCGGACCGGAGAACAAAGAGAGTCGCAGTGCATCCGGACGTGATAAACTCATTCAGTGATCCGGGGAGCCTGCATAGCGTGCTTGCCGGAATTGCGCAGAAAGAGGGGTTCAATATCCTCACGGTGACTGACACTAGCGGAAAGGTGATCGCACGGGCGAGCAGCACAAAGACGGGCGATACGTTCGTTCCCGATCTGGTGCGCAAAGGGACTGGCAGCGGTTTCGCAGCAACAGAGATTATAGGCAGCCAGTACATCGCACAAGAGGGGCTTTCAGGACGGGTTGGCGCAGGTAATGACGGCATGGTACTAACCAGCGTCCATCCGCTCGCGGTCGACGGCACGACAGTCGGAACCATTGTCGGCGGATACTTGCTCAATTACAACTACGAAATCGTTGATTCCGTGCAGTCGATTGTCGGCGGCACAGCAACGATCTTCCAGGACAACCTCAGGATATCTACGAACGTGATGGATACCAACGGGAACCGGGCTGTCGGAACAACGATCTCTAGCACCGTGTACGACACGGTTGTCAGGGATGGGAAGACATACTTTGGCACGGCGTGGGTCGTTAACGCAGACTACCAGACGGCGTACGAGCCAATCAAAAACTCAGACGGAAAAGCGATCGGTATCCTCTATGTCGGCGTCAAGCAGGCAGAGTTTCAGGACGATATGATGAACAGCCTTGCAGAGGTTGTGATCGGAAAAACGGGTTATGTCTATATCCTTGACACGGAGGGCAACTACGTCCTATCAGGCGGCAGAAAGCGGGACGGAGACAATATCTGGAACGCACAAGACGCATCCGGCGCATACTTCATCCAGGAGATTTGCAACAAAGGACAAGCACTGAAAGGGGATGATACCTTTGTGCAGGAGTACCTGTGGCAGAACCCAGGCGAGAACAAGCCACGAATGAAGCTTGCGGCAATCGCATACTCGTCTGAGTTTGACTGGGTGATGGGAGCCAGTTGCTATGACGAAGACTTTGCAGACCCAATAACTGCGGTCAGGAACGTAACGCTCCTTATATCCATAATTGCGATCATCGCGGGGGTGCTTATTGCGTACTTCTTTGCAAACAGCATCACCCGACCATTAAACGAGATCATGATCGGTGCAAACAAGATCCGGGACGGGGACTTCGACTACGAGGTGAAGGTCGATTCGAACGACGAGCTCGGGCGTCTCGCGGTGACGTTCGAGGAGATGAAGTCCGATCTGAGAACGATCATCGCAGAGACTGGAAGACTTGCGGGGCGGGCTGCCGAGGGTGACCTGACCGTGAGATCAGAGATTGATGCGAAGGGTGAGTACAGGAAAGTCGTAGGCTCTGTGAACGCACTGATCGACGTTATCTCGGATGCGATAGTCACCACGAGAGCCACTGGCAGGAAGGTGCTGGGAACCGCACAGGGACTTGCGTCTGCCGCAGAAGAGATGAATGCGGGAATGGAGCAGCTTGCATCCGCATCCCAGCAGGTTGCCGAGGGCTCGCAGAAGCTTGCCGAACTCGCGCAGAGTGCATCCAGAAACATTGCGGATGTTGCGTTGCAGATAGAGCAAACATCAACAAACGCAACTAACTCGGCAGAGAGGACGCAGGACGCTGTTCACAAAACGCACGAGGTCCAGGAAGCCGCGAAGCAGACGCTCGAGGGTCTGACACACATCCAGGAGGGTGTTAGAAAGACATCAGACACCGTATCAGAGATGAACACGGCAATAGAGCGGGTCGGAGAGATGGGGAGCGTCATCACAGATGTAGCCGATCAGACCAACATGCTGGGTCTTAACGCTGCAATTGAGGCAGCCAGAGCCGGTGAAGCAGGAAAGGGCTTTGCTGTTGTTGCTGACGCTGTAAAGAACCTCGCAGAGAAGGTCAAGGATGCCGCAGGCGAATCGGGAGTTGCGATTGGGCAGATACAGGAGTCCGGGGAGAATGCGATATCAGCGACCGGAGCAGCCGTGGACGAGTCAGCAAGAGGCGGAGAGCTCTTGTACATCGCTCTCGACGGCGTCGATGACGTAGTCGGGTTGATCGACGAGGTCAGCTCCATGGTGCAGGAGATCGATTCCGGTGCCAGAAACATATCCGGGGTCGTGGAGACTGTCGTCGCAAACATAGACGAGGTTGCAGCCGTGTCCGAAGAGAGTGCGTCCGCGTCAGAGGAGAGTTCGTCGGCTGTGGAGCAGCAGGCATCCGCAATACAGGAACTGACAGCCGAGACGCAGGGATTGAGTGATGTGGCGCAGGCGATGATGGGTGAGCTGAGCAGGTTCACTGTGAAGGGGGGTGGCTCGTAGGTGTTGAGCTATGCCTTGCGGTTGCGGTGATTGTGCAGTTGAATGTATGGCAGGATAGTTTCGGATAGCCAGGACGGTTCGGAACTATCCCTGCGGAAGTTGTGTTATACTCAAAACCGGCACGAACTATGCTTTTTTGGTACAAAGTATAACTTTTTGGTAACTACTCACCCACACAGCCAGGTGGCATAAACGGATCCCCTCTAAGCGCGTCCTGAATCGCATCGAGCACATGACACCCGTTCTTTCGCACTGTAGATATATACCCGCGAATGCCACAGAACACATCTGCCCCTGCAGCAGTCCGGAAAGTGCCTGATATCTTCTGCCTCAGTTTCATCATGCGTACATCCCGTTCAGCCTGGTTATTGTCAAACGGCACATCAAAGTCGTACATAAATGCCAGCACTTTCCGTTTGTGCCCCTTTAACCTATCAAGCAGATTTTTGGGTGGAGATTGTTTAACCCTACCCCTCTTTCCAGGTTCTTTTTGAGGTGGTGGGTTTAATTCCAGTCCCCCCTCAATGATCTTATCAAATCGATCTTCAAACTCCTTGATTATATCAGGATCGAGCTCATCTTTGTACAGTCTGGCTTGATCCACCTCTTTCTTGATATCAAGCAAACATTGGCTCAGTTCTTCCGCCCAGTCCTGCTCATACTGTTCATGAACAAATGTAAGGTCTCTTAAGTGGTGGGCGTTGCAAAGGGCATGTATTACGTCAGTGTAATTGAAATATGGCATCCAGTGATCATGCATAGCAACTCCATCGAATTCTGCTAAAATTCCCATCGCGTCCATCGCCTCCTTTCCGCGCTTCGGATGCACAATATAATACGTCAACTCGTGAGTGCTGGCAACATGGAGCCAGTTCAGCTCACCCTCCACTCGCAAACCGGTTTCATCGAAATTAACTACATGAGCGTTTATCAACAGCTCTTTAATCACATCATTGGCTGGTTTAACGTTCTCTGCACATCTTGCATTTGCCTCGAGGGTAAATGCCTCCGTTGGGCGGTGATCGAAAATATCCTGGAAAAAGTCTCCGACGCGTTCCAACGGGACAAACTGGTAGTTGGTCTGGTAGACTGCCATCGCCCTGATACGGTTGCCATATTGCACCGATGCGGTGACGTCTGGTGGAAATTGCGCCATGCTACGCGCATTGCAATAAGGACATGTCTTGATCTCTGCTTGATGTTCCGTTACTTCGATTCTTACGGGCGGAATGTCAAATACCTGCCGCTTCTGGTAGTCATCCGCTTCAACATCTTCGAGAGTTTCACCGCACACGGCGCATCGATCTGCAACGTGCACTTCTATATGATCCGGCTCTTCAACCGGTTCCAGTGTGCGACCAACATGCCCCTCCTGTCCACCGTTCTTCTTGTTGCCCGGTTTCCTCTGACTTTTGGTGCGCGGTGTCTTTTTGAGTCCATCGCTGGAAGGGGGCTTGCTGCTGTTTTTGCTGTTCTTGTTCAGCTGATCCTGCAGGGCTTGCAGTTGATCTTGCAAGGTCTGCAATTCCCAGGTGAGGTAACCGACTAGTTGAATGGTAGCCTCTTCACCTTGCTGGTAAGCAGCACGAATTTCATCACGAGTAGGAATATGCATCGTATTTCCCATCCATCAAACGAAATGTTTTATTTACAACCATTGCGCTGAGGAATATAATCTCATTAATAATAAATTTTGCGGTGGGGGTGAGTAGTTACACTTTTTGTAAGATGGATGACAGAGGCTGGAACCATGTCACTGAATAAACTCACCCCAAATCTGATGGTGGAGGACGTGAATCGTACCGTGGAGTTTTATCAGGATGTTCTGGGTTTTGAATTCGTCATGGGGGTCATAGAAGAGCTTCAGGAGATTCTGACCTCTTACCAACCGGATCGACCGCTGGATTACGCGATGATGAAGTGCGGGAACGTGGAAATGATGTTTCAGGCAAAGAGAAGCCTCACCAGGGCGCTCCCTGTGCTGAACGGCAGGGAGATCGGCGGCACGCTCACTCTGTATATAGAGCTTATGGGGCTTGATGGCATTTCCGAGCTATACGATAGAGTAAAGGAGAACGTAACCGTTCTCCAGGATCTGCATACCAGCTTTTACGGAATGCAAGAGTTCTACATCGAGGACTGCAATGGCTACATATTGACGTTTGCAGAGGCGGTGCAAGATAGTGAGACCTGAGCGATTTTTGGAAAGGTAAAATTGAGGAGAGTTTCACTATCTTCCGGAATGGGTTCGGAAAACCACAGAGAAAACAGAGGACACAAAGAAAACAGCAACTCTCTGTGTCCTCCGCGTTCTCTGTGGTTAATCTTCTTTGCCATAACCCATCCACCAGAAGAAATTAAAATGCCGCAAATTGAGATAGCTTATGAAGATATTCCAAGTGGACTCGTTCACAAACAAACCATTCACCGGAAACCCTGCCGGCGTATGCATCCTGCAAGATGGCATTCCGGATTCTGGCATGCTGAAGATTGCAAAAGAGATGAATTTGCCTGAAACCGCATTTCTCCGGGAGTTGGGCAGGGGGTATAGTCTGAGATGGTTCACGCCCACAACCGAAGTTGAACTCTGTGGTCATGCGACCCTTGCTTCGGCTCATGTTCTGTGGGAGACCGGAGACCTGGGTCAAGACGAAACAGCAATCTTCGATACGTTGAGCGGTCAGTTGACCGCAAAAAAGAATGGCGAGTTAATCGACATGGATTTTCCAGCCGAATACGAGACAAGTACGGACGCTCCGCCGGAGATTGCCAGGGCTCTGGGCGCTGAACCGGTGTATGTCGGCAAGAACAGGTTCGATTATCTTGTGGAGGTTGAATCAGAAGAGATCGTGAGAGATATGGAGCCGGATTTTGACCTGTTGAAGACGGTTCCATGTCGTGGAATAATTATTACAAGCAGATCCGATACGGGCAGATATGATTTTGTTTCCAGGTTTTTTGCGCCGGCTCTGGGTGTCAATGAAGACCCGGTGACAGGCTCGGCTCACTGCGGTCTGGGTCCCTACTGGGAGTCCCGACTCAATAAATCTCGATTTGAGGCGTATCAATTGTCTGAGAGAGGTGGAGTCGTCAGGGTTGCGGTCAAGTCCGATCGGGTCATCCTGAGCGGTCAAGCAGTCACAGTGATCAGAGGGGAGATTTCGAACTACTGGAGGAACAGTCATGGATAAACAGGTAGAACTCCCTGAAACACCAAACCCGGGTCATTTAGCCCGGTGTGCACAACTCGCAATGGTTCTCGAGGTCGCAGCATCCCCGAAGCCGGGCAATGTGGATCGTGACCATGACTACCCTGACACAACCTTCGAGCACTTCCTGGCGTCGGCAATCGGGACGTATCCTGTGCTGGAGAAAGCAGCCAGGTCACAGGGCATCGGTGTCGGCGGCGGCGTTGGCGCACTGATACACGCAGCGGCAAAAGAATCGTCGCGATGGCAGCGCGGGGGAAACACCCATTTCGGCGCGTTCGTGCTCATAATTCCATTGTTGATTGCAATGGGCAGCAACAGAGCAGTCTCCGAGATCGTGGAGAAGACCACTTCAGAGGACGCGGTTGAATTCTACCGTGCATTCTCGATTGCGGATGTTCGCATCGACTCTGTTCCGGAGTTTGATCTCGCTGAATCGGACTCAATTGAGGGAATTCAAGAAGCGGGAACCAGGCTCTTTGATCTGATGAAGCTGTCTGCCGATCACGACCTGATCGCAAACGAATGGGTCACAGGCTTTATCAGGACCTTCCGGTGCGCGGACCTGCTCATAGAGAAGACGGCTACGATGACAATCAACGACGCTATCGTCTGCACGTTTCTGCAGATGCTCGCAGAGACTCCTGACACATTCATTCAGACAAAATTTGGCAGGGAAAAGTCAATCGAGGTATCCGAACGTGCATTTGAGGTAATTTCCGGAAGCAGGGATCTGGATTCGATAAAACCCAGAGTTCATGAATTTGATGAGCGATTGATTCGTGAGAAGGTTAATCCTGGATCAACCGCGGATATCATAATCGGGGGATTGTTTGTTGCACTGGTGCGGGGGCTTGAGGTTTAGCAGACGGTGACACAATCCGGGCGGTTTGGTTATGTCCCGGATTGGTATACTCTGCATTTTGGCTCTCTGATATCTCGCGTTGCGGTGTTCAAACGACCAGCCACATCAGTTATTCACCAAAACTTGCTCTACTCTAATTTTGAGGAGTTTTATCTAGAATTTGGTCTATTTCTGCCAGTTTTTATCATGAATGACACGTTTGGACGAATGACACTAATTTATTCCGGTTTAGCATCCGTGCAATTCGTTCAAACGTGTTATTCGTGATCTCTAAGCACTTAAGATCGCACAGGCACAATTCATCTGCGAGATGTTCGCACTCGCAAATTGTCAAAGAGCCGTTTTTTTTTTGCGATTTGTTATCTTGGGGCGCATTCAAAATTTCCTGGTTCTGCCGTTTTCTGTGGTCGCTATCGGCAGCCTTCGCGTGTGTGGGGTCGCGGGCACCTCTCCGTGTCTCTGCGCCGTTGCGTTAAATCAGAGAAACGCGAAGGCGCGAAGGCGCGAAGGATGAATAAGTCTCTTCCGACATCTTTTGAAAACCACAGAATCCATCAGAATCAGAAAATTTCCCGCAATACTACGGAGAAATACATACTATATAGATCACCTATATAAATATTGGGGTAAACTACATATACCCCAATCAATGATATGATGGCAATGATATCGACGACAGAAGAGATTACCGGATCGTTGAAGATGATCGTCAGATTCATGGTGGATATTTTGCGTATACCAAATTCAGCAAGAGCGAACGCCCGCATGACAATGCTTCGAAGACATGGAAACGCATGAACCGGAAAATCAGCGAAAAAATAATCGAAATGCTTCTGTTCGCATCAGCAGCGACCGCAATTATAATTGTTGCACTGATTTTGATCTTTCTCGTAAAAGAGGGTCTCCCGATCCTCACAAAAGTGGGAGTCATCGATTTCTGTCTCGGGATGCGGTGGAATCCGATTGCAATGGTCGGGGATCCCACCTACGGGATCTTTCCTATGATTGTCGGATCGTTCTATGTTGCGATCGGATCGCTCGTCCTTGCCGTGCCGTTCGGGATTGCGTGCGCAGTCTTTCTTGCCGAGATCGCACCGTCGTGGGCACGGTCTCTTATCAAGCACTCAATCGAACTTCTGGTCGGAATCCCATCCGTGATCCTCGGGTTCGTCGGACTTGTGCTGCTCGTCCCGTTCATCAAAGATCATTTCGGAGGATGGGGCTTCTCCATCCTCGCATCTTCGATCATCCTTGCGATAATGGCACTTCCACGCATCATTAGCATATCCGACGATGCGATCAGGGCGGTTCCGAAGGATTACCGGGATGCGTCGCTTGCGCTCGGTGCAACACACTGGTACACGATCAGAAAAGTGATCCTGCCGAGCGCACGATCCGGGATTGTTGCAGCAGTCATCCTCGCAATGGCTACCTCCATCGGCGAGACGATGGCGGTTCTGATGGTCGCTGGCAACGTCTCGATGCTTCCGTCGCCGATCTACGACATCCTTGATCCGGTCAGACCGATGACCTCGAATATCGCACTCGAGATGAGTTATGCTACAGGGGACCATGCGTGCGCCCTCTTTGCAACCGGAATTGTACTCTTTATCGTGGTTGCTGTACTGAATGTGATCTCGCACAGGGCTCTGAAATCGAGGATGGGGGTGGAACGGTGACCGCGTTGATCTCGCCAGTAACGGCGGATAAAGCAGCAAAGGTTGCGCTGTGGGTGTCTGCTGGCATAGCCCTCCTGATTCTGGCAGTTATTCTTGGTTATATCGTGGTTCAGGGTGTTCACGTGATAACTCTCTCTTTCTTGCTCGAATCACCGAGACTCAGCGGAGCGGAGGGTGGCATTCTCCCCGCAATCGTCGGCACGTTCTGGCTGATGGTGGTTGCGATGCTCTCATCGGTTCCCATCGGAATCGGCGCTGCGGTATATCTTGCCGAGTATGCTCCGAAGAGTGCTGTTACCGCCGTAATCAGCTTCGGTGTCGAGTGTCTGGCAGGTGTGCCCTCCATTGTGATAGGACTGTTCGGATATGCGTTCCTCTCAATCTATCTCGGATTTGGTTTTTCGGTTCTCTCGGGCGGGCTTGCGCTCATGTTTATGGTGCTGCCATGGATCGTCAGAGTATCAGAGGAGTCGATCAAGACTGTGCCGAACGCGTTTCGTGAGGCAAGCCTTGCGCTCGGCGCAACAAAGTGGCAGACCGTGCGAAGAGTGGTGCTCCCGAGTGCAATTCCCGGCATCACGACAGGAGTCATACTCGGAATCGGAAAAGCGATCGGGGAGACCGCGGTGATCATGTTCACAGCCGGGTCATCGCTTCTGATGCCAATGTCCCTCCTTGATCCGGTGCGTGCGCTGCCATATCACATATATATCCTCGCGTCAGAGGGCATATCCAATCCAATGGCGTACGGCAGTTCGATTGTGCTGCTCGCAATGGTGCTTGCGATTAACCTTGCAGCGATTGCGATCCAGCGGCATTACGGGAGACATTATGTCAGAAATTGAAATCGAGAGCAAGGACTTAAACCTCTGGTACGGCACTGAGCAGGCGCTAAAAGAGATCACAATGGCGGTACCGACTAAGAAGGTGACTGCGATAATCGGACCATCGGGCTGCGGCAAGTCCACGTTCATCCGCTGCATCAACCGGATGAATGACTTGATCAAGGACTGTCGCGTAACCGGTGAGTTACTCTTTGAGGGCATGAATATCTACGACAGGAGCGTGGACGTGGCGACACTCAGAAAGAAGATCGGAATGGTATTTCAGAAGCCCAATCCGTTCCCGATGTCGATATACGACAATGTCGCCTACGGACCCCGCCTGCACGGTGTTAAAGAGCGCGAAGAGCTCGACAGAATCGTTGAGGAGAGCCTGAAAGCTGCTGCGCTCTGGGACGAGGTTGCAGGAATTCCTGACAGGTCCGCGCTCGGTCTGAGCGGCGGACAGCAGCAGCGGCTCTGCATCGCACGGACGCTTGCGGTTGCGCCAAAGGTCGTGCTATTTGATGAGCCGTGCAGTGCGCTCGACCCGATCTCGACTGCCAAGATCGAGGATCTGATCAACAACTTAAAACGCGACTACACAATCATAATCGTCACGCACAACATGCAGCAGGCTGCCCGGGTCTCTGATTACACTGCGTTCTTTTTGCTTGGCGAGATAATCGAGTTCGGGAAGACGAAACAGATCTTCGAGATGCCTGCGAGGAAGAGTACAGAGGATTACATCACCGGACGGTTCGGGTGACGCTGTGAAATATCATCGTCCTCCTGTGGGATGCCCTTACTGAAACAGGGCACAATCGAAAATTCCAGTGAAATACACCCAGAGATTTTTGTTCTTTGCGCCATCGCGTCTTTGCGTCTTTGCGTTATTGTTTTTCAATTTAACGCAAGGGCGCAAAGGTGCAGAGACGCGAAGAGTGTTGTCAATCGCGGTCTTCACGTCTTTTGTGTTGTTGTACATCCAACGGACCATTGACGGAAATCACTGGATTTCCAGACAGTGCCCTGAAACAGTATGTGTTTATACTCAGCACCGGCATAAACTGCGCTTTTTTTATTGGTTGAACCAAACTGATACAACCCACAAACAAGGACTCAGCGCCTTGCTTACACTACGGTTTCGGAGATTTGAAAAAGCTCAAGTTGTGGCGGTGTGAAGTATAGCTGATACGAAAAACACTATATCATGACTTTCGAATAAATCAAATTTTACACCATCCTAAATGTCACAATCATATAGGATCTACACATATCATACATCAAATGTCAGAAGAAGAACGAATATGTGGGATCCTATACCACTTTGTCAGATTACCCACCCATTCGGGCGCTTGATGGTGGTTTTGTTTTCCAAACGGTTTGAGGTCATGCCACCGCCTGCTGTTGATTTGTCTGTAATGTGACAAAGTAAGACTAAACAGCATCAAAAATATCAAAGAGTCAAAACTCCCCATCACAACATATTTTAAACAGAATTCTGTTCCGTTTACTCGCAAACAATACTATCGCTATTGCAAGATTCTTAAGAAATCTGGCGAAGATGGACTTCAGGATAAAAGAAAAGATGGGAATTACACGAAACTGACAGAACGGATAAACTTTTCTGATTCTGATGGATTCTGTGGTTTCCAATCTTTGCGCCCTTGCGTCATCGCGTCTTTGCGTTCCTCTGATATAACGCAAGGTCGCAAAGTCGCAGAGACGCAAAGTTGAGAGAGATGCGCCCGCGTTTTTTGCATACGCGAGGGAGCTACCGTTAGCGACCACAGAAAACGTCAGAACCAGAAACTTTTAAAGCAAATCATAGTTGCGAAGGGTGGTGAGTTGCCCATGTCAGGTACATGGCACAAAGACCTGCCATACCTCTTGGCATCCATGGGAATTGTTTCAGAGGAACTATCCGATGAACTCTACAGATATCTGACGTTCAGACACTTTTTCGTCCATGCTTATGGGTTCATGATCGAGGAGACCCATCTGGAAGACATTGTCAATAACATTCCAGAGATCTGGTCGCAATTTCTATCGGAAACAGACAACTATCCAAAGGCGTAAGATTGGTGACTTTTCAATTGCAATCTCCACGACTTCACACATACCCGTATTCCCGGTACGTGAGATCCAGTTCCTGCTTCAGCTTTGAGAGGTACAGTCCGTATATCTCATGAGAAAAATCGATCCATCCGTGTTCCTGGGACAACATCTCCTCAAACTCCTTCTCCGACTCAGTTTCCCCTTTGACGCCGAGATCTTTTATGGAATCCCAGTTCACCTCGAGATATTCAAAGAGCGAGGTCTCTGCAAAGGTCTTTGGCACGAGAGGGGATGATGTCACAATCTCATTCATCAATCCATGCTCCTTTACGCGCTCCTCGTCCGTGATTCCGGATCGCTCGATTGCGGGCGGAATCGCCTGCTCACTGATCGTGCGTTTTTCATCAACTCTGAGATACTTGTGCCCGTGTAAATCCATGTGCTCGGTGTACATCTTGTTCTGGGTCAGTTCGTGTTCGAGTGCAAAATGCAGTTCATGCTCGCTTGCCCGCTCGATGTATGTCCGGTTGATTGCGATGATTGGGAACCAGTATATCTTGAAGAAGAAACGTCTGTTCATCGCAAACGCGTAGTCGAGAACCCCCGGATGCTGCGCGAAGATTGACGGCGTGAACGAGACGGCGTCCATCGACAACAGGAGAATGTTTTGTAACCGGTCACGTCCGACCATCTCATCGACCTGTGTACGGCGATCTCCGGTGATCGCAGTGTACATCGACGGGGGATCGTTTTGGTACCGTTCATAGCGTCCGAGTATCGCCTCTATCTCGGATCTCTCGAGATGTTTCATCGATTCCGCAACGCTGGATGCGACCGATTCGATCCAGGTGCGGTAGTTCCGTTCGAACAATTCCCGGTCCTTCTCGCCGAACATGTTGGTACTGTATGGGACAGTGGTTAATGAAGCTAACGCAAATCATTAATACGATCGCCGCCAATATTTTTTGTAATGGGGTTTGGAATATCTGTTGCCACGGCAATCATTGCTATCGGGCTGATCCTGACCGCAACCGTGCACTACGAACGTGTCAGCAATAGTTGTGAGTCGCTGCGGGATGCCAGAGACGAGAAGCATGCGATGAGGCTATCCGAACTGGATACCGCAATTGGGGTGTACAGTACCTCGCAATACCACTATGAGGATCAAGGGGGAATTGCGAACACGTCCGGAAGCGATAATTTTTACATCAAAAATACCGGAACGACCTCTATTGACAAAGCCGATCTCATCGTGCTCGTAAATGGCGCAAGCGACAGCTTCAACCCGGAATTGTCCGGATGGGCATATCCTGGAGATGGGTTTCAGGCGACGCTCGATCTGGACATCGGCGATGATGTGAAGATCGTGACCGCGAACGGAAGATCGGCTCATGCAGGGGTGGTCTGAATGGCAGGAATGCCTGCATCACAGGCGATCTTCTTCATCGCATCGGTAATCATCGCATCCGTTGTTGTGGTTGCGTTGTACGGAACTACAGGCTCGCTATCGGGCGCTGTGGTTGTGAGAAACTCCCACCTCACCGATCAATTGAAAAGCGAGATTGTGATCATCAATGACCCGGCTGCATCCTCGCATCCGGGAGTGTATGTGCTGAATACGGGGAAGACGTCGCTTGACAATTCGACAGACACCATAGCGCTTCTGGTCAACGGGGTGTACCAGACGATTCTCACGTCCGATATCGAGAACGATGACGGCGATCTCCAGTGGGATCCCGCAGAGGTTGTGAATCTCACAATTTCCGGCGTAAATCCTGCAGGAAAGTCCATAAAAGTGGTCGTCGCAAACGGGGTGTCGGATACGGAGCAGCTATGAAGAAACTATGATGATCGATGATTGCAGAGCGGACGTCGGTGCCAGCATACTGATCCTCTTCATCGCAACGATTTTGATCACCGGAATCGTTGTGACCGCGCTGACCGGTACAACCAACATGTTCGTAAATAAAGCTGCGAAGACCGGAGACGAGTCAAAAGAGCGTGTGGCAACCGGAATCACTATCCTATCCGTGAGCGGAAAGATGACTGGTGATGGCATTTCCAGCTTTGGCATACTCATCGAACCGATCACAGGGAGCGGAATTATCACAATCGATGCTCTGGTCATCAGGGTCGGCGTAGCCGGCAGGACTCCTGTGTTTTTGAGATACAACAAGACCTCGGACTCCTACGGAGATGGTTTCTTCAATGTCAGCCGGTGGATACGGATAAAAGGCGATGCAGCAGATAGGGCGGACGATCCATACATCGAATGCGGTGATATGATCGAGCTTGGCATTGACACAACCGCGAGCGCGTCCGATTTCAGCCCGAACACTGAAATTACGATCCTGCTCCTGCTTGAGGAAGGTTTCGATGCCAGAACTGAGTTCAGAACGCCGCTCACATACGTTTCTGGCGAATATGTGGAGTTGCACGGCTGAAAACCTGGGAGGGGGTTGCCAGGGGATGCCGTGGGGCAGGAAGGTCATTCGACTCCATCGTCCCGGCTGCTGGCTGCCGCCCGCACAATCATCAGCGCGGTGATGCGCCCGTCGCCGTTCACGTCTGCCGCGGGGTTTTGTGCGCCGGTGGCTGCGAGCTGGAGCGCGATCGCGGCGTCTGTGGGGGTGATCCGGTCATCGCCGTTGAGGTCGCCGTTCTGCGGCGGGGTGTCAGTCCACGGATGCATGAGCGGGAAGTTGTCCACGCTCCCACCGCCACCCATGATCGGGTATGGGTCGTTGCCGATGCCATCACCGTCGGAGTCTGTGCCGAGGTAGTCATCCCAGTAGTTGCCAGCGGTTGTGGAGTTCCACTGATTGGTGCAGGAGTCGTAGGCGTTTCTGGTATTGGCGATGAAGTTGTTGTGGTGGAGCGTGTTGTGGTTGCTCGAAGACCACATGTAGATGCCATGGCCATAGCCGTAACCATCGCTACCACCGCTGCCCGAACCACCGCTGCCACCTCTGCCGCCTCCACCACTTGTCGAGTTCACGGTGTTGCTCGTGAGCATGCAATTGCTCGAAGAATACAAGTGGATGCCGTAGCTGTAGCCGTCACCGCCGTCACCGCCGTCGGCGTCGTGAATGCCGAAGCCACCTCCGCCACCTCTGCCACGGGTCGAGTTCGCGATGTTGCTCGTAAGTATACAGTTGCTCGAATAATTCATATAGATACCGTAACTGTAGCTGTTGCCACCAGCACCACCGATGCCACCGTATTGGCCGCGTCCGCCTCTTCCGCCATTGCTGATCGAGTTCGCTGTATTGTTTGTGAGTATACCGTTGCTCGAATGCTGCAGGTAGATGCCGTAGCCATAGCCGTCACCACCAGAGCCACCGCCCCATTCGTTCCACTCATCGGCATTCTCGCCGCGCCCTCCGATGCCGCTGTTCGAATAAGCGATGTTGCCTGTGAGCATGCAGTTGCTCGAAGAATTCAGGTAGATGCCGTAGCCATAGCCGTCACCGCCGAAAAACTCGTATGGGTCGTGACCCTCGCCGCCGCTACCATTGGTCGAGTTCGCGGTGTTGTTCATGAGCATGCAGTTACTCGAAGAATTCAGGTAGATGCCGTAGCCATAGCCGTCATAGTTGTAGAAGCCTGTGCCACTGTTCGAGTTCGCGATGTTACCCATGAGCGTGCAGTTGCTCGAACGATCCAGGTAGATTCCGTAGCCGTAGCCATCACGTTTGTAGGAGCCGGTGCCACTGTTTGAGCTTGCGTTGTTGTTCATAAGTGTGCAGTTACTCGAAGAATGTAAGTAGATGCCTTTACCATTGTTCGATACATTGTTATCAGAAATGTTGCAGCAATCCGCGCCGTGTAGATAAAATCCAGCTTTATCCGTCCCGGTTACCGTAAACCCGGAGATGTTCATATAATCAGCGATTACTTCAAATATAGCGTCATCCGGATTTGCCGCCTGAACGATTGTTAAAGCAGACATATTCTCAGCTAAAATCGCTAAACTTTTGTTCACGCCCACATTCTCGGTGTAGGTGCCATCTCGTACGATTATTGTGTCACCAGCAGCTGCATTATCTACAGCTTGTTGAATTGTTGGATAATTATCAGGTACCCATATATCGCCTATCGTAATAATTTTGTTCAGCTTGTTATTCCATTCTACGGTCTCGTTGACCACGGGTTTGGCACATATCACCATACTGCGCCTTCCATCGACACTTGGAGCAGTCCATTGGAAACACACGTTCATGTAACTTCTAGTCTTAAGGGCAGGTATAGTTGTAGTACTCTGGCTTATTCCGTCCACTATAAAGTCAACAGTTATATTGGATTCGTTGTTTAGGCCAGTATTGCTTATCGTCACATTGACAATTATTTTCGAGTTGGCTTCTGTGGAACCGGGTGCATCTATACTGGTTACGGCAATATCATGGTCTGGCAGAACGTCAAAACTCAACGTAGCAATATCAGTACGATACTCACTGTCATAAGCGTAGACGGTTACATCGTACATCCCGAATAAAGATGTATTTGTAAATACTCCATCGTAATTCCCAACCAGACCTTCGAATGGTGTGATCCATTCAGTCGAACCGTCCGGCTTCATGATCTTCATATTTATATTATCAACTGAAATATTAACTTCGGTATCATTTTGTACGATACAAGAAATGGTTGCAGTTTTGTTAAAGCCATAAGCTATTTTGTCTGTATGAGTGTGAATGATATTCAGTTTTGGCAATGTCCAGCCGCTCTCGTTCGCAAACGGATAATAATCATAGTTCGCACCAGGATGCGGTATGTTGGTATCTCCCACACCATCGCCTACTATGTCATGCTTCTCGGTGCCACTGCCATTATCAATACCAGGGTAGTCAGACCAATAATTCCCTTCAAGAAGAACTGGATGATACCAGTCATTGCTTGCGGGATTGCTATCGTAAGCATTGGGACCATTATTTACGAGATTATTATGGAAAAGTAGATTGCTGTCAGAAGAGTGCAAACTAATGCCATGTCCTTTGTTTGAGGATATCGTGTTATTAAATAGCGTAGAACACCGTGCCCCAGAAAGATAAACACCATCGCGTCCACTATTCTTGACGGTGTTGTTCGCAATCGTCACCGAGCCCCCATCACCGGCTATGACACAGTAAATTCCGTC
>JGI12150J12686_102033_pt2 | contig 30613 bp, 34 predicted proteins | sample ANMFosRound1_FD_12686 | JGI IMG/M metagenome (IMG submission 12686)
ACTCGCGTCCCCTCTGGGAAGCTTGGTCAGAAGAAAACGGATGTACGAATACAGTTTCTCCAGATCGGAATCCTGAAACGGGATCACCTGTGAGAGGAAGGCGTACAGGTTCCGGTAGGCAACCAGCACCTTCCGAAACTCCTCTTGCACATCCTCGTCAAGCCCGAGCCAGCGGTTCACAGCCGGATCGATGCAGGCGTTCATCTTTGCATGGTCTGCAGGCGTCGGGTTTATCCGGGGTTTGTAGAATACTTTGCAGAACTCCTCGACCTCGGCTTTATAGTAAACCTGCTGCACGTCCAGCTTTGCCTGTAGTTCGTAGAGCTGGCGTGGCTCCGCCCGCTCTCCAATGGTGGCTTGCTCATAGTATTGCTGGAATGCAGCAAGTATCTCATGGGGTTCGTTCACGAAATCGAGCACAAAGGTATCTTCCTTACCCGTATGGGTGCGGTTCAAGCGTGAGAGCGTCTGGACAGCCTGGACACCTGACAACCGCTTATCAACATACATGGTGTGCAGAAGCGGCTGATCGAAACCTGTCTGGTACTTCTCTGCAACCAATAACACCTGGTACTCATCGCTTGCGAATCTCTCGGGGAGTTCCTTCTCCCGGATCCCACCATTCATGCCGACTTCGGTATATTCTTTGCCGGGGAGGTCCGGGTCGATCACTGTTCCTGAAAAAGCAACCAGTGTCTTGATGCCGGTATAGCCCTTCTCAGCGATATATTTGTCAAATTCCTTCTTGTACCGGACAGCATGAAGCCGTGAGGATGTCACCACCATCGCCTTGGCTCTGCCGCCGATCTTGTGACTTGTGAATGTCCGGAAATGCTCGACCATCACCTCGGTCTTCTGTGCGATGTTGTGCGGATGCAGGCTCATGAACCGCGCCAGCGCACGGGCAGCCTTCTTCTTATCCACCTCGAAATCGTCCTCGATGGATTTGATCAGGCGGTAGTATGTTTTGTATGTCGTGTAATTCCTGAGCACGTCGAAGATAAACTCTTCCTCTATCGCCTGCCTCATGCTGTAGAGATGGAATGGTTCGGGCTTTCCGTCCGCACCATGCTTGCCAAAGACCTCCAGCGTCCGGTATTTGGGCGTTGCTGTGAAGGCAAAGAAGCTGATGTTTGGCTGGCGACCACGTTCTGCCATGGTGCGGAGAATCCCCTCCTCGTAGTCGGGGAGGTTATGTTCGGCTGCATACTCACCGACTGTATCCCGTATCTGAAAAGCTGCCAGAGTGCCTTTCAGGTCTGTTGCACTTTCGCCGCCCTGTGAACTGTGTGCTTCGTCGATGATGACCGCATAATTCCGAGCAGGGAGAATCCCGTCGTCATCCAGCAGATCACGGGGGATCTCATTCTTCTCACGAAGCTTCTGGATCTGCTCGACGATGAATGAGAATTTTTGCAGTGTGCTGATCACGATCGGAACGCCTTTCGCTAATGCCAGAACCAGTTGTTTGGTGTCCCGGTCGATCTTCTGCACAACGCCCTGTTTGTGCTCGAACTGGTAGATGATGCTCTGCAACTGCTGGTCGAGCACGCGGCGGTCAGTGATGACGATCACAGAATCAAAGACCTTCTCGTCACGGTCGTTGTGCAGGCTTGCAAGCCGGTGCGCCAGCCATGCGATGGAGTTGCTCTTCCCGCTCCCTGCCGAATGCTGCACAAGATAGTTATTCCCTGTGCCCGCCGCCCCCGCATCCAGAACAATCTTCCGCACGGAATCGAGCTGATGATAACGGGGGAAGATCATCGCCTCACTTTTGATCTTCTTGCCGCCGACCTTCCTCTCCTCGACCTGAAGGTGGACGAACCACGCCAATATATCCATGAAACTGTCCCGCTTAAGCACCTGCTCCCAGAGATATGCAGTCTTGTAGCCCCCCTGGGTTTTCAGGGTTGCCAGCGCCGATACCATTGCCTTTGTTAAATGGCAGGAAGCGCGTGTTTCTGCCTGAAAGCCGGGTTGTCATGCGGACCTCGTCCGTATCCACAGCGAAATGCACGAGCGTACGCTTCCCAAACTTGAATATCAGATCGTGTTGGTCACGGTCGTTTTTGTACTGATGCACGGCGTTTCGCCATGTCTGACCTGTCATCGGGTTTTTGAGTTCGGCGGTGGCGACAGGGATGCCGTTTAAGCTTAGAACCAGATCAATGGTTTTGTTGTGCTTTTCCGAGTACTGTAGCTGGCGTGTGACGGTCAGGCGGTTCGCCTCGTAGAGTCTCTTCGTTTCCGGGTTCATGCTACTTGCCGGGGCGAAGTATGCCACGCGAAAGAGCTTGCCGAAGCACTTGAACCCGTGGCGCAGCACCATCAGGCACCCCTCGTGCCCGGAGTTCAGTGCTCTTGCGAGGTCGTCTAAAAGCGTTTCTTCTGTGCGCTCCTTCTGAAGGTTTGTGAGGTACTCCCACTCTGCGGGCTGGGTTTCCTTGATGAAGGGTATGAGAACGGTTGGGTCAAGACATCGCTCGCGGTCGAAATTGTTCGGGTTGCCCTGCTTGTAGCCATCATCTGCAACAAGAGAGTGCTCGATAGCTGCTTCGAATGTGGCTTCCGTGTAGATCTTGCTCATAACCATCCCCCTGTTTTACTGATGTCGCAATCCGTGTCGTGATTTGTCGTGATCCTGTTCGTGATTACGAATTTCGGTAGAAATTTCTCCGATTGAACTGATTTAACCGCGGAGGGCGCAGAGGTACGCAGAGACCGGTTCATACATTCACCGTCCCGTCTCCCCAGTGAAGTTGTTCACCATTCGTTTAATTCCATGCTTAAGGCGCACGACGTTGAAATTTATCAGAAGACCGAGTTGAAATCCGCTGAGCTTGAGATAAGAGAGCAACTGTGCCTCGTGAAGCGGGGTCAGTTCTTTTACAGCCTTTAGCTCCACGATAACAGTGTCTTCCACAAGGAGATCAAGCCGGTACCCGAGATCTATTTGTACCCCATCATAAATGACAGGAAGCCCCACCTGAGACGACACCTTCAAATCATTCTTTTCCAGCTCATATTTCAGACATGCCTCGTAAGCACTTTCGAGCAACCCCGGTCCCAAAACTGTGTGCACCTGCATTGCCGCTCCTATAATCTCTTCGGATATCTTATTTAATTCCATGGTTTTTCCTTGTTGGTTTTCATTTTTATTGAACCGTATATGACGCGGAGGAACGCAAGAGCATTTTCCGCCCTCTGCGTACCTCTGCGCCCTCCGCGGTTTGAATGTTTGGATTTTTCAGGAAATCAATGTGGGTGTATCGCTTTTTTTGTCACCGCGTTCCCCCGTCACGAGTTGTGTCGCAAGTCTGTCGTAAGTTATGTCACGAATTTGTCGCAAGTTCATAGTACGCCCCCCTTGAGTCGGTAAATCAGCTGGTTGGTAGCCCCTTCCGAGACCATTAATCCTTTGTCCATCATAGCTTTCAAATCCCTTTGCAGTGTCCGGCGGTTGGTCTCTGGGCAAAGCTGTTCGTAGTTCTGGATGGTCATGCCGCCATGTTCGAGTACATAGCCCAGTGCCATCGCCTGCCGCCTGGAAAGCTCGTAATTCCTGGTGATCACGTCCAGACGGATTACCTCCTTCCCGCGCTGAGTCACTTCCCTCATCTGCGTAGCCAACCCCTCGACAAAGTACTCAAGCCACCCGGTAAGATCCATGTCTCGTTCCCGAACGTTCTGGATGGCGCTGTAAAAGGTGGCTCGGTCCCGGTCGTAATACTCGCTGATGGTAAAGAGCCTTTTAAAGTCGTAACCAGCCCGGTATAGGCACAGCGTCGAGAGCAACCTGGAAGTGCGACCGTTACCATCCCGGAAGGGGTGGACGTGTACCAGCTGGAACTGGGCGACACCGCTTGCCAGTACCGGATGGGTTTCCTTTTCGTGATTTAGCCATTCTACAAGAGTCCTCATCATTCCAGATACCTCTTCAGGTGGCGGGGGTGTGTAAATGATGTCACCTGTGGCGGAGTTGACGACGTAGTTCCAGACATCGCGGTATTTGCCAGGAGTTGCCGTGCCACCACGTACGCCCTCGACCAATCGCTTATGGATCTCAAGGATAAGCTCCTCGGTTATGTCTTCGCCGCTGTCGAGATATTCTGAAACGAAATCAAATGCCCTGCGATAGTTCAAAAGTTCCCGGACATCACCCGGATCTACGTTTGATACGTCCTCTCCAGCCAGCAGACGTTTGGCTTGATCCAGGGTAAGCTGTGTTCCTTCGATATGCGTAGTATGATGCGCCTCCAGGACAAGGGCTCTATCACTCATGGAACGGATCCAGTCATCCGATAGCTCAGCCGCTTCCAGAAAACCTCTTGCACGCTCGATCATGGTGAGACCTGACGTGATCCCGTTTGTGATAGTGAATTTCGATTGGAATCCTCCGGTCATGGAGCCGACTCCTCTCTTACATCGATCTTTCCGGTTACTGCGGCGGAGATGAGGGCTGTGCGGTATTCGCGGAGTTTTGAGATAGATTCGTGGACTTTTGCGATGAAAATATCATTCCTATGAGCGACTTTGTCGCAGTGGATGGCGATCGCGTCTTGTTCTTTTTGAGATGGGCATGCGACAATAAAATTCTTGATTTGAGCTACATTGATTCTCTTGAAGGTTGCTCCAACAACCAACGACTCTAATTGGTTCATTACCACAAGACTTCGAAGCTGATAGACAAGGAATCTCTGGCTATTTGTTTTCGACGAAATCGGGCAAACATCCTGCCCCATGCAGAAATCGATGTCCGTGTTCACGAATGCTGCAGCGCCAACTGTTGCATTTCGACTGTAAATAATATCACCTCTTTTTGGCTTGCGCCCGCCATCTATCAGTTCTCTGTACTCTTCTGACGTTGTCATCTTTGCATTGTAGAGATCAACATCGATATCTTGGACCTCTCCGATACTTGCGACGGGGACGCCCTCGTCGATAAACGATACGGTCTTGTGTTTGCAATCCGTGACCTGCCAGTTACGTTTCAGAGGTAAGAAAGTCCAATGCTCCGGCACCTCCCCCAACCACTCAACCCCCGAATCCTTGTACGCTGGATACCACTTCCACCTGCCCCTTCCGGTCTCCAGAGCAAGCCCGGAACTCATTCCACCCCCTCCCGCACCGCAATCTGCTCGCGAGCCATCCTGATCGCCTCAAGCAGATGTCGTGGCGGCAGGTCGGTCAGGTATTCAGCAACATGCATCCCGCTCTCCTCCCGCTGCAGAAGCTCCATACGCCCGTAAGACGCATCAGCGCACAGTATTAGTCCAAGTGGCATCTCTTCCCCCTCACGCGTCTCATATTTGTCCAACCAGATGCGATGTTTCTTTAGATGCGCCATCTAATCGAGTCTCTTAAGAATCCCTGCGACCTTCCGCTCCAGTTCTGGAAGATCGCTCTTAACAACCTTCCATGTTAAATCCAGATCCACGCCAAAATATCCATGGATCAGAACATCCCTCATTCCGGCTATCTGGCGCCACTGGACATCGGGATACTCCGCTCTGAATTCTGGAGGTAGGTTTTTTACGGCTTCTCCTATGATTTCTAATCTTCTGATAACAGCATCCTGAATATTATTTGATTCGAGGAAGTCTTTCTTTGTCACCTGATCTGTATACTTCTCTATTAGGTGAATACTCTCTAAGATATGTCCGATGAAAACCTCTGGATCTTTCTTCATAGAACCCGCACCTGTTCGTTCAGAATTCGATCACGTATAGCATGATGTAATGCATTGTAGGTAAGCACGTCCACACTTCTTCCAAGAGAATCCTCAAGTTCCAGTTTTAGCCCCACAAGATCGAGCAGGCTCTTGTCTCCTCTGAATTCTACCAGAATATCCAGATCGCTGCTCTCCTCCGCGTCACCCCTTGCGAAAGAGCCGAATATGGCTGCGTGGGCAACGTCGTGACGTTTTAGTGTGTGTATAAGTCTGGTTTTGAGTTCTTCGATCTGAGGGGTCATTTTGGAGTCACCGTGATATTATCAGCCCGACGGGTGAGTTATTGGTGCATTTGGATTCCTTGCGGTCGTGTTGGTCTATCTGTTTCTTCCCGGACTTTCGGCGTTCTGGTATTTGGATCATCTCGGTTGCTGCGAGTGGTTATTGTGTTTTTAGGTATATGATTGTGGCTGGCATGTATAGGTGCGAAGCATTCAAGTGAACGAAGTGTGCCGCAAAACCCGTGTTATGCGAAGTTACAAATATATACTTTTTTTTGGGTTTACTTTTTCGTTTGATAAATCTACCCTCTGCAATTTTCCTTCTCCATGCATTTACACCTTTTTTCTCAAACAAACTACAGCTAATGGAGGCTTTATGCCCTCCATGCACCCATGTTACCCGCATTAGTATATATTTCTACCGCCACCAAACTCCCACACCCACACCATTCACGAATATGCCATCGAACCCACTGACCCCAGAAACAAAACCTGCCCCACCGGATTTCCGTATCCCATCTCAAACTCTGCATACCACGCCCCATTCCTCCAACCCCACCCCCCTCCGCACCGCAATCTGCTCGCGAGCCAGCCGAATCGCCTCATGCAGTTTCGCCTCGAGCAGCCGCCGTGGCGGCAGGTCGGTCAGGTACTCGGCAACATACATCCCGCTCTCTTCCAGCCGCAGAAGCTCCACATACTCGTAAGACGCATCAGCGCACAGTATCAGCCCAAGCGGCATCTCTTCGCACTCCCGCTTCTCATATCTGTCCAGCCAGTTTTGAGGGCGCTTCGTCATGCAGTCACCTCCTGTAACCTCTCCGATGTCTTGATATTTTTATGGTCGCACACATTCTCGTTTGTGTGGGCATCCCTGAAAGCAACGGCAATATCTCGGTAATTTTGTGCCATTAGTGCTGACGCATTTGCACTGGAGCGTACATCCGCCCACTCTCTTTGTGGTGCATGTATGACGCACAAACTCTGTTGTACGTCACAAAACCCAAAATATGTCGCACAAAAACATTTGTGCGTCATGGGTGACTCACTACCTCCACCCCCCAGAGATCGCAATCAACCGCGGGAAAACGTAGATCGCGGGTCTCCGCCCCCGTCGCTCATGCAGAACCTCTAGTACACCAGCGTTCTGGAGTTCCCCTATCATCCTCTGAGCACTCCTCGTTGGAATCTCTGAATACTCGACAAAATCAACGGGTCGGAAGATCGGGCGGGAGAAGATAGCATCGATCGCCTGAATCGAGTATTTCGAGCGTGTGATCTCTGGCACCTTCTGTTTCATGTCATCGTACAGCCCCATAATCTGCGTTGCTTTCTGGCTGTTTTCCTCTGCCTGTTCCACGATAGCACGGAGGAAAAATGATATCCACCCGTTCCAGTTCCCATCGCGGGAGATTGCGAGCAGGCGTTCGTAATATTCATCCCGGTTTCGTTCAAGATAAGCGCTGATATAGAACATGGGGTTGGACAGCATCTTCTTACTGTACAGGATCAGAGGGACAAGCATACGTCCGATACGACCGTTTCCGTCTCTGAATGGGTGGATCAATTCAAACTGCGCCTTCAAGATTGCCAGTTGAACCAGAAGGTCCTTTTCCTCACTGTGAAGATACATCTCCCAGTTTGAGAGAGCGTCCGTAATCAGCGGAGGGGCTGGTGGGACAAAGGTCGCCCCTTCAATCGGCGTGCCCGGAGGTGCGATGTAATTCTGGGTGCGGCGAATCTCGCCCGGCTCCCGGTCTTTACCTCTGGCACTTGTGAGCAGGATGCGGTGCAGGTCACGAATCATGTTGGTGCATAGTGGACGTTTTTGCAGATAATCGACAGCCGTGTTCATTGCTGTGCGGTAATTCAGGATCTCCTGGATGTCTTCATGTTTTTCAGGTGTCAGATGAGCCTTTGAATCTGCTTCATACTGCAGCACATCCTCAAGAGATGCCTGCGTTCCTTCAATGCGTGAAGAAAGCACCGCTTCACGTGTCGCCATCGGAGAGAGCAGGATGTGGGGGTTGACAATGCCCTGAAGGATGCCGTCGTACCGTGCAAGTGCAGCGTTTGCCTTGCCGATGTGCGGAATGTGAGCTATCCAGTCGATCGTTTCCAGCGGCAACGTGTCAGGAATGTAGGGTTCCATCACGTCATCCCCTCAAGCATCCCTGCAATCTCCGCCTCGATACCTTTAAGGTCCGCCTCGATCTCCTCAAGCGGTCGCGGCGGGGTGTATTTGTAGAAGTAGCGGTTGAAGTTGATCTCGTAGCCAACCCGGGTCTTTGATTCGTCCACCCATGCATCAGGCACATGCGGCAGTACCTCGCGAGCCATGTACTCGGCGATCTCTTCCGTAAGCGGTACGTTCTCGTAATCACGCAGTTCCGAATCAGGCTCTGTGTTGCCCTTTTTATCGGCGCACATCTCCGCGGTATCGTCCCGCTCAGAAAGCGCCATCAGAATGGCTTTGAATAACGGCAAAGCGACCTTCACACCGGAGTCCTTGAATGCGTCCCTCATCAGTTTCGTAAACTCGTCGCGGTTCTTGATTACGCCACGCGAAGAGAGTAAACGTGCACCAAGCGCATCCAGAATCGACTGCTGCATCTTCGCACCGGCAGCGATCTCAGCCCGGGCTTTCTCCTGATCCTTGCGCTTTTTGCTGGTTGCCAGATTAACAAACTGTTTGGCTTCCCGTACCTTCGAAAGCCTCTCATCATTTACCGCAAAGTTAAGCCGCAGGGGTCGCTCCACAGTGATGCGCTGGTAGCCGAAGTCGGCGTTGTCAAATATTCTCACGTGCTCACCATCAGTAAAATCGCCATAAAGACGGGTGATCTCAGCGATATGATCAGGTTTACCATCGCGCCCGTCGCCTATTTCGTGGCGTTTGTTGCCAAGGCTCTTTCGCATCTTCGTAAAGAATCCGGTGGCATCGATGAGCTGAATCTTGCCCCGGCGGTGTTCCTCCTTGCGGTTGGTCACGATCCAGAGGTATGTGCTGATGCCTGTGTTGTAGAAGAGCTGGTCCGGAAGCGCTACAATCGCTTCAAGCCAGTCGTTCTCGATGATCCACTGCCGGATATTGCTCTCGCCTGACCCGGCAGCTCCAGTGAAAAGCGGCGAGCCGTTAAAGACTATTGAAAGCCGCGTACCACCCTCTTCCGGGGCTTTCATCTTGCTGAGCATGTGTTGGAGGAACAGAAACGATCCATCATTGATACGCGGCAGTCCTGCGCCGAACTGCCCTCCGAACCCCTGTTCTTCATGCTCATTCTTGATAATGTTCTGCTGGGGCTTCCACTCAACACCAAATGGTGGATTGGCAAGCATGTAATCGAACTTTTTATCTGAAAAATAATCATTGGTAAAACTGTCACCAAACATTATATTGTCCAGTTCCTGACCTTTAATCATCATATCAGAACCACAAATAGCATATGATTGTGGGTTGTAGTCCTGAGCAAATACCTCAAGCATTGCATCAGGATTTAATTCACGAAGGTATTCCCCAGAAACCGACAGCATTCCACCAGTCCCTGCTGCAGGATCGTAAAGCGTCTTTACAATACCCTTGGTGGTTAAGGTATCGTTATCAGGAGCAAATATCAGGTTTACCATTAGCCTGATTACTTCCCTTGGAGTGAAGTGGTCGCCAGCCTCTTCATTACTGGCTTCATTGAAACGCCTGATAAGTTCCTCAAAAATATACCCCATCTCTATATTAGACACCTTATCAGGGTGCAGGTCAATCTCACAGAACTTTGCAACAACCTGGTACAGACGATCTGCTTTTTCGAGTTTTGCGATATGTTCTTCAAAACCAAAGTGTTCGATAATCTCACGAGCATGGTTTGAGAAACTCTTGATATACTGAGTCAGGTTTGCTGCGATGTGATCGGGATCGCCTTTCAATTTCTCAAAAGTGAAACGGCTTGTATTGTGGAATGACTGCCCGGCAACCCGGTTCAAAATTAGTTCTGGGTTCGTAATCTTACTATCTTCCAGGCTTTTGTACTTTTCAATCACGTTATCTTTAGTAGGCTCAAGCACACAATCAAGACGGCGCAGAACAGTCAGGGGCAGCATAACGTCTTTGTACTGATTGGGACGGTAGGGTCCCCGTAACAGATCCGCCACAGACCAGATGAAGCTGACCTTCTCGTTAAAGTTGTTCACGTTTACACCATTTCCTTTAGTTTATCATTTTTCATATTTATGTTTCCCCAGTCACCATCACTCCAGTTCTACTTTTATTTTAACTTTCTAAACAGTAGCGGTGACACATCGTTACAGATAACAATGCCGTTTCATTCAGTAATCGTTCCATTCAATTATAGGACCAACTCGCCTCAACGACCCCTATCCCGCCCGCAGCAGAAACCACATCTCCAACGAACTCAGGATGCAGGGGTTCGATAACCCTCTCAAGATCCGCCACCCCCCGTTCGCACTTCAGCAGCAGTGGAAGCGCATCACCTCTGCCGTGTTCGCACTCGTGCCAGAGCCAGACCGCATCAAAACCCGTGACCTCTGAACCATATCCCTGCCCCGTGCAATCCCAAGCATCTGCTCGATTGTCTTGGGACTACCTGCGTAACCGGTGCGCCGCAGCGGAACGTTGGCTGGCGCAATAATTAAGCGATAGTGAACCGTACCTCCGTTTCGGAATGACTACAATATATGGCGCAGAGAATCCATTGATCCATGATGCATCACCTATCTGAACTTGCGCGGTGCAACCTCTGCAAATGGCGGGCGGGGTAAATCGGCTCGAAGACGAACGACGAAACTCCCAAAACCCAATAGATCACTCTTTCTCAGCCACCAAAATCACCATAGAATACGCAAAAAACAGCCCCCCCCTCATCATCAAAGCGAACCCTGAGACCCAATTTATCCCCCTCAACCGAATCCACAATCATACGCCGGACCCCTCCGGCGAGCTCCTTACCAGGATCTGCGATCTTTACCCACTCATCGAAATAGAAGTCTGCATCCCAGTTTCTCGCATGAATAACCTTGAGCCCCGCATCCCGGAGCGTCCCGACCAGTTCTGGCTCTGAATACAGGCGGATACGGGACGGATCACGGAGTTGCTCGATTTTGTTGTGGTATTCACTCTTTGCGTTACAGGACTGCTTTTTACAGATACTTAGCCTACAGGTGCAAACAGTTTCATATAAGTCTGAAACGACTTGTAGGGGATCTGGATGGGATACGTATCGCGCTTGTGGAGAATAAGGTGAATAGTGGAAAGATCGGGTTGGTGGTTGAGGAGCTGGATTCGACACAAGCCAGGTTATTCCCCCATCTGAATCTCAGGAAATTTATTATTAATGGGTAGTGAAATCTGTATTAAGGGGCTTAATGTTGTGGTGGGGACTATGTGGATGATGGTTCAGGCTATCGATTTTGCACATGTGTTTGAAACTCAAGATTTTATCATAAGTTCGGAGGGAACTCGTATAACATATCTGCTGCTGTCTCTTCCTTTCTTTTGAAAGCCCAAGTCAGCCACTTGTCCATTGGCGAGAGGATATCAATCGCTGCTACGAGACGGAATTGCGCAGTTGCTCTTGTGTTTCGAGGCACCACAATAAGTGCTTCTAAGTCCGTGGAACTTAGAGGGATCTCGCGACTGTCGGTTAACTGAAATCGCCAACCGGATTGCTTAGTCCGAACCCCAAAACTTTCCAGGGTTACGGCAACCTGTTCGACCTCTTCGCGTCGGACCTGTGCCACATCCAACCCAGCGCCTACCACCTTAAGGATGGGTTCATGGACAGAAAGTTTCAAGTGTCTGTTCTCTTCATCAACCACTAATTTTCGCGAAGTACGCTCCACGGGCTTGAGTCTAAGGATCAGCGGAAGATCGCCGACCGTCGCACTAAAATCAATAATAAAATCAGCTTTCCGGAATCGGCATCCCTCATCGGGCAACAACGTGAGCGCCAGATTGAGTCGATAAAATGAGTGGTCTTCGGCATGAAACTCATTCAGATCATCTGCAGTTAACATACCTCCTTTGGCTGGTTGCTCTTCAAGCAGGCACCGCGGAGCGCCAATGCCGATGCGGTTGCGCTTACCCCTCACAGTCTCCCACACATCGCCTCCCTTTATCGCGCGTAAACGTGTCGGATCAATGGGTTCCATTTCCACCGTTGTGAGCAGTGGTCTCGTCTCTACAGGCATCATTTTTCACTTCCTTTCCAGGTTATAGTCGGCTGACCAATCAGTTTGAAACCAGCCCAATCGTACAATCGAGATGACTTTGCACATTGGCACTGCGTTCGTCTCAAAGCCTCAGCTATGTCTACCATGTCGCTTTTCATAAGCTGGCGCTGAAGGTTTTCATAGAACGTCAGCATGAAGGCTTGTGTCGCAGCATTATCAATCTTCCATAACGCAACAATGACTGATTGTGCTCCCGCCGCTAAGAAACCTCGGCTTAGCCCAAGAAATTCGGACGGAGCCGCCGTTCCCCGTCCGGTTTCACATGCGCTTAAGACCACAAGGTCACTATCCAGATGCCATGCCATAATATCCCTCAGTGAAAGAATTTCTTCTCGAAGGGGGGTGTCTGTATTGCACAAGACCAGCCCCGATTCCAGATAATGCTGTGGATCGAAATAACCGTGGCAGGAAAAATGCAATATGCTATTTTCGGAAAGGTGTTTTCGTATCTCGTCCTTAGTCAGGAAGTTGCCGGATAGACACATCCCCACACCCCAAAAGTGCAGGGATACCGCCCGAGCCTCATCCGGAAACGCTACTCCAACACTAAGAAACCGGGGCATCCGTTTTTTGTGCTCGGTTTGCTGCAGCATCTCCAGCACTGCAAGACTTGGCATGTACACAATCGCCGCACGCTCACCGAGAAGTTGTCCGCTTGGCAGCTTGAGTGCATGCAGTGGTAGCTGCTGTAAGTTTCCTTCGGGGACCAGCACAACAAGGTCGTCCTGACAGATATCTTCAGCAACGCCATAAAGTAGAGGCGCCGCTTGATTACGCCATGTGTCCACGCCCTCCCCCTGGTAGAAGTGAATCTCCTCATCGAATGTCTCAAGCAGTTTATCAACCTGTATTCGATTCATTCCTGTTCGATATGCTGATGGCGTCTTTTTGTCAGGGCGCAAGGTCATGGCAACGATCTCGTCACCTACAAAGCCAAGTGTGACTATAACTGCCGGTCGGTTTAAAGTTAACAGCAATGCCTGCGCTCGAGCCATATTTACTGGCATACCCTTCTTCTGCAATACATAGCAAGGGTCGTAATTCTCTAATGCCTTGTAGACTGCAGCTAATTCACCGTCCAGATCGCGAGTCGATTCTATGCTCTCTTCTATTCTTGGCTCCATAAGTGGAGGTGTATCCAAATACACGTGCTCATGATCCCGCATACTATTGAGGATCTCAGATTCTTGAGCCACTAAATCCCAAACTTCCTTCTTATCTGACTGTATCGAGGTAAGTGACTCGGTTAACAGGTCTGTCAGGGCTTGAGCACGACCCCACTCCTGCAATTCGAAAGCACGTGCTATTTGTCCATCCTGCAGAAAATGAGCGGCGCAGCGTCTGGTAATATTGCTGACCCTATCAACGAAATTTGTTCTATCGCGATCACTTTTGAACCTTCTTCGCAACTGTATCCATCCATCGAGCACCGAATTCAAGTAAATGTTTATCTTCCGATCATCACCGACCCTTAGAGCAGCAGTCAATAGGAACTCTTGACATTTCACAGTGAGATGCATCTGCCCTATGGATATGGCCAAATCTCGTGCCATAGTAGCATTGGAGATTGCCTGAGCAGTGTCCGGTTCTTCAAGGATGCGAGCCAGGTTGAGAAAGGCTGAAGCTTGATTGAAACGATCTCCAATCTCCCCATACATAGCAATCATTTTTTCCATCATGTCCTGTGTACCCTCGATATCCCCTGTAGAAGCTAACCACTGTGCTTGCTTTGTATATATATATCCTAACACCAGGGGGTCTTGGGATTGCTTGCTTTCATCCATAAACAGTTCGATGCGGGTCTGTAATTCTGCTGGAAGTCCCTCCCAATCCCCATATTCCAACAACATTAACAGAACATTCGAAGCCATTTTCTTTTGACCTGTGGCATCAAAAGTAGCTAAAGCTTCCAAAGCAGTATTCGCCCCCTCCTCAGCAGGATCAAGTAAAAATAGTGATGCGGCAAGATTCATGCGATGTACTGCGGCTGCTTCTGCATCCTGGTAGCGTTCAGCAATATCGATGGCACGTCGATACTGCTCAACCGCTGAATCCAATTCGTCAAGATATCTATACGCAATAGCCATCCATCCCCGTATCGTACCTTCAGCTGGTTCATCCTTTAAGTACTGAGCACAGGCAAGAGCTTTCTGGTATTGTTCGAGGGCTTCGCGGTAGCGTGATGTTCTACGGTAAATTATTCCGAGTGTAATTCGAGCCTGCATCTCATCGGTTATGTTCTTCCATTCATCTGATGTGACAATGGAAAGGACTTTTTCTAAGACAATCTCCGAGCGAGTGAACTCACCCAGATCAACTGCTTTTTCAGCAAGTTCTACACCTACCCTACACTGGATTTCAATATTTCCAATTTTATCTTCCCATATCTTAAACATGTGGGTGAGAGTCTCGCTGTAACCCCTGCCTTCATGTCTGAGCATGTCCGCCACCCGTCCTAAAACGTCTATCGCAAGATCATGATCACCACGTTCCAACCATGCATTTGCTGCCTTTTCCCAATAGTTAATAGCTTCAGGAATCTCTCCCAGGTGAATCAGGGCATTTCCACGATTTGCGAGTGCTTCAGGATGGAGACGCTCAGCATCCGGGCTCTTATCCAGACACAAGCGTTCTAGCGCAGCAATACCCTCTCTGTACCGACCAGATTCCATCGCTTCCATTCCCTCAACCCAATCGGGTGGTAGATCCTTTTTTTGTGGTTTGAGAAAGGGCAAGAAATCACGAAAATTGGTTTCTATCTCATGCAGGTACTCGTATGCCTTTGTTGGATTAACATCGTGTGATATATGCAACAAGTGAAGCAAGCATTGTCCTTCGCGATCGTGGGAGCGCTGTTGCCGTGCTTCCTGAAGCGCACGCTCCAGATATGTAATTGCTTCATCTTTCTGACCTTGAAGATCTGCAAGAAGACCAAGATTCACTAAGATCGCCCATATATCCACCTCAGCGGAAATTGGTTCAGCAACCCATAGAGCTTCTCTTAACATATCCATTGCTTCTGTTAAACGTTCCATTTCACCCAAAAGCACCCCCATGTCAGTGAGCACTCGAACCATGTCTCCCCGTCTCTTCAATGGGTCTTCGCTCTCAGCGATTGTCCGTGCTTTTTCAAGGAAGGACAATGCTTCATCCATTTCTCCGCTTTCATGTGCAATAATCGCTCGTGATAGTAAGGTATCAACCGATTCACTCCTGCCAACAGTCTCACTCCGAATTGTTTCAAGGACTTCATCCGGAACCGATTTTCCTGCTTTCTCAGCAGCTTGAACCAATAACTTCTCCAAATTCTCTCGAAGCTCATCTTCAACATCTTCCTCCTGTATCATTGAGGCTACCATCAAAACCTCTTCGTAACTTTCTGCATCACGATCAGCCATAAATAACGTCCATGCACGCCTATATCTCCCGGATATAACATTTCGGGTTTTTCCACGAGATTCAGCCAGCTGGATATACTGGTCAATAGTTGACAAGGCTTCGGTGAATCTTCCCTGTTTAATCCGGATGTCATCTAACCGGTACAAGGCAACCAGTGCCCCATCAGTGTCATTCGCCTGACTGAAAATATCCGAAGCTTTTTGAAAAGATTCAGCAGCTTTTTCAGGCTTACGCGCGCGATAATAGGCTTTGCCTAAAAGAAATGCACCCGAACCAGCGTCACGCTTCTTAGGACTTCGGATCAGTACTTGTTCCACTAAATGGGCAAGGATAAAACCGGTCTCTGGCTCAAGCTCAATGAACCGATTTGACAGATTAAGCAGCAAATTGACACTTTTCCAGTCAAACTCCAGGTGGTCTGCCAGCCCAAGTGACTCCTTTATAGGAATCTTCCCCGCATGAACCATCTCTGCTAGTTCGAACAAGTGTTCCCAAGATAGTAACTGCAAAGATGCAAATAAATCGGCTTGTTCCTGTCCATTCAGCACGTCACCGATAACCCGCATCTGTGCCGACGTAGAGAATTTTCCTTCACGTTGGGTAACGTTAATCATCCCTGCAACATAAGAGATAAAATCCTCTGACTTATACTCCTGAATTGCTTCGCACAATGCTGCATAGTCTGATATTTGAAGAAGGTATATTAGCTTTTCTTCCGGTTTGGATTCTGCTGATGGCTTCTCAAACTCTTTTTTATCAAAAATAGGGTGATCTTCAAGATCCGATTCACTCATAATCTCAAGATACATAGGATCAAGCTGGGTGGTCGGATCAATGCGTTTGGTCAGGTGGTAGTGTAGTTTTGCTTCCTCAATCATACCTTGTTGCTGCAACACACGGGCGAGGGCATGATGCACATCAGCAGAAAATGGATTATGATCGTATGACGCAATCACAGAATATCGCGTTAAATATCCCAGATCGTTCTCTAGCACGGATCGAAAGTGTTCCTCTGCTTCTTTCCAGCGCTCTAGCTTCTCAAAGCATAACCCCATCTGGGCACGTATCATCAGGTTAGATTCATCAGCGATAGCAAGTGCTTCCAAAGCTTCTTTGTACTTATTAAGACCAAATAGTACGTTCCCAATAAGAGCATGTGCTGGCTTAAAACCAGGATCTGCTGCTACCGCGCGTTCACCCCATTCCAAAGCAGTTCGGAAGTCTCGACGATTAGTGTGTACCGCCCCAATACTATACAAAGCCTCAGCCGATGCCGGGTTCAGAACAAGCGCCTCGTGATATTTCTGTTCAGCGGTATCAAGATCGCTATTTTGAAGAAGTTTATCTCCTTCTTGGATCAATTCGATGATTATGTTGTCTTCCGGCAAAATTATCACCCATATCGCCTTATCTATCCGAAGTCACCAAACCCCTCACCTAAAGCACAGCGCCTGTGCATCGCGATTCCACGCCACCTACCTTAACCGCCGCGCTCAAGATTAAGTTTACCAGCAGCCATACCAATGGTGATACTCGCAAGACTGCCTTATGGATTGCATGACTTTCATACGATTAGCGACGTAGCCGCCATGATACTTAAACCCAACGTTGAGCGATCTTGCTATAACAAGCATGACCTCTTATTAGTGATGGTGTGACGGTCTCGATATAGTATTATTCGCGAGTTTTCCCATCAAGCGAGGTTGTGAAGTGAACGACGGTACTTCCAAAACCCAAGGAGATCACTCTTTCTCAGCCACCAGAATAACCGTAGAATACGTAAAAAGCAGTCCCCCCGCATCATCAAAGCGAACCCTGAGACCTAATTTATCCCCCTCGACCGAATCCACAATCATGCGCCTGACCTCCCTGGCGATCTCCTCACCAGGATCTGCGATCTTTACCCACTCATCGAAATAGAAGTCGGCGTCCCAGTTTCTCGCATGAATAATCTTAAGCCCCGCATCCCGGAGCGTCCCGACCAGTTCTGGCTCTGAATACAGGCGGACATGGGACGGATCACGGAGTTGCTCGAGTCTATTGTGGTATTCACTTTTTGCGGAGTCTTCAGAAGAGAGTCCATCCACAAGCACGAGCTTCCCACCGGTTTTGCAGACACGAACCAGCTCATACATAGCCTTTCCGGGATTTGTGAAATGGTGGAATGCGAACCTGCATGACACGATATCAAACGACTCGTCCTCAAATTCGAGCGATTCCACGTCCATTACCCTGAAATCGACATTATCAAGACCCAGTTCTCGCTGTATGCGCTCAGCGACCAGAAGCATATCACGGGTCATGTCGCAGCCGGTGACGTTAGCCCCGGAAACCCGTTTTGCAAACTCAAACGCAAGAAATCCATTCCCTGTCGCAACATCCAGCACCTTATCGGAGTTCTCAGGCGCGGTCAGGTCAACGATCAGGTTCAGGTGATCCGTATCCGAGAGGATGCTGCTCTTCGAGTACGCGCCTGACCGCCTGCCGAACCGCTCCTTTGCCGACTGTTTCTTGCGATGCGCGACGAGACCGCCATCCATCAGGATCTTGAGCAGGAAATCCGGCATCTTCGCACATATATACTCGCGACCTCCCGCGGTTACCGTGCCGTCTTCAATATCGACCTCGACCATGTCCCCTTCGTTGCAAAGGATCTTCGTTCCGGTCTCAATTAGCGGGAGCCCTATGTTTATGGCATTTCGAAAGAAGATGCGCGCGAAGGAGGCTGCAACAACACACCCCACCCCGGCATGTTTGATTGCGAGTACTGCTTGCTCTCTTGATGAGCCGCATCCAAAATTCATGCCCGCGACGATGATATCGCCGTGCCTAACATTCCTTGCAAATCCGGGATCGATACCCTCAAGCACGTGATCGGCAAATACCTGCATATCGGTGGTGCGCAGGTATTTGCCGGGGATTATCGCGTCGGTATCGACGTCATCCCCAAATATCCATGCCTTCCCTTTTATCTTCACTTCAGAACGACCAGTGGATGGTGTTTTCCTTTCTGGGCTGGCTTCTCTTTGTGTGGTGCTCTTACGATCTCAGTGTACTGGTCCAGCTCTTCCTTGCCGTTTAAGAAGACTGCCTTAAAGTACTTCATCGTCCTTGGATCCATTCCAAGCAATCCGAAGTGCAGCGCGAGTTCAATTATGAACCAGTACATCGCCCACAGGTGAATCGTGCGTATGAATCCGATCGGGGACATGTTGAACCATGGAGAGATGAATCCAACGCCGTACAGGATCGCAGGTTCAATATAAGCATGCCAGAACGCGTACTCAGGAGCGTACATAATCACCCCGGTTGCCACGATCAGGACTATAGCGATGTTCTCTGGTATCACCAGCAGTTTGATTGCCGGATGCAGCTTGTTTTTGTAGTGCCCGCTCTCTTGATCGACGGAGACGTACCGTGGATACTCCGCCTTACCAAAGAGACTGAGAATCATATTCTTCATCTGGATCGCATCAGGTATGAAGAAGATCTCCGAAAGGAGATGCCCGCTCGTAAGCAGGTTATAGATGGTGAATATCCAGACTGCGATGATGAATATGAGCGCGGCGAACATGTGGAACAAACGCACGTTCTCATACGGGATGGACTGCCATGCCTCCATCGTACACATATTGAACTGCTTTGCCATGTACCAGCCGGTGATTATAAGGGTCACACATGAAAATAAGTGGAATGCATGCGCACGCATGCCTTTTGGGTCATATCGTTCGATTATCATACCATTGCTCTGTGACATGTAATGCCTCCTTTGCCGCATCATGCGGCGACATTTCGATATACGAACCGATCATTTTTAAAGGTTGCGGTTCGCATGTTTTGACTGGGCGGTAGGCTTACAGGCTATGTGATGTCAGAATCGCCTTTAACATACTCCACACCCTCCCTCAGATATCCAATTGCCTCGCATATCTTATCTGGTTCTTCAAACCCATAAGAGAGTCGCATCTGCCTCATCCCAACCTCTGCCATACCGCCCGCCGGATGGATGCAGAACTCACCAGGAAGGTAGAGCACCCGCGGCTTTTTTTCAATAGGGGAGCCATCGATCACAGGATCTCCTGTAGTCCTTGAGAGGAACCTGTGGAGTGGCGACCCCTCACCAGTCAGGATCCCTTCTTCGAATGTCAAGTAGTAGTAAAATCCAGCCCTGCCACCTCGAATGTCCACAATAAAGTCCCCGATCGCATCATCGATCCATCTCCTAACCGCGACCGCCCGTTCCCGGTACCCAGCCCTGACCTTCCGGATCTGGTCGTTTATGTGGTGATCCAGGATGTAACTTGCGATCTCCTGCGTGATGAGCGGCGCACTGAACCCCACATCGTTTGTCCGCTGAACCATCGCACGCATGAACGCGCCCCCGGCTCCGGTCATGTAACCGATCCGAAGAGCGGGCGCAAGTACCTTTGAGAGCGTCCCCACTTCGTAAACAATTCCAAGATCGTCGTAGAGAAATCCTGATTCGGGCGCTTCTGCAAGAGGATCGTGTATCATATCCTCATAAGCCTTGTCAAATATTATCGGAATCTTTCTATTTAGATCGCGGGACAGTTCTGTTGCGATCCGGACCAGTTCTCTCCTGCGATCGTTTGAGAGGATTGTGCTTGTCGGGTTGTTGACCGTCACGATATAGATGAATCTGATCTCCTGCCTTGCCTCGCCGAGTTCTTCGATTAATTTCCGCAACAAATCGGTTCTTATCCCGTATTCATCCTCGGGAACTGCTAAAACATTAAACCCAGCCCGCTCAAGGAGATTGCAATAGATGTAATAGATCGGGTCGGTTGTTATCACGATACCCGGATTTAAGAGCTGCAATACCCCATCAAGCAGGCTTGTTGCGCCATTGGGTCCTATTATAATCTCCTTTGATTCCAGTATCTCTTCATCCATGCCACCGATCCGGTTATCGATGTGATACCGCTTAATCGACTCTATTAAGTTCACAGATCCCTTTGAGCCGCCGTAGTTAAGTGCCGCCCTGTACTTCTCGGGACGAGCGAGAACCTCCCTCTGCGCCTCTTCGATCAATCTCCGGGGTATCGTCCTCTCATTCACATACCCCACCCCGAGATTGATGTCGATGCCGTCCCTGAACTCAAGAGCGAAGTCTGCCATCATCCGGTTGACCGGCGAGGGTGTGGATGAGGCGTACCCGTACTCGGATAAGGAGATTTCATCCAGTCTCATCACCTCTTACGGGGCGTTATAATTATTTTAACTTTGCCGACCAGAACAAGACATCAATGAATCGAAAGGATTATGTACGCCGAGAACAGTGATTGGGTAAAAATGGAGGCTGGCAATGAAAAGATGGCAACGTGATTCCGGATTATCGGCAAGAATGTTCTTGACGATGTTTATGCTCTTTGTATTGTACATCGTATTCATAGGAGTATTAGATTACCTTGGGTTACCTCTCGGCACGATCCTGCTCGTCGCAGGAGTTATGCTCTTCGCGCAGTACTACTACTCGGATAAGATGGTGTTGTATAGCACTGGCGCCCGCGTCGTGACCGAAAGCGAAGAGCCTGGGTTGCACGAGATCGTCTCGAGACTGTGCATCGAGGCAGACCTGCCAAAGCCGAGGATTGCAGTAGTTAATAGCAGCGTTCCAAATGCCTTTGCAACCGGCAGAAGCCCAAAGAAAGCACTGGTCGCAGTCACCACAGCACTCACACAGAGACTCGACCGGAATGAAGTAGCTGCTGTGCTTGCACATGAACTGACGCATGTGAAGAACCGGGACGTGATGGTTCTGACCATCGCGAGTTTCTTCTCAACGATTGCCTTTTTCCTTGTCAGGTATCTGATATTCTTTGGAGGGAGCAGGCGCGGAGGCGGTCAGATCATGATCGCATGGGTCGCATCGATCGCAGTGTGGATTGTCAGTTCCCTCCTGATACGTGCACTCTCCAGATACCGGGAATTCGCTGCAGATCGCGGAGCTGCCATAATCACAGGTCATCCGTCCCATCTCGTGAGCGCCCTTATGAAGATCAGCGGTTCAATGGATCGGGTGCCAACCGAAGACCTCAGGAAGGCGGAAGGCATGAACGCATTCTATATCATACCTGTGATATCCAAGAGTTCGATAATGGCACTCTTCTCCACGCATCCCCCGCTTAAGAAGAGGGTTGCTGCACTCGAGAAGATCTCCAGAGAGATGGAACTGGCATGAAACTATTTGATGCGCTGCTTGGAAGAACTAAACTTAAGAAACCGAAGATCGAAGCACTGTTTGCGCTTTCGACCGCATACATATCGTTAGAGGCGCTCGGCTTCAAACCAGGTGGCGTATCCGGAATCTGCTTTAAGCCGGTCGAATCGTCGCGGTTTTCGGAACTGGAGAGCAATCTTAGGGAACTATTGCAACTCAGCGCATCTGAAACCGGAACTACTTGCCAGTTCAAGACGGACGAGTACAACTACAACTGGATCATCTTAAGTGACGAGGACTTCGAGGATCTTGTCACCACCACGCACCTGATAAGCGAGACCGTCATCGAACACGACTTCGAGGAACGGCTTCTCTGCTCGATTTTTACCTTTGGGGACGTGTATTTGATTTATAGTTATAAGGAGGGGTCTTTCTATCCGTTTGCTCCGCTGGCTGACCGGAAGAGAGATGGTAATCTCGAATTCAGGTTGAGATCGGCGATGGAAGGCGAACTTCCGATCGAAAAGGAGCTGGAGAAGTGGCATCCGCTCTGGGGTATCCCGTTTTAGGGATACATTTTTACGCTTCGAAATGATAACATCTATCCACCAGGCGATCCGCGGTTGATACGGCTTTTGCTGTCGAGGAAGTTTATGGTGAAAGTAGGTATGGACATGGAAGCAGAGACCACTGTAAAAGAGAATAATAAGGGCAGCGTTGTTGTTTCGTGGACTGGTGGGAAGGATGGTTGTTTTGCGTGCCATAAAGCAATTTTGGAAGGGTTTGATGTGTCGTATCTCCTGAATTTCAGGGATATGAAAAAAAGCGGATCTCATGAAATAAATCCCGAACTGTTGTCTCTGCAATCCGTTGCGGTTGGGATTCCAATTCTCCAAACGAATTTTATGTCTTATGAACAGGAATTCAAAAAAGTAGTGCGTGATTTAAAGGCAGGCGGTGCAAGGGTAGATGGTGCTGTGTTTGGGCATATAAAAACGCATAAGGGATTAGTGGATAGGATTTGTGTGGATCTGGGTATCAAATCGATATTGCCGATTTGGAACTGTAGTTCCGAGCAGATCATCACTGATTTAATAGCTGCCGGGTTTGATGCGATCGTAATCAGTGCTAAAGCCGATTTATTTGACGAAGAGTGGCTTGGACGGAAGATCGACAAGGAATTTTTAAGCAATCTGCGTAAGTTTAATGATGCAATCGATCCGTGTGGCGAATATGGCGAGTTTCATACATTTGTCCTCGATGGTCCGATGTTCGGAAAGAAGTTAAGAATAGTCGATAGTAGAAAGATATTGAAAGACGGATATTGGTTTTTAGATATCCTAAAATGTACGACTGAAGAAAAATAGAATTAGCCGATCCATATTTCGTGGGATGCCCCGGAGTCGCAGGAGGCGAGAATCGAATGAACCAGACAGAACTCTTCGATATCAGGATGAGCGATGTGTCGGAAACATCGCTTCTGACACTATATTGCCATGCCCTTGAAAGCCAATCCAGTGACCCGATCATAAGCGATCCGAAGGCAGTTGAGATCATGAGAGCAGTGAATCAGGAACTCTCGAAATCGAAGAACAGACTGCATAAGAGGATGGTCAGGGGCAAAATCGATAGGAGGATGGTCGTTCATATCGCGATTCGTGCGAAGAGATACGACGAGTATGTAACAGAGTTCCTCAAGTCCTCGCCGGACGGGGTCATGGTCAACATCGGGTGCGGGCTGGATTCGCGTTTTTTGCGTATTGACAACAGGCGAGTGCGTTTCTATGACCTTGATCTGCCCGAAGTAATCGGTATCAAGAGGAGGTTCTTTGAGGAGACTGACCGGTATCGTCTCATCCCGTCGTCGGTGCTGGACTACGGCTGGATGGCACCGCTCTTGCAGACTGGTGATGGTCCGTTTCTATTCATCGCAGAGGGTGTTTTCATGTATCTCCACAGAGAGGACGTGAAATCACTGGTACTCGAACTTCAATCGAGATTTCCCGGTTCCGAACTTGTATGCGAGGTTTTTAATGATCTGTGGCTGAAGGGGGCATTGAAGGGGATTGTCAATTTCAAGATGCGGAGGGGGTTGCACCTCGGAAAGGATGCGACTTTTCATTTCGGGATCAGAGAGAGCAGGGAGCTGGAAGCGTGGAATCCGGGGATCACGTTTCTTGATGACTGGTCTTACTTTGATTCGAAGGAGGTGAAGCTTGGGTGGCTCAGGCTTATGGGGCGTGTTGGGTTGTTCAGGAAGACGCAATGGACGGTTCATTACAGGCTAAATAGGACTGTCACATGATTTGGTACTGGGAATTTCAATCAACAGGAGTTTTATATGGGATGAGTTTCAGATTTATGTGACATTGAACGCGGAGGGCTCTGCCATGATCAATGTATGGGTTTGCTGCTGGCTGATTACGTACAAGACGTCGGAGCAGCCAAGCCGAATGTGAAAGCGCTATGCACAAGCCCTATGCTTAAGTGGGGGGTATAGTGACTTTTGGATAGAGGCGAAGCATGAAAAAAATAAAAATGATCCTTGGTCTTGTTATCCTCATACTCTTCTTATTTACACTATTGGTTATATCTTTTAAATATTTCTGGCCGGAAGAATGGTCTGGGGCTGCCCAAGCCACACTTGCTGCAGCAATTATAGCTAGTATTGTATCAATTCTTGGAACCTATTTAAAATTTATTTTTGATCAAATGAGCTCTGAAACAAAGTATAATCAAAAAATATCTGAAAAAATGATATCAAAAGTTCATACCTATGCTGAAAAATATTGGGACCAGTTTTTACTCGGGCACAGTATTAATTTCTATACGATTCGTAACAAATCTTAATAAAAACCACATCAATTCAATCGTACATGCCTGAACGAAAACTGATCATTGAAGTTGGCATCGACGATGACGCAGTCAATAGCATCGAAGATCTCGAACGGGAGATTCTTGCCCAAGACATCTGCGGGCAGGCGGCAATGAAATATCTCGACAGTTTGCAGGATGATATGGCACAACAAGTGAAAATGAGAAAGGGAAGTAAAAAAATACACATCAAAACACCCCATTTTGAATTTGACTTCCAGGCAAAGAGAGCGCTCGATGGAATGGGAAAAAAACGGTCATAGTGCCTTATTTACACAATCGAGATAAAACTCTGCTCGATTCCATACACTACCCCTCATGGAAGTACCTCTGCACAATAGTCTCGTTTTCGGAGGCATCTTTTCTGATTGGCATCTTACAGGGGGTTAAAGTGAGCTCTTCCAAGTTAAAGAAAATATTCTATGAAAATAAGACACTGCCAATAAGAAATCCAATTTATTCGCAATACAACGGTCAAACGATCGATGCTATAATCATATATGACACTAAGTCAAAGAGGAGGTCGGGCGGTCGTCCCAGCATCAAAGGCGCGTTGGGGCTCGATTTAGAAACTGGAGAAGAGTTCCTAATATACCTGGGCGCGGTCAAGAGTTGGTCAGAGGTTTTATCCCATATCCGGAGGACTTATAACATTTCTGACGAAATATACGCTATTTGCGACGGAGATGATAACTTACAACAACATTTGGAGGATTACGGCTACAACATCCAGCAGTGTACGAACCATTTTGTCAAAACATCGATGTACTATCTGTGGAAAGAGCAATATCCAAAAGAGGAGCGAATGCGGATCAAAAAAGAGATAAGCGGGATAATTTCTACGTTGAAGAACTCGGTGAAAAAGCACAGAATAGATCGTAATTTTGCAAGGCTCGGATGGAGAATAGATACTACTCAAAAAGAGTTGCTGTCGATCGCTAATGAACTGTTATCAAGTAACAAAGACAGTAATACTGCTAAATTCATTCTCAGGACTGCCGGCAAATTAACACTCTTCGCAGAATTGACATCAAGGGGAATACAGATCCCGGACAACAATAATCACGTCGAAAACCTTATGGGGATCGTTGGGCAGAGAATAAAGAAGAATCGCCAGTCATGGGTCGATAAAAATCTGGAAATTATGGTGAACACTGTCTGGCAGATAATCTCCTAGGCGATGGTTCGGAACCTGTACTATTGGGCATCCCGGATCCCTGCCAGTGTTACTGGATTTTTCGGATAGATTTTTTGTGCCCCAAATCTAGACTGGTCCCAAAATATTACATTCCTCTAGGGATATGGGCACGTCTTTCTGCATCTCAGCTAGATATGATCATAACTAAAGAAGCCTCAACAGAGGAAAAGCAGCAGGCTCTATGTTCTATAACTAAGTACTTTCAATATATACTAAAACTAAACATTGAGAGTGGAGGTATGATATTATTTCGAAATTTTGATTCGGAATTGCGTTTGGAGCATTTGAATGTTGTAGCCACGAAGAGCTTAGGATTGACCATAAACCAAATTTGCAGACTCTTAAAATACACTTCTTTAGACGATACACCCCTTGATTTTTCAATAAAGATTCAAGACGATGGTGAGTTAATGAAAATATACAAAGAATTTGAAGAATGGCTGGATAATATCAGTAGTGTTAAAGAAACTATTGCATATTTTCATTGTTATAATAAACTCATGTTTCACGAGTTAAACTCGATTTACATGCCATGGTATGGGAAAAAAGCTCCACAAATACCCCATAAATGCGAAAAGGTTTTTCAGACTTTTAAATACTTAGAAAAATTAGAATTGAAAAAAGATAAAGGAAAGATATCTAAAAGTGAATATAAAGAAAGAAAAGAGGAAGGAGAAGAGGATCTGAACAAGTTTATTTTGGAGTTTTTTTGAGGGGAGGCACTAAGGGATGCCCCCGACTTTAGTCAGAGTGCTGGGGCTGACACAAGAGCTAAGCGGTGGCTCGCGTGATAGGTTGGGCTTTGTGGGGCTGACGTATCGATGCCCGGAAAATGAATTACTACCCCCGTGGTCTGGTCTGGCACTTGAGCACCAACGCCTGAGTTAACAGTCACGGCTAAATTAAAGCACCACTCATGAAAACCAGAGCTGATAGTCAGATAACCAACACTTGCCCAGGCAGCCATGAGCGCAAACGAGCCGCCCCGCCCCGGAGAAAGCGTCTCTTCGAGAAATCGCTTAGTCCGGGCATCTGCTGCCGCTCACTGGCTAGACAAACGCCCCGGCTCTTTTTCGTCTGCTCAGGTCCCGAGCACCGCAGTTCTCGCTATCGCTGAAACGGCAGTCTCCCGGGGACCCTCGGAGATATCTATCCCCCCGACTCTTCCCCGCGTTTAGCCAGTTTCCCGATACACATTCCAGCCGGGGCACCACTTTGTATGCTACCGCCAGAGCTTGCTGATCAGTGAGCCCAGGCTTTTTCAGCTTAACTGCGCCATTTGCCGGATTCGAGAACCTGATTCCATAGCTGTTACCTCCTCGCTTTCTGTTTCTTTTCACCCAGCGGATTTCATCCATGCACCTCCGCCGTGTTCGAGGGGTGCCAGAGATGTCCGGGTGAACCCGAAGCAAACGAAAACACGCTGCCAGGGTTGATGCATATCTTCATTTCCTCACAATTATAGAGTGCATAAAATAAGGAAATCTTCTCTTGATCTCATATCGGTTTATGCCCAATCTCTGAAAGATGGTTTTGATCTCATCTGGCATGTACGCAGCCCTGATTGAACCAATAAATCCGCTACCGCGGAATGGTAAGTAATACAACCACCAGACTCTCCTCAGGTCGTGTATGAATAATACCCCTCCAGCCCCAACAGCCTTCAAAAGATTGCCGATGACTTTTTCCGGATCTTTCCAGTGATGCATCGCAAGAGTGGAATAAACCAGATCGAATTCGCCAAGTTCTTCCATCATCACGTCATCCGCCGCATCCATAGCGACGAAACGTATCCGGTCCTTAAGTTTTCTCCCTTCAATATATTCCCGAGCAACAGTAACCATATCAGACGAGATCTCAACCGCAGTGATATGCACATCAGGGTTGTCTTCAGCAATCATAGCAGCCAGGACACCAGTTCCTGCACCAACCTCAAGATACCGCCCTCCCTCCACACCAAGAGATTTGATATGATCCAGGAAGCTTCCATACATAAGATTTCCAGGGCTTTTAGCCATTTCTGCATATTTTCGTACGTCCTCTACATCCGAGATAGCTTCTTCGTGTGATTCTATTCTTTTTGGCATCTTTCGTCCTCCTGTTTTAGATGGATCCGCCAAATTACAGTTGGGCTTATGTGTTCTGACTTCTGCCACATCGGGTTTCGATAAGGAATATCAAACAACGGTCCTCCAGGTCACATACGCGCAAGCAAGATCGTCGGTACCTTCATGCAGACCACGCACCAGAAACTTAAGCTCCTTTAACCTGTCAAACCCAGAGCCATGCAAAAGTTTCTTGATGTACCCGCCGCTATGCATGAAGACTGGCACACTCCAATCGCTTATGATCTCAGAATAGCCCTGTGGACTATGGCTGACAACCCCAGCTCCCTTTTCCGGGGTTTCTACTAAGACGTTGAAAGCGAATATCCCTCCTGGTTTGATAACCCGGGAAACCTCTTTAAAGACCGGCTCCGGATCACCAATGAGATGGAAAACGCCGCAGCAGATCACATCGTCGAAGAAACCGTCAGAATATGGAAGTGGCATATCTCGCAGATTAAACTCCCTCAAATCCTCTGCAAAATCCTTTGATCTGCATATCCCAAGCATCTCTGCAGAGCCGTCGATTCCGAATACATCAAGACCCGCTCTGGCAAATGGCAGTGAGGCAAGTCCGGTACCTATCCCGATATCAAGCAGGCGCTCATGAGGGGTTACATACTCAAAGCAGAGACCAAAGAGAACTTCGGGACCGAACCACCCGGTTTCACGGGCTTCCCTGTCGTATTCGGAAGCATGTTCGTCGTGTGCACGAATGCCGTCGTTCTTTTCCATGTTGATACACCTTTTGGTTGTTTTCAATTATTCATATTCCTACCCACAAGCAGCCCATCCTTCACGCGAACAATCCGGTCAGCGTGCGCAGCGATCTCAGGATTATGCGTGATCAGGATGGTGGTGCGCCCATCTCTGTTCATGTCCTCAAACATCTTCATGATCTTATCCCCGGTCTTTGTGTCCGGATTTCCAGTGAGCTCGTCCGCAAGAATGATCAACTGGTCTTTTAAGAGTGCTCTTGTGATCACAACACGCGGACACTTGCCAGCCTGAATGGTTCTGTCACCTCATTGTAAGGGCGGGGTGGGTATGTGAGGGGTCGGTAAATATAACAAAGTCGAGATAATATCGTTACAGCATTTCTCCCTTCCTGAGCGACTCGATCTCCGCTTCCCCGCGTATCCGCAGGAGAAACGTTCCGTAACACGGCTTGGTATACGGAAAGATCACATCATCGCCGTCAATCCCGATTAAGACAGGAGGAACTCCGATCAGATAGACATCAAACATCCTGTAGCCGGGCTTGACCTGATAAAATTCCTTAAAATTCTTCTTAACGTATTCCCTACACTCCTTAAATGATGTATTCTTAAGGAGGACCTCGTATTTCATCTGTTCTATACATCCCATGCAATCACCTGATCTATGCGCTTCTTCAGTGGAACCGGATTGTGACTGGTTTTATAAACGATTTTCTCGCATTCAAAATCGATCATCGATGCGAGCGCATCCGCATCGCTTCCAAAGACGATTCCAAATAGTTTTGCATCCGATATGCTGCTTAATGTGGAGAGGTACGATATTCCGGCATCATTACGCACAAATACGAAGCAGAGATCGAAGTCCACCTTCTTTTCAGCGAGATTTTCTATACAAGAGTCCAGATCTTCCGTTTTCAAAACGTAATTCCCTTCCGGATCAGAGACCTTCAGAAGAGCGATAGCAGATTTTGTCCCTGCGACTGTCACATCGATACTATCTTTTTTGAGTCTGTTTGCAAGATAAAGTGCAATTGCGGTCTGAACCGGTGATTCCGGACATCCCAGCAGGAAGAGCGCATTACTCATATCAATTCGCCCCCGCGCCTTTGCAATCGACACATTCCAGATCCTGCTTTACCCGTATCTCGCTCATCGTTGTATCTGCTCCGTTCCAGAAGAGGAGTCTGTTCGCTGCGAGTGTTCCAGTACATGAGATATATTTCAGAACCTCAGTCACCTGAACGCTTGCCACAACGCCGCAGGTCGCGCCGATGATCGGAAAAACTCCTTCCGGCGGATCGTTTTGGAATATACACCTCAGACATGCCGTCTCTCCCGGGATCACGGTTGTTACCTGTCCGACAAATCTGTGAACCGCCCCACGAAAGAGCGGGATGTTCCTTGCTATTGCCGCCTTATTCAGCAGACATCTCGCACGAAAGTTATCCATTGCATCAACGACCAGGTCAGAGCCACCAACGAGTTCGGAAGCATTGTTTTCATCGATCTTCTCTGCTATAACATCTATCTCGACATCAGGATTAATTTTTACCAGTCTTTCCCTGGCAGAATCTGCTTTCATCCGCGCAACGTCGCCATCCCGGTGCAGAATCTGCCGGTTCAGATTGCTCACGTCAACCCTATCAAAGTCCGCAATCACAATCTTGTCGATACCTGCTGCCTCAAGATAGATTGCCGTGGGGGATCCGAGTCCGCCAGCGCCCGCAATAAAGACGCTTGCATCCCTGATCCGCTCCTGACCATCCGTCCCGAGTAGCGGTATCTGCCTTTCGTACCTCTCTGATCGCTCTCTTCTCTCTCTTGTCAGCATAATCCTCACACTCCTTGATGCAGTATGATCCGGTCGGGATGGGCATAAACCGTGAACCTGTTCCCCCTTGCAAAGCATATCAGCGTGGGATCCCCGGGTACCGAGCTCGAA
>JGI12150J12686_102422_pt2 | contig 29701 bp, 34 predicted proteins | sample ANMFosRound1_FD_12686 | JGI IMG/M metagenome (IMG submission 12686)
TGGGCGTGTTGTGAACCCTCTTTTTTTCAAGCAATATTTCCCGGAGTTCTCGTTAGCGGCGGTAGGATACCGCCACGATGGCTTATGATTAGAGAGATTCACAAATCGATAAAACCCAGTTAATCCTAACTGCAATCCTTTATATAGTTTGAATGACAAATTGATCAATAGGTGATTCAAACTATGACCATACCGGCATTTGAAGAAGGCAGGAAGTATGAGCGCAAGGTACAGACTCTTCTGGAGACTCACAGTATAGCACCGGTTTTTCGGAATGTGCGGATTGGCCAACTATGCGAATTTGATGCTGTAGTAGAAGACTATCCGCTACTGACGTTCATCGAAATCAAACGATATAGGACAGACTTCGCTCCGAATATGGTAAGAGTTGCAGTAAGAAAACTTCGCAAAGATTGCACTCTTATAGTAAATGATACAGACGTTTACGAGCGGCAATGGATACCGTACCGCAACAAGCGGAATGAGAAAGAGCGCGGCGAGGTAACGTATTTCGAGCTACTATTAAACAAGTTGAATATTAAACCAATCGAGGGCTGGCAATTCCGTATGGTGTTGATAATACCAGACGCAGTATATATTAAGGTTGTAGAGTCATTGATGGGCTATTTCATGCCGAAGAAATCATGGCTCCCCCGTAACATCATAGAGGTGGAAGGCATTCCACTGCATGTTGTGAGGGAAGGCGCAATTCCTTTGGTATTCGGCTAGCAGTAGGTCATGCTGTCAGGAGGGGAGCCCCCCTCCCGCAGCGACTACGGCAGCATCACTTTGTAAAGTTTCATGAAAAAAAATAAAAATAGGTCTCGCTCTCGGCACCCCTCCAGAGCGACGGTCATTTTTATTCATGCAAAATTAAGTTTACAAAGTCTGTTAACTAGACCGAAGCGAGCGGTTAACAAACTGTGTAAAGTTCTCTCGAAAAAAAGAAGAGCCCCGAAGCAGGGCTCACACAATCTCTTGCTGCGTCGCCACAATCGGCATCGGCTCACCGAAGCTCTGAAGCGATGCATCCCGATCCCGCAACACAAGCACTTTTCTGTTCATGTACTGCTCGATGCCAAACTGCCCGGGCGTAGTAGGAAGCCTGCATTTCACCGTAAGCTTCATTTCAAGCATATCGACATGGTCGCCGTTTTCATCTTCGTATAGAATGATCTTCTCGCCTACCAGGGCGACTGTGAATGTTCTATCTTTTCCTTTCGCATCAGTGACCTTTCTGACAGAAAGGTCCAATTCCATGTTTTCACTCATTCTTTGTTTCCTCCGGTTTAATCAGGCACCCGCATTTCGGGCACCGCATAGGCGCATCCGCAACGCACACGCCAGCGCCACAAGCCGGGCAGTACACGCATTGGCACGCTTCAGCCTTAGCCATCATGCACCTCCACGTCAGTCGGAACAAACGGGCGCCCGGTAGAATCCACCAGCGGCTGCCGATGCAACCCGGACGCAGTCTCGATCACGACCGCCGCATTGTTCTCATCAAGCAGGATCCGGATACCAAGCTCCTTCCCGAACGCCCGCAGGTGCAGCACCTCATCCGCCCCGCCCATCAGGTCAACGACCGCCTGATTGGGCGTGCGGATCGGGTTGTGTTCAAGCGACTTGAAGATCACTCATCACCCCCGAACTGATCGTATGCCTGAATCTGTCGATTAAGCCAGATGAAGAACGGTCGGGGGTACTGATCCCATGCATGATCGAGAACATAATGAATCACCGCAGCGTCGTCTTCGGGATTCTCCTCTTGTGCTCGACGCAATCCCTCCCGGAATGCCAAGTCTATCATGGAATCAGCCCAGGGAACGGAACGATCTTTCCGGGATCTGGCTCAGACAGCCCCCTCGCCGCACGAATCGCCTTGATCAGCCGACCTTTCGCAATGATGCGCCCACGCTTGCGATTGAACTGATCAAGATGGTGGCATAAGGCAACCCCATTTTCAATTCCAGCAAACGCACCAACAAGAAACCTACCTAGATCCTGACGCTGCGCAACGAACGCGGCTCCAAAAAACCGGAAAAGCCTTATATGCATGCCAAGATGGTCCTCATAATCCGGAGCGGCAACCGTAACAGCAGCGAAGCAGTCTGTTTTGGTCAGTCGAAGATGCGTGATGTGTGGCGTTACACCAAGCAACGCAAGCTCTTCATCAAGGTATACCTCAAGATTCATACCTCCACCTCCTGCCGTCCCTTCCGCAACCACCGTTCGCCAGCCCGCATCTGCCATGTCGGCGTGTCAGCGGCGGCGGCGATGATCTTAATCGCACGATCCAGGATCCCGGCGGCGTCAGCCGATTGGATCAGACACATAGCTTCACTCCCGGCAGCGCATCCAGAGTAGCCTCGCGGATGAACTCCGACGTCGTAACGCCTACACCGCTCGCCGCAGTCTCGACCAGCAGGAACGACGTCGGCGTGAACCGGACGGTCTTGCTGCGTGAGTATTCGCGGGTCATCGGTCCTCCCGTTCCCATAATTCCCCGTCTCGTAGTTCGAAGTCGTATTCTCTGAATGACCCGATGAATTCTCCATCGACTTCAACGCGTGCAATCGGGGCAGTGAATTCATATCCTGTTTTCGAATGGGTCGAAACGGATTCTATCACAGCATCAGCATACCCGGTTGAACTGTCATATAGATGTACTTTGTCTCCAGCTTTCATCATGCGCTCAGCCTCTCAATCGCATGCGAGATCTCATCTGCCTGCCCGCCGAGAATCGCGAGCCCTCGATCTCCAAGCGTCCGTCCAGTGATCGTGGACTCGGTTGCGTTCTTCAGCCGTTCGCATTCTGCGTTCAGTTGCGGCAGAAGCCATACAAGCTGCGCCGCCCTCGCTTCAGCATATTGGGTCATGCGTTCACGTCCTCTAACAAAAACACGATACCGCGGCAATACTTCCCGCCATCTTCCAGGATCTCAAATGTCTCATGGGGTATGGTAGTTTCATAAGTCCACGAATATCCTTCGGAGTCCCAGCAGGCTTCAATCCAGCTTGCTTCGTCTTTGATCGCAGCAAAGTAAGGGCAGTCTATGCTATCGCATTCGCATTCGATCTCTCCTGTTCGGTTGAAGTAGATCATTCTGCCTTCGTAGCAATCGCACTCATCATTGATGGCTCCGCGGAGTTCCATCAAGTCATCGGACGCACCGAACACGATCACGGCACCGTTGTCTTTTGCGTATTTCATGTCTTGGTCGCTAAGCTCCTCTCCGTACTCGCGACCATCTAACATAGACGCAATTTCTTGTACTATCATGTTGTACTACCTCCTCACAGAACCAGCAGCCGCAACATTGATATGCGCAAGAAACCAACAACAGCAGCGTGGTGATCATGTACAGGGACTCAGATCCCTGTTGCATCTTTTCTCTGTGAGTGGGATCTCCTTGTAACACCTCCTATTTAGTGTTACCGGAACAGTCTAAATTTCTGCAAACAAAAATAAAAATGCCTCTCGCTCCAGCTCCCCTCCGGAGCGAAGGTCGTTTTTATTTCTTTGAAATTAAGTTTACAAAGTCTCCAAAAATCTTTATGACGGCGGCAAATCTAACACTTTGTCATGGAGGCGTACCATGGCTACACCCACAGCGACCGCAACAAAGTACAAACTACTATACGCAGATCCACCGTGGCAGTACGACAATATGACGACTGGCAGAAACAACACATCCGGGGCGGCGGCAAAATACAAAACCATACCGATCGAGGATATCTGCACATATCCGCTACCAAAACTGGAATCCAGCGCAGCGTTGTTTCTCTGGTGCACCACTCCGCTACTGCCATACGGCTTTAAAGTAATGGCGGCGTGGTCGTTCCAGTACAAGACTGCAATCTACTGGCGTAAAATCATGTCGCAAGGCATGGGGAACTATTTTAGAGGACAGGTCGAGGTTTTGCTGGTTGGCACACGCGGCAAATTAACGCCGTTCCACTGTCAAAAAGCCAACTTCCTCCAGACCAAAGTTCGGAAGCACTCGCAGAAGCCGCGGGAGATCTACGGTCTGCTTGAATCGCCGGATCTGAATCCGAAGGTTGAACTGTTTGCAAGAGAACGGCGGCAGGGCTGGGACGCGTGGGGCAATCAGTTGCCGGATACGATGCAGACACTGATTACAGGCGGTGATTGAGATGCCAAACAAGTACAAAGCAAAGTATTTATACCTTGTACGCCATACTTCGCGTAGATCTCTTTTCCCGCGCGGTGGGGGGCACCCCACCGTGCATCTCCGGGACTTCGCCCGGGTGGGAAGGGTCCTGGAGACCGATCATGAATCAAGACAATCCACAGGTAGCGAACGCTCACGTATGTCGAAACTGCGGCGCCGAACTGACCGACGAGAACTGGTATCCGTCATGCCAAAAACCTCGTAATTATTACGTCTGCAAAAAATGCTACGATAAACAGATCAGTTTATGGCAAAAAGCGAATCCGGAAAAAACAAACGTATCCCAGCTAAGAAGCAGTGCAAGACAGCGTCGTAAGCAAGGAATGCGCCCATTCAACGAGAATAAGGAATGCGAGCTGTATCTCGGCTGCCATATCGCAGAGCGGGTCTTAAGCCTGGTCTTCAAAGACGTTGAGCGGATGCCAATGCATAACCCGGGGTTTGATGTGATCTGTAATCACAACAAGAAGATCGACATCAAAAGCGCGTGTATGCAAAAGACCGGTGATTGGGGATTCAATATCAGGCACAACACCACAGCAGACTATTTCCTCTGCCTTGCATTCGATAACCGAGAAGACCTGAACCCATTGCATGCATGGCTTCTTCCTGGCAGTAAGTTCAACCACCGCAAAAACACATCCATCCGCCAGAGCAGAATCCACAAGTGGGATAAATACAGGCTCGATCTCTCGAAGATAAGCGATTGTTGCGACTCACTGAGAAGTACGAACACCAAGCCCCACGTCAAGACCGGAAGTACAAATGATTTGGATTGGGACTTGACTATAGTGGACTATCTAAAAGCCGGAATTCAACCAGCGAAGATAGCCGTTAAACTTGGCGTTCCAAAGCAGACGCTCCAGTACCACTTAACTAAGACGGCTAAGCAAGGATACATCAAGAAAGCAGGCTATGGGGTCTGGAACGTTCTCAAAGAACCCGAAGCGGAAAAAAGTCACATTCGTACATCATCCTATATAGCTTCAGTCAAGACCTACCCACAAGTACGAACTCTCAGTCAGTCTACCCTGCATCAGTTCAAACAAGATGCAGTCCGTGCCCATGCATTCATGACCAAGTGGCAGGTCATAAGAAACCTCAAAAATTGGACAAATGAGAAGCGAAAGCAATACCTCACTGCCCATAACATCCCCTTCGAGCCTCTTGGCATTGCCGGGGGTGGGCAGCGGATAATTGTCGAAGGTAAAAAAGTGTGGCTTTTGAATCACAGCATCATTATCCACGACAAGGCAAGCTACTTCGCAGAGCTCGCCCTCACAGCGAAGAACACCGCTCTCGCCAAGCACCTCAGCATCATCAAGCACATTGAACGCCTGCTGCACGTCTCGTTCGAGATCAAGGGCGATCACATATTTAAAGTCGCAAGACAACATTTTGCCTTGATGCAAAACGCCCTGGCACAGCAGTACAACGAGTCAGGCGAGAAGCTAGAGATCCGGAACGGAAAGGGTCTGTGGTTCCTCATAGACAACTCCTTCAACCTGAACGAAGCAGAGACCGTCCATCCCGGCAGTGCAATGACAGACAACAAGAAGGTCCAGGACTTCTTCAACAGCCTGAAGGCGCAGCCCATCACGACAGACTTCGTTCTCACAGCAATGGCAGGCATCCAGGCAAACCAGGCGGCGTTCGCAGAGAACATGACGTCGCACATCGAGGCGGTCCGGAATCTCAGCACAGGCGTCAAGGACATGACGGCGGCAATCAATCAATTCAAGCAACCATGACCTACCTGATACGTGCCATGCGCCTGGAGATGATCCGCCTGCGAGACGAAAAGCATAAGACGCTCCAAGAGATCGCTGACATCCTGCATATCGGAAAGACCACAGTCAGGAAAAATCTCATAGCAGCAGAAGCGTATACCCCGCTGCGCAGGAAATCCCCGGCATGGACCGAAGAAGAAGACGCCCGCCTGATCAGGATACGTGAAGAAGGGCTAACCGGGCAGGAGCTCACCGCCAAATTCCCGGAGCGTCAGCACGGCTCGGTGCTCAATCATCTACACCTCCTGCGAGAACAAGGGCGAGTGCGATGAACCTCAGTCAGGCTCCGCACAGAGTGTAGCGGCGTGCGGGGTCGGTGACTTTTGCATCCTCGCACCCCTCATACGAAAAGTACCTCTCGCTTACGATTTTTTCTCGTGTGGATTGCTCTTGCCTTTTCCGGATTTGCTTTTCTCCACAATCGGGTTCGTTCTTTGTCACATTCTTTGCAACAGCAGTCGCATTTCTTCCGCATGGATGCATACCAGTTCTCTTCGCTTAACTCGACACCACACACTCTACAATGTTTTTTGGTCATTCAGATCACTTCCGGCTTTGGCAATTTCACCTTGTGTAAGCAATTCGGACATGTGACCCATGCCGGATATTTCTTTTTTCCGCGATACGTCCATACCCAGTTACATTCCTTGTATGTACAAGTCAGTTCCATACTACTAACTACTACCGACTACTATATATACCTTACGCTTACAAGGATACTCTAATGATCCCCACATATCAATTTGAGACCATTCGACCACCAACAATAGGCACCTCATCTATGTACATCATGTCAACTGTGGCATACCGCACGTGGAATGACTACGATAATATAGTGCTTGGAAACAGTGACCGAAGAGTACCGGACACATTCTACACGGACTTCAGCTCGCCAAACGAGTACACCACATGGACATCGCTAAACAAATTCTTCACAGAACTAGCGACAGTCACAAGGCCTTATAGCGAGTATGCAGGATGCAGTGGAAAAGGACATGATCTACTTTGTAGATTTTTCGCGGAACATGAGCTATTCCGATGCCACATCGAACAAGAACACGGCAGAAATATATTAGTAAAAGACAAAGCCAGCGAAAGTAACACTCTGGAATGACATCGAGAGAGCACAAATAAAATGAAGCCACTAACACGCACAGACCTCGCCGCCATCCTCGCGATCATAGTAGTCGCGTGGATCACCGCCGGGATGTCTTATCAGGCGATCTACTACACCGACGACCACAACTGCGGAGATATGTCAATCGCCCTGCACGACAGGCTGATCGCCGCAGGGATCGACTCATACTATGCCGGCTACATCGGCAACACCGAAATACCCGGGCACGTCCGGATCGTGGTGCGCATTGGCACAGTTGAGATCCCGTTCGAGACTACGAATGGCATGGGGATCCCGACGCACCCGTTCAGGAAGTACGCCTCTCCGGATGTTGTCTTCACGACGACTGAGGAGATGCGAGCATACCGGGGGTGGCGGCAGCAACAATAGTCATGCTGTCAGGAGGGGAGCCCCCCTCCCGCAGCGACTACGGCAGACCGCCAGGGTCTACTGTAAATATAATTCTCACAAAATAACACAAAAGTTTACATAGTGTCAACTTTGTAAAGATACGAAATGAAGCAATTAGAGAAACACCGCGTTGCATTTGAGACCTATTATCACCTGCGCAACGACTCCGCAACCGCGAGGGAGCTTGGCATCAGTCGCCAGTCGGTTGGCAAGTGGAAAGTAGAATTTGGATGGGATGCGGAATGTGAAGACAGGGATCATGAAGTCGCACAGCGCACAAGAGATATCATAGTGCCTGAGTACGTGGATATCAAAGTCGAGCTTATCAGAGCGCTAGCCACACTAATCAAAGGCGCACTGGAAGCAGGAATAGCAATAAACGATATCCGCGAACTGGTCGCAGCGAGCAAGGAACTCCGGGCGCTCACAGGCGAGGCGGATAAGCACGAGATCATAAGTACAATCAAACACGAGCTCACAGACGACCCGGATATCATGGCTGCGGAAAACGACCTGCTGAAGCTTGTAGCAAAGAAAGAGTCAAATGCATGAAACGGCATCTCCTGCATGGTTCGCATACTCGGCAAGCAGGCACAGATGGCAGCCGGCAGATCATCTCCTGATGCTGTCTGATAAGCTCACTCAGGTTGCGGCAGGCAATCTTAAGCGGCTTATGGTCTTCATGCCGCCGAGACATGGCAAGTCACAACTCATCTCACAGTTTTTTCCGGCGTGGTATCTTGGGCATCATCCGGACAACAGGATAATTCTCACAAGCTACGAGGCAGACTTTGCGGCGTCGTGGGGCTGGAAAGTCAGAAACGTCTTCGAGGAGTTCACAACGGAGACATTTGGGCTATCGATCCGATCCGATTCAAGCGCACGCAATCGGTGGGATATCAAAGACCACGTTGGCGGTATGAACACGGCGGGAGTCGGGGGGGCGATCACTGGAAAGGGCGCGGACCTGATGATCATCGACGACCCGGTCAAGAACGCCGAGGACGCAAACAGCGACTTGAAACGGAGCAAGACGTGGGACTGGTATCAAAGCACAGCGTACACCAGGCTCGAACCGGACGCCGCAATCATCCTCATAATGACCAGATGGCATCCGGGAGATCTCGGTGGCTTGCTGCTCAAGGACATGGAAGCCGGGGGCGAGCAATGGGAGATCCTAAACTTTCCCGCGATTGCAGAAGAGAATGATGCGCTCGGACGCAGGATCGGCGACCCCCTCTGGAAGAAGCGGTATTCGATCGAAGATCTCAAACGAATCGAAGACACCGTAAGCGCGTACTGGTGGGCTGCCATGTACCAGCAGTCGCCATACAGCCGGACCGGCGGCACATTCAAGCGGCAGGACTTCATCATCACAGAAGGTGGCGCAAGAGGAAGTCAGGTCAGGTTCTGGGATCTGGCAGCAACTGAAGCAAAGCAGGGGAAAGACCCGGATTGGACTGTTGGCTGCCTCATGAGCGAGCACAAAGGAAAGTACTGGATCAAAGATGTGATCCGGGTCAGGGCAGAAGCCGCAGAGGTTGAGCGCATCATCAGCCAAGCAGCACAACTCGACGGCAAAGAAACCCGTATCTTCATGGAGCAAGAAGGCGGGGCGTCCGGCATATCGCTAATTTCGCACTACGCAAGAAACATCCTCAAGGGATATGCCTTCATCGGCGTATCAGCCACCGGATCAAAGCCAGTGCGGGCGCAGCCTTTTGCGTCGGCAGTATCAAACGGCAACGTCTATCTGATAGCGGCGACATGGAACACGTCGTTCCTCGACGAAGCAGAACGATTCCCGACAGCAAAAGTACATGATGATCAGGTGGACGCAGCATCACAAGCGTTCAATCTGCTGAGTGATAAGAAGCCCCCAGCCGTCACGCCGAGAGGGCACTGAATCCACCCCATCTACTTATATCCCCTTCCGCCAATAACCACTTATGACAAACGGCACCCCCAAAAAGAATGGATCGGGTAAAGGAACCGGAGCGAATGCGGGGCGGGGCGGTTGCTCGCCACCAAAAGCAATCCGGAAGGGGAAAAGGTGATGACTTATAGCCACAACCTATACCACGGCGGCACTTGTTAAGACGCGTGTTAAGAACATCTCTTCGGAGCTGGCGGACGTAGACATAGACCAGTTCATATATGAGGCAGAGGGGGTCATTGATGACACGATGGGGTTCTCCATGATCTCATCCTTTGACGCATCGACGCACACCACGATCCGGTCGTGCGCTACCTGCTTGGCAGCACTATCAGCAATAGCGAATGACCCGGGTACCACGTTCCTCTCGCTGGACGACGCCGAACTCTCAATTACGCTGTTGCAGTCCGAAGTAGACCGCACACTTGCATTGCTCGCAGCCAACCAGACGGTTGCGCTTCCAAGATCGACAACGGAGTGACACAATGAAAAAACTCTTTCGAGATGCAGCAGCATATCTTGGCTTCCCTTGGGCGCAGCCTGCTAAGCCCTCGGCGAGATCCACGACCTCAAGCGGGTTCATTGAGACGAGTGCCATAACGGACGGCATCCTTGAGGATATGTTCAGGCGCAATCAGGCGGCGCACATGGTTGTTGATGACGTAGCGAAAGACGCTGTGGCAGAGGTTGAGTTCAGGTCTCCGGAGGATGCGGAGCTGAAGGCGTGGAATGCGGAGGCACAAAAGATATTTGAGAAGTTCATCATCCTGCCGATGACAAGAGCAGTGTTCTTCGCGAGGCTATACGGATTTGCCGGGGTTCTCGTTGGCTATAGTGATGGGAAGAAGCTGGATGAAGTCGTGAAGGGGACGCCGCAGATTCAGTACCTGCAAGTGATCCCGAAAACATGGGTGAAAGACATCCATGCGAAGAAGGACGCTGACGGTAACCTGATGCTACCGGTAGAACTTGATTATTATGAGCTTAACATCTCGTCTTCAACGCAGAAGATTGACGCCTCCAGGATTATCCATATCAGGAATCCATTCATAGATGAGGAGTCTCTTGAAGGCGAGTCTTCGTTGATCTGCCTGTTCGATATCCTGACGAGTCTGAAGAACATGGATTGGGCAACAGGTCAGACGATGTGGCGGAACGCTGGCGGTATGCCCGTGTTCATAGCTCCTAACTCATCCGATCCGCAGGCACAGATCGATGCGATTGACGAAGCCACTGCCGACATAAACGCGATGACAGTGCTCACGATGCCGAACGGAACCGAAGTGGTACACGGCAGCACAACGGGTGCCCTGAACCCGAAGAACTACTATGCCGTGATCATGGAGCAGCTCGCGATGGGCTCCCGGATCCCTGTGTCGATCCTCAGAGGATCTGTTGCGGGCGCATTGTCGGCATCGGAGAAGGATCGGAAGGACTACTATGAGCTGTTGCACGAGATCCAGAAGTCGCAGGTGACGCCGGCAGTGCGTGACCTGCTGGAGAGGTTCCAGGCATCCGGACAATTGTCAGAGCAGGAGTTCATGCTCAAGTGGAAAGAAGCCCCGACCGTGATACTGGAAGAGTCCATGAGCAACCTATACGCAGCGCAGACCGCACAGGTGGAAGCAGAGACGCAGACAGAACTTAAGAAACTCGGAGATGATGACCTATAGCCGTAGTCTACACAACCGCGGCACTCGTGAAGAAGCGGCTCAAGAACATCGACACCGCCCTCGCAGACCCAAGAACAGTCGCATATCTGAAGAGCCTGTAACCATGATAACCCATGACGAGATCCGAACCGCCGCAATCACCACACTGCAAGCAGACGCAACCCTCCTCGCAGCGATAAAGACGTGGCTCCGATACCTGATCGACACCGGACAGATCGTCTACCCCGCCATCTACATCGGCACGATCTCACAGCCGTTCGACGGATCATGCGGCACTAACGTACAGTTCACGGCATTAGACCCAATGCAGATCACAGTAGGCGTACTCAGCAACACACACGACGCAGCAGCAGCCGAACTCGGCACGCTCTATGAATTAGTCTACAACAAATTCATGGCAACACCGACGATGGGACTAAGTGATTTTAAGATACATAGTATCCCACAGATCACAACGAAACCGATCCCCAAGTGCGGAAGATCAGTTATCAGGGCAGAGATGACCCTGAACGCAACGTGGTCGGAATAATTGGAGGAACCGAACGATGACCGAAATAAGCACATTTAAAGACGAGGTATACGATGCGTATGAGCTATACCATATAGCACAGGCAGGCGTAGCCGGAACGAACGTCAAAGTAGTAGGTAAGAAGCCGCACGCTGACGTGATCGCAGCTACGGGTCACAAGCTACAGCGAACAAGAGTATATGTCAATGGTGTGAGGGACGTAATCACAGAAGTTGCCCTGAGCACCAACGACACCGACATAACGATAACGACAACGCTCACATCAAGCGATATAGTTGACGTCTTCCTCGCAGCAACCACAGGCACGCTCCAGAACAACACGACGGTTGGGAAGATCCCTGTAACATGCGATCAGATGGCGCAGAACTACTCTGCGGAATCGAATGAGGAAGATATTGGAGCGTGTGGCACGGAGCGAACTGAGACAGTGCGGTACTCAGATGATGGCAATGGGACGCTGATGTTCAAGCGACAGGGGAACGTCAACATGCAGAACTTCATTCTTGCAAGGAAGAACAAGAAGTATCTGATGTTCATTGTGAGGGATTCGACAGACGCAGCGAACATAACGCATGACATTCTGCATGAGTGCAGGATTGCAACGTATGCCCGCGGCACGAAGGCAGGGCGCGACAGAAAGGCAATGATACTCGACATCTTCGAGTTTACTTTCGTACCGCCCGTTAAGGTGACGACATAAGAGGTGATGAATTATGGTAAGACCAAGTGTAGCTTCAGATGAATCGTACACTATGTACGAACTGTACGCCCTGCTAAAGCACGCTGTCACAGCGGGAGAGGCAGCGGCGAACACGATCACACTCACAGGACTCGAAGCCCATGCAGTTGTGATCGCAGACGAAGAGTATGCCAGAGCATACGCAGACGGCGTTCTCTCGACGATAACCGGCGTAACGTTCCCGGTAGCCGATACTATTGTGGCGTTCTCGTCACTCATAGAAGGGCAGACTGTGGACCTGTACCTACCCCTCACAACCGGATCGCTGCCAAGCAACGCCACCAGCGGCAAACTTGACCTACCCCGGATACAGACAGTCCAGGGCTACCAGGCAGCGACAAATCAGGTGATGGTGGATGAATGCGGCACCGAGCGGAGACTGAGGGTGGACTTGACCGCCACCGGAACGGTTGTGGTGGGACTGTACCGCTATGGTAATGAGGCGATGGCGGACTTTGCCGCAGCGCATGAGGGAGATTCGGACAAGGTGAAGATCCCACTGCTGATCGATATAGTGGATACCACTGTAGCAACTGCAACCCATGACCTGCTGTTTCAGGCGACGGTCAAGTCATTCGACAGAGTGGCGCAGGAGGCGAACAGTGAGCAGGGAATCATCACCGACACGGTCACCTTCAGCTTCGTGCCTGATGTGGTGACGTTATAGACACACAACGCCCGGCGCAGTGTCGGACGATGTTCTTTTTTTTGGTGATGCGCAATGTCAACATGGCAAGAACGATGGGAAGACGAGGAGCGTGTAGATGACGGGATCCTGTGGGCGCCAACACCAAAGGGACCACTCGAGAAGGAAGAAGAAGGAAAGCTCTCTAAACTATTCGGAGTCCTGCTAACCGGTGAACGTGCATCCGGATCACTCATATACGCAGCACGGAAGAGAACGTTAGGAGAAATTGACTGGATCGAAGAACGGGAAGAAGGAGAATGGTTCAAGGAAATCTCCCCATCTCAAGCACTTGGAATATCCACATCAGAAACCAAATTCTTATCAGCAAGAGGTGTCACCTCATTTGCACTTGACATACTCCTTGATCCAACCACTTACATAGGCGTTGGAGTCATCGGCAAAGGCGCAAAAGCAGTGAAAGGTACACCCAAAGCACTCAGGATCGGCAGAAGCATCAGCAAAGATATCACAGTCAATTCTCTTGGCATAGACTACCTCCAAGACACCATAGCAAGAGGAATAAGCAGGGGAACAGCTGAAAAAAAGCTAATAGCCGCCATAGGACGCGGGCAAACGGAATACCTTGCCGCAAAGAAGTTCTCGGAGTCATCAGTACACATATTCGGACAGAAACTATTCTACACCGCACCTTACGAGAAAGCCGCAAAGGCAGGGTGGGAAGCTCTACCATACGCACACAAGAGGGCGCAAGGGGTAGACCTCCTGAGGACCGCATTCGTACCATTCCACAAAGCCATACAAGACGTAGGTGAAGAAGTCAAGAAACCATTCCTACAATTCTATCGACAGTCAGCATACCAGACAGCGAAAGCAAGAACCCGCATCAAAGAAATATCGAAAACAACCTCAAAAGCACAGACCAGAGACGTTACGGCAATGCTTGATGCAAGCAGGTTAGTCCTATCTCCCGAAGAACAAGCGGCAAAAGCAGTCGCAAGGGCAGCAGGAGAACCACGTAAGATACTGCCAGAGAGAGAAGTAGACCCCGAAGCAGTAGCCGCAGTGAGAGACCTAAGAAAAATACTCGACGACGCGTTTGATGAAAAAGTAGCGCTCGGCATGATCAAAGAAGACCAATACCGGAAAGGGTACATGCCTCATATCCTCACGAAAGAAGGGCGCAAATACGTAGAAGAAAAGCACAGAGACGATATTAATCAAGTCGTCTTCAAACAAGGCTCCTCCATGCGGCGAACGCTGGAAGGCAACGTAGCCCAGATAAACAAGTGGATGCAGGAGCAGCACGGCGCCAAGAAATTTTTTGTAGATGATCCTTATCTTGCCACACAAACGTACATATCCAAGCACGTCCGGGCGGTGGAATACCGTAAATTGCGTGAGGAGGTACTAACAAAGCACGGACAACCCACAGGCTTCCCATTGGGGCAAGCTCCAGAGAATGTGGTGATAGATGGAATCCCTCAAACACTATTCAAATACTCAAAAGAAAAAGAGTCCCATTTTCCCTCATCATCCTTCGCACGATCTGAAATAGACCGCCTATCCCCTATTGAATACAAGCAGGCAGAAACCTATATCCCGACCTCTGTAGCCAAAGAACTCCAACGCACCCACCCCACACATTCTTGGTGGACAGACACGTATGACCCCGCTCTTGCAACCCTCAAAAAATCGTGGATCGCAGCATGGCCAGGGTACTACGCACGAAACCTGTACGGAGGTGTAGGATGGCAGAACATCTTAGCAGGAGTCGAACCAGCCGATTACGCACATAACGTCGATATACTCTACGGCGACCCAAAGAAAGTCTACGACATCCCCTTATACGGAAAGAAGACCGGCGCAGAACTCAAAGAACTGATGGAGTCTCACAACATCTACGGACAGACGGGATACATCGGAGAACCAGCCACCCAGAGCGTTACAGGCGTGCTAAGCAAAGCATACGAAAAATACCCCGAACAAGCAATGCGCCTCTCCGAAAATCAACTACGTGGTCCAGTATTCTTGCACTACCTAAAGAAGACTGGCGACCCAGAGTACGCCGCCGAAATGGTTTACAAGTTCCATTTCGAGTATCTACGCGGCACATACTCAGAATTTGAAGAAGAGGCTCTAACCCGCTTCTTCCCATTTTACAAGTGGGCACGCGGCAACATCCCACTCCAATCGGAGATGGTAGTCCGGCAGCCCGGTACGTATGCCGCTCTTGCAAAATGGAATGAGATGGGAACCACCCCGGAAGAATACAATAAACAGCCGGATTGGTCGAAAGAAAAAATAAGCTATGTCGCAGGCGCTACGACCATCACAACGGACCTGCCCGTAACAGACCTGCCAGGACTATACGGAGCGGATGACCTCTGGTTTGCAACAAACCCATTCGCAAAGTTGGGAGTACATGCACTCACTGGCAGAGACCAACACGGCAGGTATATGTACCCGCCAACCACTCTGGAAGGTGCCAAGCAATACACAGAGATGACCGCCAAAACGTTCGCAGGGCGGCACGTATTCGCAATGGAGGAACTGGAGAAGACCCGCACAGGAGAGCGTCCCCTTTCACACACAGCACTACACCAGATAGCAGGAGTCGGAGTATACAGCCCAAAACAGGACGCAGAAACCAAAGAACAACGCAGCTCTGTTCAAATTGGCGTATTAAACATACTTACTCAGTTCACCAACAAAAGAACCAAGGCGACAGTAGCCAGAGTAATCGACGGGGATACGATAGAACTGGAAGATGGGACGCGAGTAAGGTTGTTAGGCATCGACACCGCCGAGAAGGGCGAACCAACTTATGAACATGCCAAGCAAAAACTTGAAGAATTAGTATTAAATAAAGAAGTATATTTAGAATCGGGTGTAGAGGATCAAGACCATTACGGTAGATCACTAAGATATGTTTTCCGTAACAACGAAAATATAAACCTGAAAATGGTCAAAGAAGGTTACGCCCCTACTCTATTCTTCCCTCAAAATAAGAAATACAAAGAAGAATTCGAAGAAGCAGAACGAATAGCGATAAAAGAAGAAATAGGTCCGAGATGGAACGAAACCGTGCGACGTGCATTCCTGTCATTCGAAACAGAACAACACAAAGACTGGAGCCCAACCCTAAAACAGAAAGAAGCCGCATGGGAAGCAGCAGGGAAGCCAAAGGACTTCCACATCAAGACCCTTGCAGACGGTGAACTACTGGTACTACCGCATGAACTATACGAAGCATCAAAAGGATTCAAGCCCACAGAAGAGCAGCTAAAGTATATCCTTGCCACCAGAGAGCCGGCCCTATTAGAATCCCCCATGCAAACCATACTCCGCGACACACTCCGCAGAGCATACGACCCCCCCGGATCGCGAGAAGCCCGCTATAACAAAATGGTAGCAGAACGACAGGAGTTCAAGTCCGGACAACTCCGCCCAGAGCAGCCCACCGAAGAGCAGCGCATGGAGTCGTGGAGGCGTGCCGGACTCGCACCCGGACAGTCCTACATCCAGAAGGTATATCGTGATGACCTCGGGCAGTTGCAAGGCGTATCCACCTTCACCCCTGATGAGATGGAGGAGATGGAGGGCTGGAAGCCAAGCGAGACAGAGGCGAGGCGGGCATTCCGAGACGCCAGGAAGATGCTGCCAAAGGAACAGTTCAAACTGTTGGCGAGAGAGTACGCAGCCGAACAGGAGCAGGAACGCCTGATGGAAGAAGAACTTGCAGGGATCGCCATTGGCAGCCCGATACAGATAGAGCGAGACGCCCTGCTCGTCCCGCTGGAACTGATGGAAGGCGAACGCAGGGCACGCAGGCAGGAGCTTGAGGACATGCTGGGTAGGGGGGTGGATCGCTAATGCCATACCCATACCTCGAAGCCTACACAAAGCACGCCACCGGCGCGGACAGGGGCGACTACACCCACATCCCTTGCCCTCTCCGCAACATCAGCACCGCACATAACGCGGCAGAGATTCACCACTCACTGTTCGAGGGCGACCGGATGACCTTCCATCAGATCCTCACAAGCAGGAATGACGAACTCGACCGGGAACGCCCGATACGATTTTACAACAAGGACCCGGCTGATGGCGGCATAAAGCTATTCGACGGCATAATCATAAACACCAAGTACACGTATGTTGGCAATGACTATCTTGCGCTCAAGGTAGATGCAGTGGGTTGGTGGCGTGAGCTTGCCCGGTTCGACCTCCACACCCCTATCGAATATGATGACAACTGGTGTGTGAATGACATCTATCTTGACCTCGTGCAGCGGGCTAACAGCATGGGCATGATGAAAGAAGCGATCTATGAGTATGACACCGCTAAGATCCCTGAATACGGCTCCCCTCATGACATATATTTTACCAGCAACACGGGAACGGCATTCACATTCAATAACATCTATGAGGGCATGAAGACCCTCACAAAGTATCTTGATTCAGTCACGCCCGGCGCGTACGAATTTGGATTACGAATCGAAGCACTCCCCCGCCTCGACGGCATAACCCAATCCAACGTCGGAGACTCCATATACATCCTGCCATTCCCACTTAACCAAGACAAATCAGCAGACGCGATATTCAAACGCTTCCAACTCGCCACAGGGTACGACGTCCAGCGAGACTATCGCAGACTCGCCAACCAGTGCAAAGCAATCGGCAGCGGAGTTGAGACGCAGCAAATACGCACGAGTCCGATATTAGCCACCGCGGACATTACGAGCAGCGATGAATATTACGCACCAACCAACCAGCCGCTGGCATCTCATTATCTCCGCGTGACCATCACAAACCCTGAAAGTATCCCTGAATCCGGAACTGTTGCGATTACTTTTGAGATTACCCATACCCCGGATCCATCAACCTACATAACCGATTATCTAAGATTCAGCTTACCGAAAGCTATCGACGGGCATGGCGTAGCCTCCCAAATACAGTATACTTCAATCCGATCCCAGGACGGCATCAGACCCGCCCCAAATACCGATATCCACGTAACCGGATTCGGTGGATGGGCGCCAGCACTCACGATCACAATCGAGGAAGTCTCAAACGACACATACCCCTCTCCCTACGACACAATCTTCACAACGTCAATTGCAGGCAGGTCCATAAACGACTACGGCTACGCAGGAAAAACGATCTCGGCGATGTGGCTGACCAACACAGACGCAGACGTTGCACAGAGGATGGTAGACTACATAGCAGGCAAACACTGCCGCTTATACCAAGCCCCCACGCACGCCCTGTACGCCCCGGTACTCCCGAGTTACGTATCGTATGATAATCTGATAGGCAACGTGGCTGAGTTCTATACCCCTTATGAAGCGAGTCTTGACAAGTTCTTAATCACAGATGCAGTGTATGGATTCAAGGGCAAAGTCGTGACTCAACACCTATTAGGGATGCGGTACGAAACCGAGTGGGACTATGAAGACACATACATATACGTGATGGTCGGCTCAGATTTCGTGATGGTCGGCACTGAAAACGTGGTGATTTAAGATGGGTGTACAACTCAGCGATCAAGGAAGCATAATAAAGACGGCATACGAGGCAGAAGCGAACGCCTACACCGACACAAAGAACACAACACTCGCCAGCCTCGACGCCAATGCATTGTTGGACTCGGATTTCGCAGCCGCGGAAGGGTTCATGCGCAAGACCGGAGCCGGGGCGTACGAAGCCATCAAGACAAACATGAGTGCGGCGGTTACGCCAACCGTGAATGAAGACAGTGGCGACGGCTACGCGGTGGGGTCGCGTTGGTTCGACACAACCGCGGATAAAGAATATGTCTGTCTCGATGCAACGGTAGGCGCAGCAGTGTGGATCGAGACTACGGGAGGTGGAGGTGGCGGTGTCACAGCACACAGTGCTCTCACCGAACTTGATTATACATCAGCAGGTCACACAGGTTTCGCAGCCAATCCCGCGGTCGCTAATTTGGACATGAACTCGAAGAAGATCGAGAACCTTCTTGCTGGCAGTGCTGCGGCTGATTCTGTGCGGTATGATCAAGTGCTTAGACGTGCTGCCGCTGACATCAATTCGTTCACAGAAAAAGTAACACCTATAAATGCTGATGTTATGCTCATCGAAGACAGTACGGCGTTTTACGCAAAGAAAAAGGTGCAGGTAGGGAATCTGCCAAGCGGCGGATCATCTCTTCCGGTTATAGACACCACAAATATTGTCAAGGGGAGCGTAGACGCCACCAAGTTGATGCGTTTTGATGTGGGCGGAATTGCGCATGATACAACGCGGGTGATGACGGTTCCTGATGCGAACATTACACTTTGTGATACAGCGGAAGTAATGTTACTCGATGGATCGCAGACGATGGGCAACAATCTTTCTGTAGGACTTCATTATGTGTTTGGACAGGGATATAGGGGTACTTCAGACAGTCTTTTTACGACGTTTGCTGGCGGTCCTGGTTCAGCTGATTCAAGTAGATTGATAATCTTTGGAAAAAGCACAATTCAAACCGGGCGGATGAGTTTTGCAATATTAGATGCTGCCAAAACTGGGACGGTAATTGCTATGCAGATGGAGGGGGGAACGGATACTCCAATCGTTGACATCAATTACGGTCTCGACATGAACACGAAGAAGATCGAGAACCTTCTTGCTGGCAGTGCTGCGGCTGATTCTGTGCGGTATGATCAGGTTATGAGGCGTGCCGCTGGCGACATCAACTCGTTCGCAGAGAAGACGACACCAGTCAATGCCGACATGGTGATCATTGAGGACAGTGCGGCATCTTACGCAAAGAAGAAGGTGCAGGTGGGGAATCTACCGGGTGGTGGCGGGTCAACTACATGGACTGGACTGACCGACACGCTTGGCGTGATCACAGCAAATCAGTTGGTCGTCGGAAACGCAACTGGCACATCGTTACAATTCATTGCTCCAAGTGCTCTTAATGTTGATAAGGTGGATAGCTGCGATGCAGGAGTTGCAACTGGAAACGTGTTTAAAATCCCTGCCAGCATCGCTCAAGGGGATGTGTTTTTCGTCGACGCATCCGGAAACATTGTAAGATTGGGTGCTGGAACGACCGGTCACTTTTTGAAGACGCAAGGAGCGGCGACAAATCCAGTATGGGCTGCGGTTCCCGGCGGCGGAGACATGCTAAAAAGCACTTACGATAGTAACGAGGACGGCATCTTCGCAATTGCACAGGGCGGATCAGGGCAAACCACTGCACAGGCGGCGATAGATGCATTGTCTGCTGTAAGTGGTGCGACAAACGAACACGTTCTTACGAAAGATACCGGGACGGGGAACGCATCATGGAAAGCTGCCCCTGGCGCGGCATCTGGCGGTGATGCAGCATACACCATCGCCGCAAACGACACGCCGGCAACACTGAAAAATCGTGCGGATGTGTCGTGTAATGCAGTATCCGATGAGACCGATATCAACACAGCATTTGCTACTTACGATACCGTAAAGTTGACAGAAGGAACGTTCATCATCGATGGGTCAATCAGTATGGGTAGCAATCAATCACTCATTGGTTCTGGACCAAGGACGATAATCAAGCTCAAGGACAGTTTCAACAGTGGAATTAGTATGTTTGTGAATTCGGATACAACAGGCGGAAACACACATATGTTGATCTCTAACCTGACAATTGACGGCAACCGTGCAAACCAGACAACAGGGTATCAGTATGGTATCGTATGGGATACAGTAACCGAAGGCGCAATCAAAGACTGTTGGGTAAAAGGTCTTCGCACTGATTCAATACGATTCATTGCAGATTGTAAGCATTGCCAGATCATTGACAACTTCTTCGTGGATAGCAAATGGGGTCCATGCGTAGAAGGAGGATCGGAATATGTTTTGGTAGAAGGAAACACCATCTGGAAGATATTGATGGATGGTATCTACATTGAGAAAGCATCCCACGTATCCGTCAAAAACAATACCATCGTCGCAAGTGGACAATTCTCTGACAATTCTTATGCGGGGATCTTTTTATCAGCGGCGGTAGGGGAAGAGGCTAATTATTGCGACATCCAAGGAAACACTATCAGGGACGGGGGAGAGACCAACAATCCGCAATATGCAATTAAGATAAATTCGGCACATTGCAACCATACGCTCATTGCTAACAATGATTGTTATGACTGTGCACAGGCGGGAACATTCTATGACAATGGCACAAACACGAACTGGGGCGCAGGCAACCGTAAACTGAATGGTACGTGGGCAACCGGGGCGTGATGAAAGGATGAGATACAGACAGCAGTTCGAGAAAGATAATAACGGAGCATACTAATCATGACACGACACCGAACAAACACGGAAGCAGAGGACGCCGCAGGAGATAAGCAGGCAGCAGAGAAGTCAGCAGCACCCACCACAGAAGAGCTTCAGAAGCAGATAGACGACCTGAAGAAGCAGGCAGAAGCCAAGCAGCAGCAACTCGGGATGCAGGCGCAGCAGTACCAGCAGCAGCTACAGAACGTCACCGCAGCCGCAATCAGCACGAGAGGGCAGATCGAGCAGTTGACCGACATCCTCGGTGAGCAGATGCGAGAGCGGCATCAACTCGAAGGCATGTTGCGTTCGCTGTCGCTGATGCTGCCGCAGAGATAAGAGACGCATGGATCCCAACATCAGTTCGTTGCAGGACGTTGTTCGCCTGACCATCCGGCAAGAACTCGAATGGTCGGAGCGGCAGTTCAAGCGCGTTGTGATGTCGCATGATGCGAGTGACAACCCTGCCGAACTGTACGGGATAGATGGGAAGATATACTACCGCAAGGCAGGGGGGGTGGGGGCGGAGATCGGCACAGGCGTTGGCACTACCGATCATGCCCTGCTATCGCATCTCAGTTATGCGACGGCGGCACACACCGGGTTCATGGCTAACCCTGCTGTTGCAAATCTGGCAATGGATGGAAGCGACATTGATACTTGTGGGGATATTGATTTGTACGACGGCTCAATCATATCACCGAGACTAAACTTCCACGTCCCGGTATCAGAAGGCGATTCCGGGGTATACATGGAATACGGTCGTAATGAGGGCGAATTGTGGTGGAAATCACGGGAAGCTGGCACCCTCTTAATGAAGCTTGATTGGAATGGTGATCTGTGGTCAACTCGGCATATCTGGATTGATAAACCAAATCGATTGTATTTTGATGATGCTAACTCTGCTTATATTTATCAAGATGGTACAACGAATGCACTGACATTCTATGATACGGTTCTCGGTGCGGCAAAGACGCTTACGGAACTTGCGGCAGGCGACACAGATCATGCCCTGCTATCGCATCTCAGTTATGCGACGGCGGCACACACCGGGTTCATGGCTAACCCTGCTGTTGCAAACCTTGCTATGGCTGATAAGGACATCACCGGGCTGGGCGGTATCACCATGAACGATGCGACATCGCCGCTTGACATGACCGAGAGCGATATCGCCAACTGCGGCGACATCGATTTGTACGACGGCTCAATCATATCACCGAGACTAAACTTCCACGTCCCGGTATCAGAAGGCGATTCCGGAGTATACATGGAATACGGTCGCAATGATGGTGAACTGTGGTGGAAATCACGGGAAGCGGGCACCCTCTTAATGAAGCTTGATTGGAATGGTGATCTGTGGTCAACTCGGCATATCTGGATTGATAAACCAAATCGATTGTATTTCGATGATGCTAACTCTGCTTATATTTATCAGGATGGTACAACGAATGCACTGACATTCTATGATACGGTTCTCGGTGCGGCAAAGACGCTTACGGAACTATTTAGCCCCGCAGGTACAAATGGCACTTCTTTCATAATTGACCAAGACAATGTCGCAGCAGGTGTAAATACAGCACTGAAATTCAACCGCGGAACTACAGCGGGAGACGCCCGACTTTTATGGGATGAAACGAATGACAGGTTCGAACTGGATGCTGTGGAAGGCACAACTATCGGATCACTCCGTATAGATTCTGTGATATTGAATGGTAGTATCAAATTTGACGATACCACAGGCAAGATCAAGATCGAAGAGAACGACTCGACCGGCGACATGGAATTCACGGTGCAGACAGGCGATGCGTTCGTGTTCAAGACGGTGGCGTAATGTCTTGTACCGAATATGTTTGGGCTGAAGATGCTAATGGTGATGCGCTTCCATTTTCGGTAGACGTATTGGTACGTCGAGATGGATCAGCAGATGGAGTTATAACTGTTCCATCCGGTAGTTATGCCACAAAACAACAGGATACCGGAATCGAATATGATTATCGGGCATCAAATCAACCCTCCGGCTGGATAAAAGACCCAAATACATATTACATTACAAATTGTTCGGCCGATGTAACATTTGTTTATACTAAAGTCACTGATTATTACGTCAAAACAACTGGCAATGATGCATTGGACGGCGAGTCGTGGGCTAATGCATGGGCAACCATCAACAAAGCAGCCACCACAGTCATAGACGGCTCAACCGTCCACATCGGATTCGGCGACTATCTCTCGGAACCCGTATCAAACAAGATCGCCCCACAGAACGCAGGCACAACCGGCATCAAATATTTGTGCGAGACAGCCGGATCGAGCGGCGGCGTGGGCACAGTCAAAGTCGAGAAGAACTAGTGGAACGCCAGCATCTCTCCTTTATTCCATATACTATAGGAATACATATAAATACCCATAGACTATATTCCAATCTATGCCAACGAACAAAAAATTTGCTCTGGCAACAGATTCCATGCAGCTCGACGCAAGCGGCATCACGGAATTGGATGGCATCATATCAGTCCCCGCCACGATCGCAAAGCACATGATCCAGGATTATGACGGGCTGAAAGTTCTGAAGCCGGCAACCGAACTCGAAGCCGCAGCAAAGTATGCGGATAGAATCCCGGTCACAAGGGACCATCCGGATGCAGGAATCGTGACAGACAGAGGACAAGTTCTCGGATTCCTGAAGAACCCGCTCTACGAAAACGACGAACTCAAAGGCATCCTCGAGATCTCTAACAAGGATCTCGCAGCAGACGTCAAGGACGGCAAGCTAAAGGAGCTATCGATAGGTTTCTTCTGTAACCTCGACAACACACAGGGCACCGTAGGCGACGCCAAGTACGACGCAATCCAGAAGGACATCTTCCTGAACCACGTAGCAATCGTAGACGCGGGCAGGTGCTCAATCGAAGACGGGTGTAAATTCCATATAGACTCTAAGAACCGGATCGACTCTCCACCTGACCCGATCGGCAAGCTCGACACAGCGATCGGGATGGCAGAGAACGACTACAACAGCACGCTCAAGGATCTCCTAACCGAGATAAAAGAGATGGTCGTAGCAGGAAGCTCAACAGGTGACTCAGCAACCATCATAGCCGAACGGGACGCCTTGAAGAAAGAGCTCGGGAAGATCGTGCACGCAGAGAAGGACGCGATCATAACCGAACTCACAACGCTCCAGGACGCAAAGACCGCAGACGACCTCGCAAAGCTCGATCTCGCGAATCTCAAGAAGGAGCTTGACATGGTCAACGAACTCAGAACAGATCGCCTCTCATTCGATGGCAGAGGACACGGCAGCGGAGGCAAGTCCGCAGTCGATGACGCTTATGCAAAAGTGGGGAGGTAACCAAACATGAAACCAGTAAACGTAAACGCATTCGATATCATAGGCGACAAGGTGGCTGCATCAATCCTGCCATTCGGAGCCGCAGCAACCTACGCAGCAGCCGGAACAGTCAAAGCAGCACCATGCACGGCAATCGCGTATGCTATATCTGGCATCGCCGTTGACGACGCCGTACAGAAGACAGTAGACGGCTTTTACAGCCAGTATGACCCCGTGCCGTTGGTCACAGCAGGCAGAACAAGAGTGTGGGTCACGCCGAACAACTCAACAGCCGCAGCGATCAAAGCAGACGACTACCTTGATCTCGCAGTCCTCAGCACCGGAACGAACACGCTCCCGGTTGGAGTATTCGAGGAGTCCGGCAGCCAGGCAGGAGAGACCCGCCTAACGTCTTCGCTCGCAAGAGCTCTGGAAGACGCTGATCTGGTGGACTGCGTGGTCCCTGACAACGTAGCAGTCGGCGACACAACCGTCACCCTATCGTCAGCGGAAATGACGACTCTTGACCTCTCGGACGGCGACTACATCCTGCTGAACGACCTGAACGGCAACACACAGGTCAACCGGGTAGTCTCCACGACGACAACCGTGATCACACTTCAGATCGCCGCAAACGTAGCCCTGACGGCAGCGGACAGCGATCTGGTACACAAACTCACTCAGTGCGGGGTGATGCTCCTATGATCAGCAATGACGCAGAGAACCTGAAACACCACATCGAAGAGTGGACACGGCGAATCACCAAATATGTTGACCGGTACAAGGACAACATGACCGCAAGAAATGTCCTCGAACCGCGAACGGTGGGCGCAGACGTCGGGATCGACGTGGTGGAATCGTTCGCGGATGCAGGCGTAGAGGCATCAATCGTCTCAAAGGGAGCCGTCCCGGAATCAATCGGTCTGAATGCATCGTCAGTCGATCACAACATATTCCAGATCTCAGTCGGCTTCCAAGTCAGCAAGAAGGACATGGCGCTTGATCCATCGTCACAGGCTCGGAAAATCGATCTCGCGATGCGCCTGATTCATCGCAAGGAAGATGACCTGATGCTGAACGGCAGCACAGCGCACAACATCACCGGACTCGCCACCGCAGCAGCCGCAAACAGCAATGGTACGATAACGGCAGCAACGAATGCTGGCAAGTGGTCAGGAGAGACGGGGACAGACATCTACGACGACATCAACGAGGGCATAGACCTAATGGACGGCGAGTTCGACGCAGCGTATCTGATCGGGCACAAGAGCGATCTGAAGTACCTACGCCGGATGGACTCAGAGAGGACTCCCTACTGGAAAGCGGTCGCAGAACTCTTCGACAAGAAGGAAACCGACCGGTCGTGGATGTGGAAATCAAACCATCTGCCGACCGGCACCGTGTACATTGTCCCGAAGGACTTCATGGCAGGGGAGTTTGTCGTCAGTGAGAACCCGTCCATAGACTCACTGTACAACGGTGGGCTCAGTCCGGGGAAGAACTACGCGTTTGAGCTTGGTGGCTGGTGCATCCCTGAGTTCCACAACAACGACGCGTTCGTGAAGATCGTCATAACGTGAGGTGCCGGATATGGCAGAAGGAGTCCCAGCACCAGGAAAAGCAGAACTGGACAGGGCGGGCTGGTGCGGTCTCGCTCACCTGAATCCATCAGACGCCCCGATCTTCATCCTTCAGGGCGAGCACGACTTTGGATCCGCAGCAACGGCAGTCGCAACAAAGATCTCCGACTCCGCACCCTGCAATGGCTCCGTGATCGCAGCGTTCTTCACGCTGACCGAAGCGAAGACAGGCGGCACCGGAGACGACGACACCTGCATATCGACAGACTCAGGAGCGTCCACTAAGTTGACCGGCGAAGTCGAACTGGATATGTCCGACACGGTCTACAAGAATGCCCTCGGATCTGTGGTCGGAGTCGCACCGAGCGCAACCCCAACGTTCAGCAAGGGTGACGACATCTACGCATACACAAACGCACAGACTACCAGAGGCGCAGGCAAGTACAACGTCGTGATTGTCTGCAAGAAGACGAGCTAACCCCTCGTCACATTTTCTTTTTGAGGACAATAACATGGGCACGGGCGTACAGAACGAACCGGTAGGACGCATCCCTTTCGACTATGAAAGTATCACAGTAGCCGACAGCGCGATCGGCGGCACAGCAGCCACCTACCTCGAAGCAACAAGAGCAGAGATGACGCTCGAAACAGCGCAGATCAGGTTCCGGGTGGATGGCACAAATCCCACCTCCAGCGAAGGGCATCTCGTAGAGGTCAGCGACGTGATCATCCTGAACTCGGCAGCCCAGATAGCAAACTTCAAGGCGATCCGGACGGGCGCGACGAGTGGTGTGCTGAAGGTGACGTACTTCCACTGAGACCAAGACTGAGACACATGGCAATGGAAAGAAGGATCCTGCGCAGGCAAACGACCCACAGCGCAGGGCACAGGGACACAGGCGGCATGATCCGGCGTCATCATTACTTCAAGTTCAATGTCATCAACACACAAATCATCAGCGGACAATTCAGCACTATAGCAGGACAAAAGATTAGTGTCGATTGGGGCGACGGCAGTGCACGCAACACCTACAGCGGCACGGATCAAACATGGTCGCATGATTATGGCAGCGCAGGCAACCGAACGGTCGGGATATTCGGTTCGGTTGTGCTCACGAAATTCAATATGGATGCCGCTGGTGCTAACATCTCGTTTAACATCGCGAGCCTGCCCGCATCGCTCACATATTTCGGTTGCTACGGCAACAACACCTGCAATGGCGACATAGCGAGCCTGCCCGCATCGCTCACACATTTCTATTGCACCGGCAACAACACCTGCAATGGCGACATAGCGAGCCTGCCCGCATCGCTCACATATTTCTATTGCACCGGCAGCAACACCTGCAATGGCGACATAGCGAGCCTGCCCGCATCGCTCACATATTTCGGTTGCATCGGCAACAACACCTGCAATGGCGACATAGCGAGCCTGCCCGCATCGCTCACATATTTCTATTGCACCGGCAGCAACACCTGCAATGGCGACATAGCGAGCCTGCCCGCATCGCTCACACATTTCGGTTGCGCCGGCAACAACACCTGCAATGGCGACATAGCGAGCCTGCCCGCATCGCTCATATATCTCTATTGCACCGGCAACAACACAATAGCAGACTACACAACCCCGCACACATGGACGACGAAGCCAACAACATTCATCGTTGTACCGGTCGGAGCAGGCGGTCTATCAACTGCAGAAGTAGATAATCTCCTGATCGACTTCGACGCCGATCTCGTGTGGGCGGCAGGCAACGTGATTACACTCATGGGAACGAATGCGGCACGATCAGTAGCAAGCGATGCTGCGGTGGCAAACATGGTTGCAGAAGGGGCGACGGTGACAACGAACTGATGATCACGATCAAAGACGGCGTCAAAATCATAACCGGCAAACTGTTCCGGCTGGTCTACATGGAAAAGACCCACATCATCACAATCGAAGGGATAGCAAAGTCAACGACATGGACAAAGCAAGAAGTCGAGGAGTTTACAACCGAAAAGCAAGCGAAAGCTCGGATCAGTGAACTTGATCTCGAAGATCCAACGGAGACACCACAAGCATGATCGAGAAAATCACAGACGAAATCATCGCACTCACCGTCGTCGGCGCAGGAACGATCTTCGCGGGCTGGATCACGTACTGGTCGGGAGCGATCCCTGAGTTCTTCGCAGTCGGCTTCGGGATGGTGCTGATGCACTACTTCAAGAAGCGTCATCACCCAGCTTGAACTGATCCGCCAGACCGCCCTCAACATGCGAGACACAACAAGCGAGAACGACGATCGCCTCGAGAGCATGGCAGCCATAGTCGCCATCTGCGATGACCTCATAGGACTACAATAATGGAAGACCCAAGCGATCACGATCTGCTCATACGCATCGATGAACGAGTCGAGAGCATCGACAATCGCCTCGAGAGCCACGCCAAACGCATCCGGTTACTCGAAAAATTCAAGTCATGGTGTTTGGGTGGGTTTGGGGTGCTCGCCTCCCTCTTCGGATGGCTCAAGTTCGGGCACTAAAGCGCAGCCCTCACCAAGACACTCCCCTCACCGGAACCCTCCGCACGCCATGCAGAGAAGCGTCATATCGATATATGAAATCCTTTTTACGTCATCAAGCACAAGGATACTATTATCCCTCTTCAATTACAAACCCCAAACCACTCGACTGAAGGGGGCTTCCATCCCACTGGAGACCACATACAATGAATATAACTGCATCAATGCTGCTGCTACTGTTACTATTTGTTATTGTCTGTGCCGGTTGCATCACACCAAACGAACCGCAACAGGCAGAACCAGATCGACCGACGCCAGACCAACCGGATCAGATAGACCTAATCCTGGCGCCATCCGCAACCCCATCCGCAACCCCATCCGCAACCCCATCCGCAACCCCAACCGCTACGCCTAACCATATTCCCGACGCCGGGAACGAAACCGAAGAAGAGTGGAGCCTCTGCGATCAGAGGCACAATGCTTCGCACCTATATATGATGGGCTGCTATGGCAGCGGAGGCAGTTCAGGAGGCAGACCACAATCCCCACCTCCACTAGTCCCCGAGCTACCGACGGCAGGGCTGATGAGCCTGGGGATCGCAGTGACACTCCTAGCGGTTGGGCGGCGGGATGAGCAACTATAAGTATCAGTAGACCAAACTGAAACTGTAGCCACTATATTTTCCTATGCCCGACTGGTCCTCGGGCGGCATGCGTTCTCCGTGCCATATCGTATCCATCAATCAACGCCCAACACCAACACAAATCGTTCGGGCGCCTTCGGAGGGGAGGGCGTCCGTACATCTCCGTTCACTCTAACTCTTTGAGCATAGAGCACGGGCGGCGGTCGAGCAACCACACTTCGAGCGAGAGCGAACCGGCAGCGGGCACCAAGCACAAGCAAGCGAGCACGTCCGGAGGGGCGGCGGGATGAGCCGGTGGGGCATTCTG
>JGI12150J12686_102248_pt1 | contig 29356 bp, 32 predicted proteins | sample ANMFosRound1_FD_12686 | JGI IMG/M metagenome (IMG submission 12686)
GACTCTAGAGGATCCCACCGAACACTGACCATCTGTGAGAGGGTTGCAACGATAGCGGATGCGATAGGACGGTGCAAAGGAGCAGTAATCAGCTGGGCCGCCACCGTGCCCCTCATCCGGAGGTATCCGCGTCTGGAGGGTGTAGGGAAGCTCTTGACCGCGGCAACCGGTTTTGAATTTTCACAAAGCCATCTGGAAGAAGCTGCAGATAGGATATACATCACCGAAAGGGCTTTCAACGTCAGGCAGGGTGTAACGAGGAAACATGACCGTATGCCACAAAAGGTCGAATTGATGGGAACCCCTCAAGGAGAAGAAGAGTTAAAAGAACACAACAAAATGCTTAACAAGTATTACCAGATGCATGGATACGACCCAAAAACCGGTATTCCCACGAGAAAACGGCTGGAGAGTCTGGGTTTGAAATATGTTGCAGACGAACTTGAGGCGCACGGTCCCTATCCGGATTGGAATGGGCCACCCCTCTGGTCCCCTCATGAATATCTGCATGGAATGAAGCATGCCTTTGTAAACGAACCCGAGGTGTGAGATGCAAAATACCTACCATCTGGCTATCAATCAGAATCTTGTGAGCGATACTCAATGGCTGATCATATCCGGAGACCCGGGCAGAACCGATAAGATCGCCTCTCATCTGGATAGTCCTGAGATGATCGGCGATAATCGAGAATACAGAACCTGGATAGGAACGCTTCCGAATACGAAGGTAGCAGTGATCTCATATAGAATAGGTGGACCAGGGCTTTCGATAATGCTGGACGGGGCATTTAAGAGTATGCCTGTGTTAAAAGGGGTGATTCGTGTTGGCACATGCGGCGGTTTGAGCAAGGAAGCATTAGCAGGAAAAGTCGCTATTTCAGAGGGTGCGGTGAGACTGGACGGGGCATCTCCTCAGATTATTCCTGACCCGGAATATCCAGCCGTCCCTGATACCCGGATGACTTATGGACTGATTCAAACAGCGGAAAAACTTGAGATTCCTTATGTAAGTGGGATTACCGTTTCTACGGCAACATTTTATACAGGTCAGGGCAGAAAGGATGGATTTTGTGGATACCAGCCCGGTGAGGTCAGATACAGGGATGCTGTGGATTATTGGAGCCGGGTTGGGTGCGGTAAACATGGAGATGGAATGCTCACTGCTTTTTATAATGGGGAGACTGTTTGATATCCCCACCGCCTGTGTGACAGGCATCATTGGTGAACGGCTGGACAGTGGCGATATTATTGTTGAGCAGATGGATGTGGCTGTGGGGAGGGCGATACGACTTGTTATGGAATATCTAAAGAGCGGGATTTTCGATGATGAAGTGGACATAGCATGAAAAAGGAGGGTAAAGATATGAACTTCGCAGGAACGTGGTATATTTATGAGATGGAACTGTGGGATGAGAACTATTTCAATATGGAAATTCAGGCTTATATCAAGATAGACTCGAGCAATCGCGGAGATTTTCAATTTGGTTTAGTTTCGGGCGATATAGATGGAAAAGTTGGCGATTGTACCGATGGAAAAAGGTTTGAATTTACATGGGAAGGAAACGATGAATGTGATCCGGCTTGTGGTAGTGGTTGGGTTAGAATAAAGGGAAAAGACTTGTTAGAGGGTGAATTCAGAATTCACAATGGAGATTCTTCTACCTTTTTAGCAAGGAGAACTAAATAATAAATTTAATTTGAAAAAGATCAAAAATAAGAGATGAAATGCCGCCTAACACGGTATAGGCGGTTCGCATCTTCAGTCGCAACTTCGCATACACCGATACCGTTATATGAGATGTGGTGGCGAGAAATTGAAAGGAGGTAAACTATGGCAAGACTAAAAGCAGCATTCATGTTTGTGACACCAGATGCTGATCCAGGCGAGCATAGGGCGACTATATCCACACCCGATACGGTTGAACTGATATTCGTTGGAGTTAAGGACTATCAACAAGCAATTCAAGTCAGTCAGGAATTGGTCGATCAGGGCGTGCAAGCGATTGAACTGTGCGCCGGTTTCGGCCAAATCGGCGTGGCCAAGGTTGTTCAGGCTGTAGGGGACAAAGCTGTGGTTGGAGCCGTGCGTTTCGACCGCCATCCTGGTCTAGGATTTAAAAGCGGTGATGAGATATTTGACAAAAAATAAGGGTGAGTCGGTATAGAGAATAGGTGAATTGAATAATTGGCGTTACTCAACACATAACAGCGGATAAAAGGTTACTACCTTAGTTTGAAAGTTATATAAAAACGAAGGCTCAGCCACCCGTTTTTTGTTGCCACCAACAGATTCTAAATAATCCACCCCCTCATCTTCAGAGATTTGCCTCCTCCAGGACATCGCCCAGCCGCAACATCGCAAACAATCTCATCTGATCCACGTCCATGGTCTCGAAAACAAACTTTGCTTCACGATCTCCCGATTTCACCAGCGCAATCCTGATATTCTCCAGCTTTTCGATGACTTCCGTGTTTGAAAGCTGTTCATTCGACTTTTTCAGCTTCCATAGCATATATCTGTAGAACACAAGCCCCATAACACATAGAAAGATGTGTACTTTTATCCGGCAATCTTTCCGATGAAATATTGGCTTGATTGGGATCAACATCACATTTTTTAGCCAATTGAAGTCCTTCTCGATAAAATCTTTAGCGGTATACATCTTTACAATCTTTTCCGAGCTCCAATCGTGCATATCAGTGATGATAACGTTCTTTCCGAATGTATGATACAGCGCTTTCTCGGCTTTGGGATCCACCGAGTACTTGAAAATGCCGCCATCATCCTCAAACAAGAACACGGTTCTGTACTCAGCAGGAATCGCTTTCGAAGAATCAATGAGCGCGTTCTTCATACTCTTCTTTCTACCACGCCCTTTCCGCTCAACAGAATGTTTTATCGAAGCTAATCGCTCTATTATCTTTATTTTCGTACGTGTTTAGCCACTCAGCCTCGCCCTCATCATCTGGAGACTATTGAGTCCCTGCTGCGCCCATGTCACCAGCACCGTCATGATCCGCTCGTGAATTGACGTCCCTTTTTTATTACGCAGTGTTCCCACGATCTTCCGCTGGACGACATGCTCGCGAAGTGCCCTTTCCGCTCTGTTATTGGTCGACTCCACGCCGGGATGAATGACAAACGCGAACCAGTAATCAAAGCCATTCTCTATCTTGCCGATGAGCTTTTCCACCTTCTCGCTTCCGTATCCTCTATTGAGCCATCGTTTGAGCGTTGCTTCCGCATTATGTAACAGTTTCTCCCGAATTTCAGGAGGGGGATCACTCTCCAGCGCGTCAATCAGTTTATCATGGAGTCTATTGAGTGCCCGGTGCAAAGGAACCGCCTCCGCAATCTTCTCGGAAAGATCCTTTGATTTTCGAAGTAGATGTGCCCAGCAACGCTGGATACGGTTTGTAAATTTGGCATACGGTTTCCAGCCGTCACACACGATCATTCCCTTGAATCTCCTCGTCAGAACCTCTATCAGAACTAACGTGTCCCGCTATTCCGAATCACGACAAAAGTCTCTGCCGGTGTGATGAATATATGTTTAAATTCTCAGAATTTGAATATAACCTCAACCAGGAGAATCGGAAGAATTGATGTGATGGGTAAGTGTTATATCTATGACGAAACACTGGTTTTACTGGTAGGTGTTATGCATGGAAACCGTAACGATCCCCAAGGATGTCTGGAGTCCCATCACAAGTCTGGTGCACCGCGGTTTATTCGAGAATGAAAGATCAGCTATCGTAAACATAGTGCATGATTTGAGTTTGTCCAAAATGAAAGAATATGAAATGGCTATGCAGAGATTTGAGACAAAGTATGGTGTTGTTTTTGAAGATTTTGAACAGCAGCTCAATTCATCTGATAAGGAAGATTTTGGAAGATGGGATGACTACATTGAATGGAAGGCATACTCCGGAGCATATCATTACTGGAAATCCATCCATGCGGAGTCATCCCGATGCTTGTAGTCAGAACGATAACTATTTTAAGAAGCCATAGTAGTGTCGTTGAACTTCGTATTGCGAAAACTCTGGTCGAGCCTGATATTGAACTGATCAAAGCGAATGCAACTCTGAAAGACGGCTCCATTTTATACGTATCAGAAGTTGCTGGAGCGGGCTTTCGAGATTATTCGTATCACTGGCAGAAGGGAGATAAATTAATGAAACGGTGGGATAATTCCCCGCACCACAAAGAACTGCCCGATTTTCCACATCATGTCCACGAGGGGGCAAATATCCTTTCCGGACCTGCTGTGAATTTGACCGATGTTCTTGCATATATTGAGACTGAGCTGGAGAGGCCAAAAGTATAGTTCGTTAAAAATAATATTACTCTATTAGCTTTGCGATTTTATGCATCGGGAATATGTGGCGTTGCCGGCTGCGGCTCAAGACCATCGAGGCGATCAGCGCACACATGGGCTTTGCGTGATACTCACTCATGTGCCACCCCCACAGCCCCCCCACTGACCACGAGAGCACCCACCAATATCAGCCCGCCGCCCACCAGCACGCTTGATGTGATCGGCTGGCTCAGGATGATCGCGGCAAAGACCACAGCGCTTGCAGGCTCCAAGAGCGCGATAATGCTCGCATTCTGGGCTCTGACATGCGCAAGACCACTGAAGTAAAGCGTTAGACTTGCAGCTGTTGGAAGAAGACCCAGAAGTATGAGCAGATGCAGGTTGTCCAGCAGTACTCCGGATGATATGGCAGTGGAATAAGGCAGGAAGATGATCAGTGTTATGATTATCGCCCACGCTGCCTGTGCTGTTCCTGTATAGTATCCCTTCAAATATCTGGAGGTGAGGATCATGCAGGCGTAGAGCAGACCCGAGATCAGTCCACACAAAAGCCCGGTCGCATACATGCCGTCCATATCCTGAAAGACTGCACCGGGCTGGATTATGAGGATGACCCCTGAGAGTGACAGTACGAGCGCGGATAGGCTGCGTCTGGCGATGGGTTCATTTAATAGGAGGGGTGAGAGGAGGGTAACATAGATTGGGGCGGTGTAGAGCAGCAGTGCGGCAATTGCGACTGTTGTATACTTAACAGAGATGAAATATGAGAGCATCGTCCCCGCCTGTAAGATACCCAGTAGGAAAATGTACCGTTTGTTCTCCCTGAGACGCAGTTCACCTGAGCCTTTGCCGCAACATGCAAAGAAGATTGCGATCGCGGTAATCCCGAAGAGCAGCCGGTAGAAGATGATGGAACCAATTGGCATCTGGCTTACGAGGCTTACGAAGATGCCGATTGTGCCGAAGAGGATGGCTGCGGATGCGACCTCTACGTGACCTTTGAGGGGCGGGGAGGGCATTATGGTGTTTTAATGGAGTCGTCCCGGTATTTAGATGGATGGTATATTGGCTATGCAGATGTGATTAACGAACCGCTAAACATCCGCCCAGCACTCTTTAAAATAATCATTCGAACTTTATTCGCTCAAAGATCATTGCCTGCACTCACATCGCGCCCCTCTATCTCCCGGAGCAAGAGGTGGATATGCCCCCTCTCTTCTACTGCGAGTTCGTGGAGCAGATTCCTGGTTTTATGATCATCGACCGTATCTACAACCCTCGTGTAGAAGTCATAAGCCGCATACTCCTTCTCAAGACCAATCTCGAGAGCCTCAAGGTCGTCCATAAACTCCGGATCCCCTATCTTTACCAGTTCCTCATTGATCCTCATGCCGCCTTCCATGTAGACCGTGGAGAGTTCATCCTTCAACTGGTCGAGCGATGGTAGCTCATCAGCAGCACCGAGAAGCGACTTCATCTCCCAGAGCAACTGGCTATACCGCATATACAGTCTCTGCAGATGCGTATCTTCCATCGTAACAAGTCTCTCGAATACTTGCGCCGCTTTCTCGTCTTTGACCAGCTTTTGCGCCTTTGTGTAGAAGTCGAGTGCGCCCTTCTCGAGCATGAGCGCAACTATCAGCACGTCAAAAGTCTCCTCGCCCCCGGTTATCAGTTTATCTTCGGTAGTTCCCTTGACGACCTCGTAGTCCCATTTACGGATTCCTCCGTCGAGATTACAGACATTCTCAAATCCGAGGTCGCAGAGGAGGATGCTTGCAGCCATGCTCCTGTGCCCGGAACGGCAGTACGAAACGATTCCTCGGCCATTGTCAAGTTCTCCATACCTGTACTCAAGTTCCCCAAGCGGGATTAATTTCGCTCCGGGTATATGCCCTGACTCATATTCACGGGGCTGTCTCACGTCCAGCAGTTGAAATTCACTTTCCGTAGCCTTATCAAGGAGTTCCTTAACCTCCTGGGGCGCAAGTCTCTTTATTTCGTCGATGGAACAGTTCAGTTTCATGTATCAGACGCCGCCGGATGTGTAACTACCCTTGACGAGAGTTTGGGTTCTTCTGCCATTTTTGACCACCTTGCTGGTACTCAATTATCCGATCTGTAATAAGCGTTTTGGTGGATTATTTATACATTGCAATCGATATCGGATGGATGTTTTGCTAACATCGCCTTAAATCCATCAAATCGTGACGATATTCGAACTATAAGTTTTTAAAGTTGTATTGCAACGGGTGGGGTGAAGCGCGCTTAAAGCGCACTGATTTGCACGCACCAGGATGTTTGGCCGCTGATGTGGGGGTGATGAATCTCCTGAAGAGATCCATCGACACCACCGCTTATAGGGTGGGGTGTTATTCATTAAACATCCTGTAACTCGATATGGAAACTTCCAAAACAACGCACCTATCACACTCTGCAACATAATATAGTACGCTTTCACGATTTTATTTGCACTGCCTATTCTTTATACCCTTCATCAACCACTATCTTTAGCAAAGCAGCAGCCACTTCTACAGAAGTATAATCTTCCTGAACAAGTTTTTCAACCAAATTATTACATTTTCCCAGATGCCCGGCATCAATGATCCCTTTGACTTTTTCTAAAAGCAAGTTTGTCCTGATCTCTTCGACATCACTGACAGAAGGAACTTTCTGAGCTATAATTTTAGTTTTTGTGAATCTTTGTATCTGCCTTATTCTATATGCCTCCTTGCCGGTCACAAATGTAAATGCACGTCCCGCTTTTCCTGCCCTGGCTGTTCTTCCGATTCTATGTACATAATATTCATCATCAGTAGGTATGTCATAGTTAAACACTGCGTCTGTAGCCCCTACATCGATTCCCCGGGCTGCCACATCAGTTGCCACTAAAACATCAATCCCGCCACCTCTGAATTTAGACATGACACTGTCTCTTTGATTCTGCTGCAGACCCCCGTGCAGCCCATCAGCCAGATATCCTCTTGCCTTTAAGCTTTCAACCAATTCATCCACACGTCTTTTCGTATTACAAAAGACCAATGACAATTTCAGATTGTAAAGATCGATTAAACGAGACAGTGCCTCTGTTTTTGCAAGCTGTTTGACTTCAACAAAAAATTGTTCGACATCGGGAACGGTCATCTCCCTATGTACCAATTTTATCAGCTGTGGGTCTTTCTGATATCGTTTCGTTAATTTTAAAATAGCCTTTGACATGGTTGCAGAGAAGAGGACGGTCTGCCTTTTCTCCGGGATTTTCTTAACAACAGTTTCAATGTCGTCTCTAAATCCCATGTCCAGCATTTCATCTGCTTCATCCAGTATGATTATCTTTACGCCATCCATTTTCAAAGTGCGGCGGTTTAAATGATCCATGACGCGGCCAGGAGTGCCGATAATAATCTGTACACCGGCTTTTAATGCTTTAATCTGTCGCCCTATGGGCTGTCCACCATAAACGGGCAAAATCTTAATGCGCTTTTTATACTTTGAAAGATTTTTCAGTTCTTCTGATACCTGAATTGCCAGCTCTCTCGTGGGGCATAAAATTACAGCCTGTAATTTCTTATTTTCCGGATCTATCCTCTCTAAAGTTGCAATTCCGAAAGCCGCAGTCTTCCCGGTACCTGTTTGCGCCTGTCCAATCACATCTTTTCCATCCAACAGATATGGAATGGATCGATTCTGAATTGTGGTGGGTTCTTCAAAACCCATATCTGCGATTGCCCGATACATCTCTTTTGATAAATGTAACTTTTCAAATCCTGAACTTTCCATGTGTAATCTCCTTTACCTTTATATGTTTGTTAACCTACTTAACTCTGACACAACCCGAATTTTTCTGGTTCTGACGTTTTCCGATGGTCGCTACGGTTAGGTTGGCAAAGCATTCCAGCCAGATGTACGTGCTGTAATCGATACCATACGGCAGTTTTTCGAATATCGCCTAAATTTCTCGCCGCCCTTTCTCCGAAGTTTCCTCTGTGTACTGGATTAATATATTCATCAACTGACAAAATGGCGCACATCGCCCCACAATCCCCCTCGATATGCCGCCTCACAATACCCTCGATCTCACTGATGCTCTCAAGAACCATAATCTCCGGCATCCGTTTCAGCCGATCAGCGTTTTCGATGTCCACATCCCGCATGTACAAGGGTCATCTCAGCCCCATCCGGCAGTATCGCCGTAACAGCACCCTCGTACTGGTTAGCAGGGTAGATGTAGATCAGTATTTTCGCTTTTGCTGCCTGAGCTACGCCGTTTGTCAGCAGCGAGTCGCGAGTCCCGTGCGCAATCTTTGCAGCAGGGTTTGCACTCACCCTGACAGACCAGAAAGAGATCAAACTTGCCCGTCTGGAGCTGCCCTGCAATAAACGGCGGGTTTGCGCCGTGCTCGACACCCGACTTCGAGAATAGCTCTTTCAGATCGTGCCACAGGTTGTACCACTTCATCACAAGTTCGCCGTTTTTTGGAGAGATATACCTTTATATCCCGATCATAACGCTCCGAGAGGTCGTTCATGATTCCAAATGTCTCTTCGATCCGATCTCCGCATCCGGTGATCCCCCACGCTATCTTAAGCATCCGCATCACCACTCGATTCCTTAATCATCCCCGCAACCGAGGCCAAGTGATCGATTGTCCGGTGCATACTCTTGGAAACTTTTTATTATTTTCTGGGAACGTCTGATTGTCTTATGTAAGCACAACTGCCAAGATGTGGCACTATCGATCTAAAAAGCCATTTACACCTTTAATCTGCGTAATGTCAAGTAGGGCACATAGCGCACCTCTTTCCGGGGTAATAGCCCCGAGGCTACTATGCGCCCCCTCACAGAACCGGACTTGAAGATTTCCCTCATCCGGCTCTTCAGAAGCACATCCTCTACGGAATCAGGTTGTACAACGAGTGATATATCTTCGGCTTCGGGAGTGGATTAAATTGGAGAAAACGATTAAACTGAGCCCAATTGTAGCTCTTCTTCTGGCTGCGACGATTAATCCATTTAAAGGCGAGTCTCACGACCTGATGGTAGAAGTTTTGCATCCAGCGGGAGTTACCGCTCATTCCGTAGTAGCGGTAGTGTCCAAGTAACTTTATCCCCAGAACCTTCCACCATATCTTCAGTTCAACAAGATTTCGGATACGCTTCAGCCATATATTCATTTCCGTCATCTTCTGTCTGAACTTCTTGCGTGATGTCTTCCGCCCAAGCTTGAATTTGCCTTTACGAGATATATCGCAGAAATGTGTGAACCCGAGAAAATCAAAGGTTTCGCATTTTCTGCCATTTCGCTTCGCTCTCGTGCATGGGCATCGTCCGAACTCTATAATCGTACTCTTCTCTTCGGATATCGTAAGTCCGAATTTACCCATACGCCGCCTCAAATCGTCTCCAAATACTCTGGCTTCGATTTCCTTCTCGAAGCAAACGACAAAGTCATCCGCATATCGGATAAGTTGTGCATAACCGAGTAGCTGTTGCTTTACCTCATCTTCAAACCATTTGTCGAGTGCATAGTGGAGATATACATTAGCGAGTACGGGGCTCAGAATCCCACCTTGTGGGGTGCCCATTTCAGTCTCAAAGTATTTTCCTTCCTCCATTATGCCAGATTTAAGGAAACGACCGATCAGTTGCAGCAAAGATGGGTCTACGATCCTCTGCTTCAGACATTCCATCAATCGCTTGTGATCCACTGTGTCAAAGAACTTCGAGATGTCCATATCCACCACAAAGTTGACCGGACCGGTCATGATGGTTTTGTTGAGCTTCTTCAGAGCATCGTGACAGCTCCGATTGGGGCGAAACCCATAGGATGTGTCTATAAAATCTTGCTCAAAGATCGCTTCGAGAATCTTCTTGATTGCCATCTGAACAATCTTGTCCTCGACAGCGGGGATTCCGAGCGGTCTTTTCTCGCCGTTTGGCTTTGGAATATAGACGCGCAAGACCGGTTGAGGCTTGTACTGCTTTGCTTTGAGCCTTGCCACCAGATCTGCGATATTCTCATCCAGCTTCTTCGCATATTCTCCTACTGTTACTCCGTCAATACCAGGAGATTTACCTCTCTTTAATTCCCTGAAACATTCTTTTAGGAAATCCTCTGTAAGCAAGTGTGCTAACGATGTGAACTTGCATTTTGGATCTCCTTTTGCTCTTATGGCTATCGCCATAAGAACTTTTAGAGTTTTGGACATCAGTTTTGTTATCATCTACAGCCCACCTCTGGGTGTGGTAGATGTGTCCTTGCTGCCCAGCGCACTCCTGTCAGCCCCTTCCCTCCACAGGAATTACCCTGCTTCAACGGTAGTATGAGCTGATCCGACTCCCAATATGCCATTTGTGATGACTTACCGTCTATAGGCTTGACATCACATACTCCTACTCTTGTAGGGAGCATAAGGAGAGCATATTGGGCCTCCCGAGTTCCCATGGTCTCCGTTTGATACCATGCTACGGTCTGAGACCCCGCTGGACTCACATCACCTCGCAATGTCCCAGAACTCTCTGCTATATTCCAAGACCGGAGGATTGGACTAACGGTGGTGTGAATGCTGCCTTCCGTCACACAGACAACGTCGGCTTCCAGAATCATCAGAATTTCGGGGCTTATAACCTTCACCTTTCGATTGTGGCCTGGCATCCCATCCCCCCAGCTTCACATCAGCCTGTTACCAGGCCGGGTGTGGGGTTCAGTTCTGAGGTGGTGGCTAACCTTTCCTCAGGCTGGATTTTCACCAGCTGGCGAGTATGAATTTATCTCGGCACGCCTGTGTTAATCTGTGGCAAATAAAACTTTTAGCCACATATTAACACTTATTTCACTGATTCCCCCAATCCAAGCGTACCAGTGTTTGCAGGATTGGCGTCATGTTTTCCAACCGACCAGGAGAAATTAAAAAGACTCCACTCTTGACTCTTGATGCCGTCCGCATCCGCGCTGACGCCTTCCGCGCCCTTATCCCTCGACCAGAATGTGCCTCCGAGATTCGCACCAAACGAGCCGCCGCCGACAGGTATCATCTCGCTGATCACGTAGAAATCGAGAATCGACCTGATCGCAAGTTCCTGCCCTCCGATCCGATCGCCGCCCACAGCCGCGGCTGCTCCCGCCTTGTTTCGAAGCGCAGCCGGATCTTTGGAAACGAGCGCACGGAACCGGTCGAGCATCGTCTTCACCTGTCCGCTCAATGTCCCCTGGTAGACCGGCGTTCCTATAAGCACGGCATCAGCCAGAGAGAATTTCTCGTATATCTCCCCCATCCCGTCCTTCTGGATGCAGCCCCCACGCTTCTTGACGCAGAAGTCGCAGTGTTTGCAGAAGCCGATCGTTCTCTTGTGAAGTGCTGTGTACTCGGTTTGTGCTGCGTGTTTCTGGCTGGCATAGTTAAGCGCATCCTTGACCACGTAATCGGTGGATGCGAGTCTCGGGCTTCCGGATATCCCTAACAGGTTTATGGTTCTCATATTGGTCACCTTCTCAATTCTTTTGTAAAATTAACATGCGTCTGCCCAAACCCCATCCTCTTGTAAAACCGCTGCGCATCAACCCATCTTTTTCTCGTCGTAACTTCAATAGAGGCGCAGCCACGCTTCTCCGCCCCCTCTTCAACTCATGATACGAGTTCTGCGCCGATACCTTTGCTGCGAACTGTTTCATGCACGACCAACTCCCGAATCTCCCCTGCCAGTCCGGCATGATGGAACAGTAACTAGATATGGAGACTTCCAAAACCAACAGCAACCCCCTCGCTCTCTGCAACATAATACAGCACGCTTTCAGAATGGAGATTCCGGGCGAAGACATCGTGAAACGCCCCCCAATCGATCGAAAATCCCATAAGCATCGTGATCAGGTCATAAACCGATCTTTCATCAGATTCCACAGCCGGTCGAATCAGGGTCATGCTATATTATCCCAACAGCTGTCATATAAATAACAGAGACTTTTTAATTTTTTCTGGGTGGACTCTGATTATGGCGAAGAAGATACCACAGAGGACACGGAGGGCACAGAGAGTTGCTGTTTTCTCTGTGTCCTCTGTACTCTCTGTGGTTTTCCAAAACCCAATTCCCAGAAGATAATAAAAAGTCTCAAATAACACTTTCTTTCAGGGTGTCCACGTCCAGGAGGGCGTTCGCACCGTCGTCGTAGAGTGCAACCGTTCTTGCAAACTGCAGAACATTTATCTTTCGTAAAATTGATATGGGAGTATCGAGGATGTAGGATTGTATGAATGGAGATATCGCAGTTGGCAGCACAGTTCGATACGCTGGAACCGGTTCGGTCGGTGAGGTGAATAGACTGGAGGAGAGAGATCACGAACTGTGGGTACATCTTGACAGCACCGGTCTCTGGTATGCTACGGCGGCACTCGAAGTTCTCGGAGGGGAGTTTGGAGTGAATGGATGGGGCAGGAAATCGCCAGAAAAGAAGGAATGGGACCGGAAACTCTCACTTGAAGAACTGAAGAAGGTGGAGGGACGCAAGAGGGAGGATATACACCGTGTTCAGGAGATTACATCCTCAATATCAGCCGGGGTTTTTGGATAGAAGTTCATAAAACCACTATTGAGATATCAGTACCACGTATCTAACAATGCCGATTTACCCCGGGCTTATTGAGCAAGTACCTTTTTGATACCGGATTCATTAAATCCTCTACGGATTTGGATTCATTGATCCCGGTATGGGGAATAAGCAGACCGATCTCTGATCCACTTCTTTTGACCGCGTCTGGGAATTTTACATCCAATCGCGATGCAAAAAATCCCGGTTATATCACCTCAGTATGCAATTGCCCGTTCGCTGCGCTCCTTAAGAGATCCCCATTATACCATATATCTCCTCAGGACTTTTTAATACGGTGATATTCTCCATCCGTGCAAGTTTTTCTGAGTTGGATACATCTACTTCCCGCATCTTGAGTTCAAATGTTTTTCCTGTGGGGGCTACGGTCTTGATCTTACCTCGTATCTGATCCACTGGCAGTATATATATCGGAGTATCTCCCTTTGAGGTCTGCGCTACTACATTGGTAACCAGACTATCAGCAATCCCGTGGACGATCTTTGCCACAGTATTTGCTGTTGCAGGTGCGATTACGAGCAGGTCATAGTAACCAATCTGCAGCGGTCCGGCTATGAAAGGCGAATTGGGTCCGGCATCTGTCTTGAAATTGGGAAAATCGTGCTGGATCTCGTCCCATATACCGTACCACTTGAGTACCCCCTCCCCTTCTTTTGACAGGAATACCATGAATTCAAGGTCTGTCTTCTTCTGGATATCTGCCATTACATTGTATGTCTCGTGTGTCCAATCACCAGAACCTGTAATTCCCCATGCTATTCGTTTCATTTTTGACCTCCATAATCTGTCAGAGTTTCAGACCCTCGGTTACCAATCTACCTAAATCCGGATCGGCGTTGGTCAGGTTTCCGACCACCCGCTGCTGGATCGGTCTGTCAATCTTCAAAAGATCTGCGACGAGGTTATTCACCAGATGTTCCTGGTCCATCTTGCTCAACGACCGATACCGTGCTCCCGCCTGAGTGAAATCATCGGTGAGCCTGATCTTCTGGCGTGTCACTTCTCCCTCGATGCGATGCACATAAGGATTGCCTGCCCGAGCTTCCCCGGGGGCGTCCGGGTCCAGGCTACCTGGCTCGTAATTGACAGTCCCGCTAAATTCCCCGATCTGCATGGATCCATCGCGCTGATTGTTGTTGACCGACACATGGGGTCGGTTGATTGGCAGTTGCAGGTAGTTTGCCCCAAGCCTGTATCGCTGCGTGTCAGTGTATGAGAATGTCCGCCCCTGGAGCAACTTATCCGCAGAAAACTCGATTCCAGGAACGATTGCGGCAGGACAGAATGCTGCCTGCTCAACCTCGGAAAAGTAGTTATCAGGGTTGCGAGTGAGAACCATTTTACCAACAGGCATCAGCGGGAATTTCTCCTCAGGCCATGTCTTTGTGGCATCCAGCGGATCAAAATCCTGTTTCAGTTCATCGGCGATATCCATCAACTGGACACAGAGTTCGTACCGAACCTCTCCGCCGCTTGCGATCGTATCGTAAAGATCACGCGTAAGGTAATCCGGGTCAACGCCGGCGAGCCCTGTTGCCTCGTGGCGGTCGAGGTTCTGCACACCCAACTTTGGTTTCCAGTGGTATTTCACGTACGCAGCCTCTCCTTCTGCGTTCACCCACACGTAGGTATTGACGCCAAAACCCTCCTGCATCCGGTAGCTTTTTGGCGTCCCGCGGTCGGAAAAAAGCCAGGTGATCATATGTGTCGATTCCGGTGTTAAGGATATGAAATCCCAGAAGCGGTTATGTGCGGAAGAGGCTGATGGCATATTGCTATCAGGTGCGCCCTTGAATGCATGGACCATATCCGGGAACTTTATAGCGTCCCTGATGAAGAAGACCGGAAGATTGTTCCCGACCAGTTCGTAGTTACCCTCTTCGGTATAGAACTTAACAGCAAAGCCACGGGGATCACGTACTGTATCAGCAGAACCCCGTCCTCCGGTCACCGTTGAAAAACGTACGAATACAGGGGTCTTATCCTCCGGATCCTGGAGGAATTTCGCCTTTGTGTAAGCTTCCATGCTCTTGTAAACCTGGAAGTAACCGTGAGCTCCTGCCCCCTTGGCATGGACAACCCGCTCAGGAATGCGCTCCCGATCGAAGTGCGCCATCTTCTCGATGAACCGGACGTCCTGCAGCAACACGGGTCCACGCTCACCTGCGGTCTCTGAATTCTGATTGTCGCTGACCGGAACACCCTGGTTCGTGGTCAAAACTTTTTCTTCATTCATGATGTCAGCCTCCCTTATGTTATTGGCGATAGGTTTCTTATTCACTTATGCTTATCTGTTGATCTGGTAGTTTTGGAACGTGACCGGGTTTCAAAAGTACTGACTCTGCTCTGAATAGCGGGGCATCCTGATGATGCTCAGAATTAGCATCTCTATGAGTCTTTTTATTATCTTCTGGTAACCGGTCAAATTCACCAATCTCGACTTTTCGGTGCAACGTAAATTGCAGTCCAAAATGAGTCACGCAGGTACGGCACGTCCCACATATCTCAAACACCCATTTCAATCGCGCTGTTATCATTGGCAGTTCCACATGTTGTTTGAGACGATGAAAGGACATTCCATTTCAATTCACCGAAAGTCCTGACCAATACTCTGTCGTTCCATCAATTTATAGTTATAATTTTATACACATACCTACCAAAAGATTTAATAGGCATAGAACTCATATATAGTATATATGCCAAAAGGTAATATCCCCATCGATAAGTCACTGGCAAAAGAAGTGGAAAATGGAAAAGTCATCCAGACCTTGCCATATATCCCGATAAACAGAGTAAGACTCCCGTTATTCACGACTATATCTCCAATTCAGTGTTGCGTCTGCGGAAGCTCTTTAAAATTCAATGAAAAGTACAATCGTTTCATAATCTCAAGCTATGGCATCATAAGGTGCCCGACCACCTACTGGATCTGCTCAAAGTGTAGAAAACATCATGTTGACACGATTGTTGGAGTCACCGGATCTGCAAACTACAGTGACGAGTACATTGAAAAACAGAAAGCGGTACGATACAACGGAAGATGCAGTTTGTGGAACACGCGTACTGTGGGTGAAATATTTACAGAGGGATTAACTGGCACCACGGGAAGAGCGCCTTGCCCAACCACTCTGTGGACTTATGAGCAAAAGCAAGGCAGGATATCGGCTCATGAACTGTTAGATCAGGAGATCAACTTTAATGGATCCTTATATATAGATGGTTACTGGGTCCGATCCGGGTGGAGAAACTATATCGAGAGTCAGCTTGGAAAGACATTAACCGATAGCGAGTGGAAAAAGCTCCGATATAAATCCATTTATGTCGTAGCTACCGAGGATAAGGTCGTATTGGACTTTGAAATAACCAACATAAACCCCAGCTATCTCGAGCTAATACCTCTCCTGGACCGAATCAAAAGCCGAATACCTGAAGAAGAGATATTAAAGATCGTTTCCGATGAAGAAAAGGCGATCATAACTGCAGTAAGCACTGTTTTCCCGGATGCTGTCCATTCGTTCTGTGTGCTTCACCAAATGAAAAATCTCACCAAGAGATATCTTGATGAGTTCGGAAGCATTGAAAACATCCCTTCCACGGATATGGAATTGTATGAACTTGCACAAGAGTTGATACTTGCCGAAACGTCCATCCATTCATCGATATCTTACCAGGGAATTGTGAACCTGGCTTCGAGTACGGAACTGTCACGAGTATCACGGAAGGTAATCGCGTACGCGAAAGAGATTTACCGGAAGAATCTATTGTTGCTGGAGAAAGGATTCACTCCGGAGACCAACAATGTAATGGAACAGCTATTCTCATTGATCGATAACTTTGTCGACCAAGCCAGGTCTTTTAAAGCCACATTCAGTACAATTAACTTCTTTTACAACCTGTTCTCCTCAACGAACAGCCGATGCTTCAATACAGGCGACTGGAAAGGCTTCTCTCCGATAAATCGAGCTAAAATGAAATATGGCTAGCGGTCAATTTGGAAATTGGTGGTAACAACTCTTAGTGGTAACTATCTGCGTTTCATTGAGATTTGAGTTAGTTTACGAATTTTGGGTATTGTTTTCTGTTCTTCGAGGGAAACGCCCGGGATATTTGTCGTCTGTATGACTTGTTTTGGTCGTTTTCGACTCGACCAGAAAAAATTAAAAAGTCTCATCTCTATCGGATTGTTTGCTTTCTATAATTCCATCCATGTGTAGGATTGAACGTCCAAAATTCCATTTTATTAAATTTTTCTACAGTTATCAATCAAAAGTATACCCTATAATTATCTTACGTATCTCTTTCAAAAAGATCCTCAATCATTTCCGGCACCCACTTAAACACGAATTTAATATTTTTATCTAATAAATAAAATGTTTTTGTACTATCATCATAATCGAAAAATGATGGAAATTCAAGTTTTTGAAGAAGCCTTGGCAAATAACTTAAACCGGTAGTAACAGATCCTTGTGTAATTTCTTGATGGCCAAGTTCTTTTAGATAACTTAAAATCTCTGTATTCCTCAGACCATGTTCAGGTATATCTTTTTCTCGAATTAATTTTAAAAACCATTTATACTTTTCAGTACTACCATCAGAACGACCGCCAAGTCCAATTTTTTTTACTATATCTTCATAATAATATTTATTTTCGTTAGCAATATCCTTGCAAGCAGTAGGAACAACATCTGAATCATTTATATTAATTTGATTTTTTGATGTATTATATATAGTATTTATGATGCATATTCGTTGACATATATTTTGTACTAATGATGCACTACCAAGTGATTCTTTTATAATCCGATCTTTCACTTCATCAGAAAACTTAATATTAAGGGCTGATCCTCCTAATTCTATAATTGTCTTAAGTTGTTCATTAGTAAAACCTTCGACAGGTATTTCAGCAATCCTCTGCTGCAAATCTATATTATATGAGAGAAGTTTTGATGTTTTATGTTGGATTCCAACTATAATCCATGGACATTCATCATCTGAAAAAGCTTTTAAATCCTGAGATAACTGATGCTTTAATTGATCATTCGCATAATGGAAGTCCTCGAGTACTATAATTTTTTCTGATGGCTTAAGATACTTAATTAAAAGATTTGCTCCAATATTTGGCGATGCCACCGCAATTTGCTTATCAGAGTTAATATTACTTACTTCAGACTGTGCTTGAGTTTTAGCAGAAAATATCCCAAGTGTAGCGGTTAATCCAGCTAAAAATCCAGCCTTCGTGCCTAATTCTTTTTGTTTTTCAACAGCATAAAAACTATTCAGCTCAAATAGAATCTCAGAATAAATTTCACCAATAGATTTAACTGAATTACAAGGTACTTTAATAACTTCTTTTGACACGTATTTTTTCCATAAACTCGTTTTTCCAGATTTTGATGGACCAAATATTAACATATGTTTAGCCCTATTCATTTCCCAGGCTTTTACAGATCTCTCTAAATTCGCCCTTTTGACAAATGTAATAGTTGGTAGTCCAACCGGCACATAAACTTTTGATGTTTTATGAAACTCCATAACAAACCACCGTGATTATTTACAATAATACATTCATGTGTTATAAAGTAATCTTAAGTACAAAGAGTGGAATTCATAAGATTGTTGAAATGACAGGGATGCAAGTTTTAATCCCTCTAACGTTGCTTCGACAAATTTTCCTTCTTGGCGCCTATTCATAATTCATCTGTATATATCAATACCTTCGCCACCCTGTTTGTTGGTATAATCCGGCTTTTAGCGTTTAGGACCTTAACGCACACTTTATAGGTAGCAGATATGTTCACGAAACATTAAAATTACTACCGCAAAAACCAGACCCAATTTTAATTCAAGAGAGGGGTTGCGGATAACGAAAATCGGCAGTATTGACATTGGTTGATGGCGAGGGTATTGTTATTTTGGGTCTCTGACATCTCGCGTTGCGGTTACCAAAAACCCCGGAGACTTTTTGACATTTTCGAAATTCGGTTCGGAAAACCACAGAGAGCACAGGCGTGCCGAGATAAATTCATACTCGCCAGCTGGTGAAAATCCAGCCTGAGGAAAGGTTAGCTGGAAAGGCTCAACACATCGCGTACACTTTTTCAAGTGCTCGATAGGCTCAACACATCGCGTACAGTTGTGGAATTTCAGCGTAAAAAACATAGCGCACCTGATAGTGCGTTATGGCAAAATCAAGAGTCTTTTTATTATTTTCTGGGAACGTCGGATTGTCTTACGCAATCACAACTGTTAGAATGGAGCACTATCGATCTGAAAAGTCATTTACACCGTTAATTTGTGTAATACGGATTAATCAGTTGAAAATAAAGCTTTTAGCCACAGATTAACACTGATTTCACTGATTACACCCATCTAATCGTATTTGTATTTGCCGGGTTGGCATCATGTTTTTTCAACCGACCAGAACAAATTAAAAAGTCTCAAAATCAAACGAAACATATATAGAAGAGGAACAGGAGCGTATCGATGCAGTCAATCGACATCAGAGAGGCGAACGGCCCTCCAAAATCTGCAAAAGTCTTGGCAGGTCAAGATCGTGGTTGCAAAAATGGGTTGGGAGGTACAACAGCTTCAATAAACGCAGTGCGAAGGAGTGGTTCAAGGAAGAGTCCAGAGCACCAAAGAATGTTCACAGAAAAACAGATTCGGAGATAGAACAGCTTGTGGTGAACGTGCGAAAGTCGCTGATGGAAGGAAAAACCGAAGACACAAAGTATCGGTGTATCGGGGCTGATGAGATACAATTTCGGATGTACGAACTGGGATACTCAGAAGATGAGACCCCAAGCCTGTCAACAATCAAACGCATTATCAAAAGAAACGGTCTGGTAGTCCAAAATAGGAAACGATACATCAGATGCAAATCCAAGAAACGGTACACTCTGTTGAATCCGACTAAAGCTAACGAGATCCATCAGATGGACTTTGTGGGACCGAGACACATCAAAGGCTATGGGACGATCTCGTCCCTGAACTTGATCGATGTCGTTAGCAGCAATGCATACATACAGCAATATGCAGGGCAGACTATGGATAACGTGATCGAGTTCCTGCTCAGTTGCTGGACTAAAAATGCGAGTCCGAATTATCTTCAGATGGATAATGGAGCCTATTTCATCGGCGATTTGATACATCCCCGACATTTCAGCCGTGTCGTGAGGTTGTGCCTCCATCTCGGCGTCGAACCGGTGTTTATCGCGCCGAGTAAGCCGTGGATGAACGGTACGATAGAAGACTTCAACGGGGATTTCGGGGAGAAGTTGTGGGAACGCGAACAATGGACGGATCTGGAACACATTCGAGGCGAGGCGAAAATCTTCCTGATGCGGCATAACACTTCGTCAGAACTGGAAGTACAGAAAGACCGATCTGGAGACCATACCGCACCGCAAACTTCCGGAGGATTTCGAGATTGATGTGCACAAGCTGCCGCTCACAGAGGGCAAAGTGCACTTTATACGGCAGGTGAAAAAGGACGGAGCGATCAGTGTGCTGAATGAGGATTTCGATGTCGATAAATCGTTGGCTTATGAATATGCGTGGGCTACTATCGACACAGAAAAGGAACAATTGATGATCTACTACCGAGGGAAGAACGAAGAAGAGGCAGGTCTTATCAAGATTTACGAGTACAAGATCGGTGAAAATGTAAAAAGATTCGAAGAGAAGTTCTGAATAAGAAAAGTGTACGCGATGTTATGGACCCTACCAGATATGATTCTGATGTGGCTCGCATGGTCTGTGAAACGACCGAAGTTCCCCCTGCCCTGCCATCTCTCTTTCCTGCTCCGGTATCATCACCGGACAGGGGAGACATCCACACTAACGATGGTTACACAGACCCTTCATGCGATGGCTGCGTCCCCTGATGTGATCCAACCATCGCCGTTTGAGCCTCAGCGTTGTGTTCTTCTGCCAAATAAATAATAAAAAAGTAAAAAATCATTCTTCGGGTTCAACTGCTAAAAACGCCCACCAGGGTTTATTAATCTGGAGTATTTCGCCTGTTTCAGCATCAACTTGTGCTTGAACCTGCATTCTTGCACTAAAAATCCCAAAAACCTTTGAGTTTCTTTGAGCCTGGACTTCGTAAACAGCTCTTACTTGATCTCCAATATTAGCTTCTTTGAGTTCAATACTACAATCGTCAGTACAATTTCTCAAGTTTAATCGTTGTAAGGCAGTCTGAGAAGCCATATCAGGCATGATCCTAATCTCTGCGTTTCTACCATTAGATAAGTTAGCATAAAATTTGGTCTCATTTTGCACTCGTTCCTGAGTCATCTCCAAATAAAGAGGACAATCTACAGAACTCGCACCAGCCTGAATAGTCATTCTGTTACCTGCCTGCTGCTGAACATTTATCATCCGTCCTCCGGATACTTGATAGTTACCCGATTGAAGCATTCTTCTTTGCTCCTGTGGACCTCTCAAATCAGATGAAACGCCTGGTATAATATTACTGTTTTCATCAAGCATGGGTCCACTTTCTTGCGGAGAACCTAATATCTCATCAAGTTCGGATTGTTCAATAAACTGTGCAGTATATGCCCCACCATTCTTCTCAATTTGTCCAACAAAAGATCTTATATGATTTCTAGAACCTTTTCTCAGATTATTATACACAAGAAGGATGTCCTGGTTCTCAGTCTGTGCTATGAGCTCGTTTAAGTCTTTAATGTCCAGATCTTCAATTGTTGCGCCGACGATCAATGCTTCGAGCAAGGACGCATCCCCCTGATTTACCAAATCATCATATAATGTTTGCAATTCTTGATCTGTAAAGATCCCCCGGTCGTCAATAGTGACCGGATCTTCAATACCATACGCATACAATAGCGTCTTGACTGCGTCAGTATGTGTCTGCTCAGAATTTGCGATATTATTAAATATTGGCATATCCCATTTATCGTACAATTCCATATACACATCTCTTGCAAGTTTTTCTTCTTCCCTCATCAACTTCAATCCCGCAATCTCGCCCTCACTCAAGATATTCTGCTCCGGATCGGTTTCCACTGCCTGATAATTTCCGGCTTCTCCCATAACAGGACTGCCCATACCTGTGCCTGGCTCGTGCACCCCACCAGGTCCTGCTGCAAGGACCACAGAGACCATCAGGATACTGATAATACTTGACAATAAGATTTTTTTCATACTAATCACCTCACAAACATCTTGAACTGTATGTATTTAAGTCTTTTCTCGAATTGAACAGTCCCCGAAATTAACCTATATGCGATCTTTGGGGATTCTCAATGTTTTTAAAGTCCTATCCTTGCCACCCCCGAACGGAATTTGGGGGCATCCATGCCTCCTTCGGCGTTGGTTTTGCGAGAAAAGCAATAAATTGCCAGACAAATTCAGAATTTCATTTTTGCACACCATGAACTTTTTCTTTATCTGATCTCCAATCCAACTCTCTATGGAACACCTCAAACAGATCTTCTCTTTTTACCAGTAGTCTATGAGTTCCGTATTTTGCAACCATAACCTTTGCAGGTCTTGGAAATAAATTTGCATTAGATGCAAAGAAATCTGAATAAGCACCAGTATCATAGAATAATAAATAGTCTCCTCTTTTAGGTTTTCTTACCAATTTATTCTTTATTTTACAAAAAAGATCTCCAGTAAAACATAAATTTCCTGCAACAAATGTTTCAAAAGTTTCCCCCTCTTCTATATTATTTGCAATTTCTATTCTATGCAACTGTTCCGGAACTGCCGTTCCAAAAGTATGGAAATTAACACCTGCATCCACATGGACTATGTTCTGTCCAAGTGGAGTTTTTGAAACACGACCTATTTTTGCAATAGTTACTCCTGCATTTCCAACTATACTTCTCCCTGGCTCTATAACAAACTTCGGATTTCCAATTTCTTCCATTTTTTTCTTAAAAGTTTTGTTTGCAGAATATTTTTTGTTAAACAATTTTTGGATAAATACATCTGGAGTATATGCGCAAGAGAGTTCCTCACCAACCCATTCCAGATCTTTTAACTCTGGATTATATTCATATCCTATCAATTCATTAGCCCACGTATAATTTTCTTTCCTTGTATTTTTTATTTTTATTTTAATTGCGCCCCAATCCTTCACTTCAAAGTATTGGATACCCAAGCCACCACCAAGATTAATTTCAGTTACCTCAAATCCAATTTTTTGTGCCTCTTTAGATAGGTTTATTAAAGTATCAAGAACTGTATAATATGCATTTATATCAGTTATTTGTGATCCAAGATGAACCATCAATCCATTTGGAATTAACATATCCAAATCCAATACTTTTTGGAACACAGAGTTTGCTCGTTTAATATTAATTCCAAACTTACTCCATTCACTGGAAGTTGTAATCGCAGTTGAGGTGATGTGCTCAAGTGGGAAACCGGCAAGTCTTAGATTTACCTTTGCAGAAACTCCTAACTCTCTTGCAATTGCATCAATCACCTCCAACTCTTCTTCCGGATCGACATTTATTATTATTTCCTTCTTTATGCATTGTTCCAAATAATATTCACTCTTGCAATTTCCATTTGCTCTTATTTTCTCTGGTGGAATTCCTGCATCAAGTGCAAGTTGCAATTCATACTCTGAAGCAACATCTGCTCCGGAACCTAATTTAACCAAAAGTTCAGGAACACTAAAAGTGGTATTTGCTTTAACTGCATAACATATTAAGTGATCTTTATACTCATTTTCAAGAGCGTTTTGATATTTTTTATAATTTTCCTTAATAATATCTTCAAACAAAACATATAATGGCGTGCCATATTCTTTTGCTAACTCAACCATATCCACACCATATATCTTACGGTGATTATTCTCAGTTTTATCTAAATGCTTATTCCAATGTCCTGTGTCCGGAATCATTTCGAATCACTCTTTTTTTGCTGAATGTGTATGCATAGATCATGTTGAACAGATAGTCTGTTTCTCCTCCTTAGTGAAAGAAATCTTATCCATATATCTTCCGTGAAATTTCTCGTAAGTCGCCAAACCCCGGACTTAAGTACGGAACCTGTACAATCGCACCTCCCACATCCGATCTGGCTGCACCAATGCTTCGCGTGTGACCCGCCCAGCAGCAAACCCGCGAATTGATCGTGGTAGAGTTCTCCGCATTCCATACTGGATGAATCGAAACTCATCTTACATAAAGACCCCCCCTATAAATGGTACGCTCAGCACCAGAGCGAGCGAGACCGCCCCATACACCCGCATGTACAGGAGACTGATCGAAAACCCGAACAGAAAAGAACTGAAGGATCAGGCTTAAAAGGATTGATGAACAATCTTCCTGCGAAGGCAGGTGGTTGACATGAAAGGTAGCGATAAAACAGAAACAAGAACTCCAAATTCCCTCATAAAAGAGAAAAGTCCGTACCTACTCCAACATGCCTACAACCCGGTTAACTGGCATCCATGGGGAAAAGTTGCACTACAACGTGCGAGAGTTGAGGATAAGCCCATCTTCTTGAGCATCGGATACTCCACCTGCCACTGGTGTCATGTCATGGCACGAGAGTCCTTCGAAAGCGAGCAGACAGCCGAGATCCTCAACGAAAACTTCATCTGCATCAAAGTGGATCGTGAGGAGCGCCCGGATCTGGATGAAATCTACATGAAAGCTGTGCAGATTTTGGCAGGTACCGGTGGCTGGCCCCTATCTGTCTTCCTCACACCGGACAAAAAACCGTTTTATGGCGGAACATACTTCCCGCCCAGACCAGTACGTGACTTACCAGCCTTCAACGATATCCTGCATGCGATTGTAACCTTTTGGCATGAAAATCGGGATCAGCTTCAGAGAAGTTCCGAAGATATCACAGAGCTCTTGCAGAAGTCCTACCTGCAAAAGCCATATTCCGGGGAGGTCTCGGTCGATCTTCTTGATGATCTCTATGAGCAACTCGTACTACAGTTCGACCCTGTCTATGGTGGATTTGGTTCTGATGTGGCTGCATGGTCTGTGAAACGACCGAAGTTTCCCCTGCCCTGCTATCTCTCTTTCCTGCTCCGGTATCATCACCGGACCGGAGAGAAATCCGCACTGACGATGGCTGCAAAGACTCTTCATGCAATGGCAGAAGGAGGAATCTTTGACCAGTTGGGCGGGGGTTTTCACCGCTATTCCACTGACCGGCACTGGCTGGTTCCACACTTTGAGAAGATGCTCTACGACAACGCGCTCCTCTCAAGGGTTTACCTTGAGGCATATCAGGTTACAGGGGACCCAACTTTTGCACAGATCGGAAAAGAGACGCTTAACTGGGTGCTCCGGGAGATGACCGACCCTGATGGCGGCTTTTACTCCGCTATAGACGCTGATAGTGAGGGTGTTGAAGGCGCGTTTTACGTATGGTCCCTGGATGAGGTCAGATCGGTTCTCGGGGCAGAGAGTGGCGAAGCGATCTGCCGATACTTTGGGATAACGCCGCAGGGAAACTTTGAGGGTGGCAAAAGTATACTCCATAAGGCTGAACCAGCGCCATCTGATGCGGCAGAAAGAGAAGATACGATCCGCGAAGCTATTGAGGAGCTTCTTCTGGCGCGTAACCAGAGGATACGACCAACAACCGATGACAAGATCCTGACCGGCTTAAACGGTCTGATGATACGAGCGTTCGCCGCGGGATACCAGGTATTGCATGAGAGACGGTTTCTTGAAGCGGCGACCTCATCCGCCAGGTTCATCCTCGAAAATCTTGTGAAGGATGGGCGGCTATGTAGGCGCTACCGTGACCGCGAAGCAACGATTCCCGGAACTCTGGAAGACTATGCATTCACAATCGCAGCATTTCTCGACTTATACGAGGCGAGCAACGATTCCGAATGGCTGCGTGAAGCGTTCCGGCTGAATGATGTAATGATTGAGCTCTTCTGGGATGACGCGGATGGGGGGTTCTTCTTCAACCATCATGGTGAAACAGACATCCTCGCAGCCATAAAAGAGGCTTACGACGGTCCGGTCCCCTCTGGAAACTCGATTGCAGCAGAGAACCTGCTTCGAATAGGAGCACTGACCAATGATGAGGATATGCGGAGACGTGCCAGGGATATTTTTCTTGCTTTTGGAGCACAGCTGGAAGAGAACCCGTTGGCGCATACGCAGATGCTTTCTGCGGTCGATCTCTATCTAAACAGCCCCACACAGATTGTGATAGCCGGTGATGGCATGGAGGGGACGTCGGAATTTGTGGCTGAGGTCAACCAACACTTTTTGCCGGATAAGGTCATCGCCTTCGCAGGATCTCGTGCTGCTGGCGAAGTGGGTTCTGGTCTGGTACCGCTGACCGAGGGCAAGGTAGCTATTCAGGGAAAGCCAACCGTTTATATCTGCGAGAACTACACCTGCAGGGCGCAGGTAACAGAACTTGAGGATCTGAGACAGGTACTGTCCAGCCGTCGGTAGTTGCAGTTCATGCACTACAGAAAGAGCCTAAAAATGTATCCGCTTCAAATTAAATGGTAACCGAGGCACTATCTAAAAAATCGGTGATTTATGATAATTATCGTAGATGCAGATTTCATAAATTTACACCGATGTTGCCTTAAATCCATGTAATCCGTGTTAATCTGTGGCTGACAAAAGCTTTTAGCCACAGATTAACACTGATGAACACAGATTGAGGCTTTTATGTATATCTTCCAGGAAGACTGAAGATGAGTTTTACCATACTTCTTGAAGTGGATACCTAAAAATTGCTATTCCAGTTCTCTGCAAGCCATTGGGTTATGAAACATTGGCAGTCTATGGTCTATGTGATGGTTTTGGCGGTTGAGGTGTCGGTTGGTTTAAGTGTCATGATGGCATCAGTGTCAATGGTTGATGCAAATGTCTTTGAGCATAGGAGGAAAGATGAAAGGGTTCTTGTTCAGTCCTTCTGCCACTTTCGATGCCTCCAAGAATGATACAGTAAGCGACGCTCTCAAGTTTTTAATCCTTATTCTGCCGATATTTCCGACAGTCTTAATATTTGTAATCGCAACATCGCCTGGAGAGGGGATAACGATAAAAAATATATCCTCATCCTTTTTAGTTGTGTTTATATTTGTTATTGGCGGAATATTTTCCGCTTACAGTTCAGGACTCTGGACTCATGTTTGGGTATACCTTCTTGGTGGCAGAGCAGGGGCAGAACAGACTCTGAAGGCTACTATCTACAGCAAGACACCGATTTGGTTACTGGGAGGGGTTGGCTTCGTGGCGGGGGCATGGGCCGCATCCAAAAATTTTGATTCTTTCGGCATGGTGATTGCGGCGACATGGTTCCTCTTCATGTCGATATGGGCGTACATTACAGAAATTATTGGAATAAGACAGCTTCACGGCTTATCTACTGGAATAGCGATTCTCGCCGCTACTATTCCGATAACAATCCTTGTAATTATAGGGATGTGTCTGAACCTGTAGCGATATGCCGAATGGATTTATGAGGGCGAATGACAGGCTTTCAATGAAAATGGCCATGAACAAGAAGACCACAATCATCTGTTCTGCACCAGATCGGACGAAGTATGAACATCAAGGAGAATCTGCTTGCGTATACGAGCGGGTTATACTGAGATAAAATAAAAATACACTGATGGCGCAAAAAACAACCGCCAGCAATTTACAGATTATAGATCGACCGTCCCAACCGCATCTGCCGATTTAGGGGGCGGTTACTCGCCTGGCCTCATCTTAGAAACGGTTGGGTGAGACTTTCACCCCATACACGCTTGCGCATTTCATAGCCCTTTCAGTACTCGGGCAGCAGTTTGTTTCTGTGGCATTTCAGTAATATAATCCCAGCATTCATGCGCATAACCCAACCTTTTGATTTATCCCACCTCGTCTTGTACCAGTCACTTAGTTTCAGAGCCTTCTGTCTGAGTTTCCTTAATTTAAAATACTCAGAATGCCAATGTTTAACAAATCTACATTCATGCCAACGGCTGTGCTGGCAACGCCTTTGCTTCGCAGATCGCAGTCAGCGTTTATCTGCGGTTCATTATATTTTTCAACTGACAATGAAGGACATAGCAACCAATGCCCACGAAGTCCATATAACATGATCGCCAACAGGAGGATTTTTATTCTTTATAGTCTTTGCGTTGTCACGTCTTTCATGTTGTACATCCAACTGACACTTATGCAAAAAAAGCTCAGTCTGTGGTGGTGCGAAGTATAAGTACCGCTCCTCCAGATATGAATCGTTGCAGCACCGATGCAACCCCGGTATCATCGATGCTACAGACATGCGACCGTGACTAAAAAACCGTGACTGAAAGGCTGTGACCATGACCCTATCAAAACTCCTCTTCGAACTCTCTGGCGAAACCCGGCTCGAGATACTCCGTGCGCTTGAGACTGCGCCCATGACATTCACGAAGATCGCAGACCAGATGGAGATAACATCATCTGAAGCGTCCTGCCAGATAGAGCGCCTCTCAGGGATGAACTTGATCGAAAAACTCAGCGGCGGCAGCTACGCAATAACGCCGCTCGGACGGCTCATGCTCTCGTTCCTGCCCGGGATCGACTTCGTCTACGAGAACAGCGACTATTTCCGGACCCACGACACCGCACCGATCCCTCGCGAACTCGTCATGCGGTTTGGCGATCTCTATGGCGCCACATTCATCGACGGCACAATCGAGGCGATGAATTTCATGCAAGAGAGGATGCGGAATGTAGAGCGGCATCATTACGGGATGGTTGATGGTTTGATGAATTCGATGATCCCAACGATTGTTGAGAAGGCGAGGTCGAACGTTATCTTCAGAGCGATCCTTCCTGAGACGTATCGAGAGAAGGTCTCCGCGATGGTGGCTGAATAGTACCCACTTCAAAAAGTATTGTAAAACGCATCTTCGGTCTTTCTGAAAGATATACATAAAAACATCAATCTGTGTTTATTAGTGTTAATCCGTGGCTAAGAGCTATACCAGCCACAGATTAACACTGATTTCACTGATTTCACCAATCCAATCGTACCAGTGTTTGCAGGATTGGTGTCATGTTTTTCAACCGACCAGAAGAAATTAAAAAGACTCTTCGATGATGTCGTCATTCTTAAAGAGAATATCTATTTCCCCCTCCGGTATATCCCTCCTGACCTCTGCCACATCGTCAATATATCTCGAATCAGTGGCTACTTCAACCTCAAACGCAATTCCTTTCAAATTACTCAAACTATTCGTAGCTTTTCCGATTTTTTTAGGCAGCTTATCAGCATCGGTTATCTCCCTTTCTTGAAGCTCCTTGACGCCTTTCGCTATCTTCTGGGTGTATTCATCTCCATACAGTTCCTTTAACCCATCCACAAACGCCTCTGCAACAGCATTCCCCTCTGGTCCTTCGCCTCCAGCCCTGGCTATGCTTTCCAGACCATCCAGCGCATCGTCGCTCCAGTGGTCTGTTCCTTTCA
>JGI12150J12686_103365_pt1 | contig 29203 bp, 27 predicted proteins | sample ANMFosRound1_FD_12686 | JGI IMG/M metagenome (IMG submission 12686)
TTCGAGCTCGGTACCCGGGGATCCCACATGCCATTGGTAGCATCACCCTTACCAATACAACCATCAGAATCCTCCCAATAAACAGCATCCCCAACTTCATGAAGGAGAACCGGCAGACCGCCAGAGTAACGAGTTAAAATAGGCAAGGCGTCTTGTTCTATAGTTATATCAGCGCTTTCAAAGGCTTTCTTGAAAAACTCTTCCGATTCATTGTTATTCATTGAATTAAGCTCTATGACATTGAAAATCCTGCTTATCGAAGGCTGATTCTTTGCAAGATCGCTCATTCTATCCGGAATCCCCACGAGTATTAACAAAATAGGCAGAGGTTTCTGAGAGGATGCTATTTCATCCACAAAACTTTTAAGAAAATAAGAGAACTCAGGAACATTGGACATCCCATTAAGATCGTCTAATATCAGGAGCAGCCCTTTTTTATCCTCTTTAATCGTTTCGAAGGTACCACGTATGATAGATAAAAAATTCAAAGGCAAATCTTCGAGTAGTTTTTGATCATCAGTAAATTCAATGTTCATACCTACGCCAAAAACCCCAAGCTGAATCCCTTTTATATATTTCCCAACTACAGTCCTTGCTTTATCAAAAAGACCTCTATCAGGCATCGCTTGCAGCACCTTCGTAAGCACAATCCGACAAACATCACTGACGTTCCTTGCCGCCCCCACATAACAGTGAGCTCCAACAAACTGATATTTTTCTTCTGCGATATAACGTGCGATGACAGCTAATGAGCTCTTCCCAATTCCACGCTCACCGGTCAGGAAAAGATTTTCATTCCTGCCCCCGGAGGTCTGTACAATAGCTCGATTGATCCGCTCAATCTCGCGTGTACGACCAATAAAATAATCTATTGGCACTGGTATCCCCGGTGTGAATGGGCTGTTTTCTTTCGCCATTTTATCCTATTGTAACTAAACACCGCCACCATACTTAAATCCAGCGAACCTGCCGCAGTCTACGGCAAGCGTGCGACCGCATCCGCACCCAATAGCGTGATCATTTTTCATCAAACACCCCTTTTTCTGCGATGACCTGAGGTGTCATTGTTGAGATGGCATCATATTCTTCTTTGCTTGCGGGACCCCGGGTTCCCGGGAAAAATCTGCAAGCGATTCTTGCAGTAAATATAATGAAGCACGGCGTACCATTCTTGATATGATGCCGGAAGACGAAACGAAAGACGAGGCAAAGCAGAAGGTCGAGGAACTCGCCGGGCGGTTTCGGTATAATCTTGATGTCTACAAAAAATCGGCATACAATGAAACGCAGGTGAGGCGAGAATTCATTGACCCGTTCTTTGAAGCTCTGGGCTGGGATGTGGGCAATAAGCAGGGTCATGCAGAGCAATATAAGGATGTTGTTCACGAGGATGCGATAAAGGTGGGGCGTTCGACAAGAGTACCGGATTACAGTTTCAGGATCGGCGGTCAGAGGAAGTTCTTTGTCGAAGCGAAGAAGCCCGCGGTGAACATAAAAGCAGACGTTGCCCCGTCATACCAGCTGAGGCGGTACGCATGGAGCGCAAAGCTGCCATTGTCAATCGTGACTGATTTTGAGGAAATATCGATCTACGATTGCCGGATCAAGCCGGGGCAGAAAGACAAAGCCAGCGTGGGGCGGATCGGGTATTATACGTTTGAGGAGTATCTCGATAAGTTTGATGAGATCTATGATGTCTTTTCCAAGGACGCGGTTCTCAGAGGAAGCTTTGATCGGTACGCGCAGTCAACGAAGGGCAAGAGAGGCACTGCGGAAGTTGATAGCGAATTCTTGAAGGAGATTGAGAGCTGGCGTGAGATGCTTGCTAAAAACATCGCTCTCAGGAACCCCGATATGTCGATCTACGAGTTAAACTATGCGGTGCAGAAGATCGTAGACAGAGTCATCTTCCTCAGGATCTGCGAAGACCGGGGGATCGAGCCTTACGGGCAGTTGCAACCAACCGCCGAATCCACCGACATCTACACGCACCTGCTGAACCATTTCAAACTTGCGGAACTAAAATACAACAGCGGCATATTCGACTTTGGCGATGATGGGATAACGCCACGCTTGATAATTGATGACAAGGTCTTAAAAACGATTATAGATGGTCTGTATTATCCGGTATCACCGTACGAGTTCTCGGTTCTCGGCGTTGAGATCCTGGGAAACGTGTACGAGCAGTTCCTGGGCAAGGTCATCCGGCTGACTGCGGGGCACCAGGCAAAGGTGGAGACAAAGCCAGAGGTCAAGAAGGCGGGCGGGGTGTATTACACGCCCCAGTACATCGTTGATTACATTGTTGGGAAGACGGTTGGTAAACTGATTGCGGGAACGACGCCGGGAGAGATTGCGGAAATTAAGATACTCGACCCTGCATGTGGCTCGGGAAGTTTTCTTATCGGTGCTTACACGTATCTTCTGAAGTATCATCTGGACTGGTATGTTGCGAACAAGCCGAAGAAGCACAAGAAGGCGGTTTTTCAGGTCAGAGAGAACGAATGGTATCTGACAACCGCGGAGAAGAAGAGGATTCTTCTAAACAACATTTTTGGCGTTGATATCGACTCGCAGGCAGTAGAGGTTACGAAGCTGAGTCTGCAGTTGAAAGTGCTTGAGAACGAAAGCATGGAGAGCGTAGACCAGCAGGTGAAATTAGGGATGGAGGGCGTGCTCCCGAATCTCGGGGGCAATATCAAGTGCGGGAATTCGCTCATCGGACCGGATTTTTATGATGCGGGGCAGACAACTCTTTTTGATGAGGATGAGATGCGGCGGGTCAATGTGTTCGATTGGGATGATGCGGTGAAGGGGTTTGGGGAGATTATGAGTGGGGGCGGGTTTGATTGCGTGATCGGGAATCCACCGTATGTGCGGCAGGAACTGCTGAAAGAGCAGAAGGGCTATTTTAAGGATCATTATCAGGTGTATCAGGGAACTGCGGACCTGTGCGCCTACTTCATTGAGAAAGGTGTTTCACTGCTCCGGTCTGGCGGGTTCTTCTCATATATTGTTGCGAACAAGTGGATGCGTGCGAATTATGGCAAACCGCTCAGGCAGTGGCTTAAGACAAAGCGAATCGAGGAGATTGTCGACTTTGGTGACCTTTCGGTCTTCCAGAATGCCACGACTTACCCCTGTGTTATGCGAATTTCCAACGGGGAACCCAATTCGACATTTGGGGTGACGCAGGTCGAAACGCTGGAGTTCTCAGACCTCGGGGCTTATGTGAAAGAGCATCAGTATGCAGTGAATCAAGGTGGACTGGATGATGATGGTTGGTCGCTCGTCGATGAAGAGACCCAAGCAGTACTGGATAAACTGCGTAAAACAGGCGTCCCATTGGGTGAATATGTCGATGGAAAAATTTATCGTGGCGTCTTAACAGGACTGAATGAGGCTTTTGTCATCGACTCTTCGACTCGCGATAAGCTGATCGCAGAAGACCCCAAAAGTGCAGAACTGATCAAGCCATTTCTTGCTGGTAAGGATATTAAAAGGTATCAGCCGCCGTGCAGTGAACGGCACCTGATACTGATACCAAAGGGTTGGACAAACCAAAAATCAGGAGGGGTGAAAGATGCATGGAAATGGCTGCAAAATAACTATCCCGGAGTGGCTTCTCATCTGAAACCTTTTTCTGAAAAAGCTCAGAAACGCTATGATAAAGGCGAATATTGGTGGGAACTGCGTGCTTGTGAATACTACGCTGAGTTTGAAAAACCAAAGATTATTTACCCAAATATATGCAAAAGACCGGAATTTGCTTTTGATGAATCAAAAAAATATACAAATCAAAAATGTTTCATTATTCCTTCGGCAGATACGTATCTTCTTGGGATTCTTAATAGTTCAGTGAACTTTCTCCTCTTTAGAACGATTTTGCCAAAGTTGCGGGGTGATTTTTATGAACCCAGTTATGTCTTTTTCAAAGATTTCCCAATCCGCACCATTGACTTTTCAAACCCATACGAAAAAGCACAACACGATAAAATTGTTTCTCTGGTGGATAACATGCGTGAACTGCAGAAGAAATACCATGAAACGAGAATGGAGCGAGATAAGGAGCTTTACGAACGGCAGATAAAAATTGTTGACGCGCAGATCGACGGGCTGGTTTATGACTTGTATGGGCTGACGGAGGCGGAGATAAATGTGGTGGAAGAGAGGGGGAGTATGTAAACGGTTGTAGTGGTGGAAGATATGCCAAATACAAAAACTAAAACTATGAGGGAGTTTTATATTCAATATTACTCAAAAACACTATTAACAATTGGTGATCTGGAAGAATTACAACAAACTCCATTACCTCTATGGCAAGTCGATTTTGGAGATACTACAGTTGTGATACAGGATTGTGTTAGACTAGAAGGCGCAGATAAATTACATGCAGGATTGGAGTTTATTGTACATGCGTGTGCAACAAACGAAGAAGAAGCAAAAGAGAAATCGAAGGGTGTAGTAGAGTTTATTTTAAATCTTATCAGTTTTTCAATGCTATGTTCTTGTGACGCTGCTAAAATTATTAACGTTATTGAGATTAAAATGGATACGAATATATCACCATTACAATATTATATTTATCCATTCGAAAACGATTTTATAAGCTGGTCTTTGGTAAAAATCGATACAGCTATTTTTGTCGAAGTTTGGAACAACTATGATAAAAACGAACATCGGAAAAGATTGATGAGAGCAATGTCTTGGTTTAGAACAGGACTTAACAAGAAGGGATTAGATGAGTTTATTTCTTATTGGGTTGGAGTAGAAATATTAAGTAAGATATTAAAAGGCAATGTGGATATGAGGGTGAAAAATGAATTGAACAAAGGCATTATCTCAGAAGAATTGATTAAAATTTTATCGCTTTCTTCGAATGCTAGTATCACAAACGAAAAAGATGGTGAGTGGATAATATCTGATGAAACGAAAGATTATGATGTCATGGAAAAAGGGGGACAGTTAAACATTTATACGAAAGATGAACAAGGGTGCAAAAAGCGGATCACCGATGACTGGATAGGCGCAAAGAAAGTATTCGAAGATAAACTGCAATGTGATGATTTTAGCAAAATTAAGAGAATTAGAAATGAAATTTTGCATGGATACGAGGAGTTAAGTAATGAGTTTGTAAAAGAATCTGAAAAATACATACCCACCATAAGAATGGGGTTGATAGCTTGTATCAGTACGATTTTAGGTATATCGGATGAAATTTTTAATAAAGTTGTTAATAAAGATATTCGAAGGGGCGGATTGGAACGATGGCATGTTGTAAAAGGTAACGTTGAAAATTTACCTTCAGATTTCGATGAAATGATAATCAATTATCCAAAAATAGAGGTAATAAAAAGTAAACAAATAATCAGAGGGGAGGATAGGAAATTAAATATCGCATATACCTTTAAATGTGAGTTTCGTGACGCGGATACTAAATTTGGGGTGGAAGAAGTTGAAAGTTGGGGAGACCAGCACAGTAGGGTGGGAAAAGAACGAATAGAAATTAAAGAAATATCACGAGGCGAGAATGGAGCGGGATAAGGTGATTTACAAACGGCGGATAGAAATTGTTGATGTGCAGATTTACAGGCTGGTTTATGATTTGTATGGTCTGACGGAGGCGAAAATAAAGGTGATGCAAGATGGAAGATAAGGAAATACGTATTGAAATATTAAAGATACTGAGAGAAAAATACAACAGCGATCCACCTGGCATAGCTGGGAACAAAGAAATTTTATCAGAATTGAATGCTTCAGAAATTGAGATTGATAGGACTATAACGTATTTGAACGGAAAAGGATTGATAGATGTTGTATTAAGGGGTATGGGCGAGATGTTTCATGTGAAAATAAACAGTTGTGGTATTGATTGGTTAGAACAATCGATTGATGATGAATTGGAAGAGTTTGTGGATGTGAAAGCAGACGCTATGAATCAACCACTACAAGAAACCAAAGCACCACACCCTATGAAATTGGACGATTTAATTGACATGGGCGAGGGATCAACAATAGAATTCAAATCTTCGTTAAAATGGGATATTCAAAATAATAAGTTCAATAAAGACCTCGAGAAAGTGATAGTGAAAGCAGTTGCGGGTTTCATGAATAGTGAAGGCGGAACATTGCTTATCGGAGTAATGGATGATGGGCAGATATTTGGAATAGAAAGTGATTTGAAGAAACTTAAAAAAGGAAATATGGATGGATTCCAACAGGCGATCATCTCCCTAATATCGGATTATTTAGGCACAGAATTTACAAAATACGCCCATATCGATTTTGAAGAGAAAGAAGAAAAGGCGGTTTGTAAGATAAAGGTGGAAAGGTCCCCACAGCCGGTATTTTTCAAGAGTAGTGGTGGATACTCAGAATTTCACATCAGAGCGGGAAATACGACAAGAATGTTGGATAGCAGAGAAACGCACGAGTACATAAAGATGCAGTGGGGGGCGTAATAACGAGAATTGGGGTGGGCAAAAGCGATAGCACGACTTCAACCCACTCCGCACCCGTAAAACCCCGCCCCTCCAGCGAACACGCCGCAGAAGCGATCACATCCGCAATCAACCTCCGCACCACCGCGACAGTCGCAGAAGCGAACCGGACAGATTAGGTGAAAAACAATGGGAACCGTAACGATGGAAACAAAAACATGGGGCGCTTGCATCGTAGCCGACCCCGCCATCTGCCATGGCGAGCCAACATTCTGCGGCACACGCATTCGGGTCGCTGATGTGCTGGAACAGGTAGCCCGCGGTATGGCATGGGAAGCAATCATCGAAGAGTGGCGTTACGAGATTGAGAGAGATGCGATTGTAAAAGCCGTTCGCGTAAGTCATCTGCTGCCCGAAGAATCCGACCTGAACGAAATTGAATGGCTTCGGGCAGCAGCCACCAATCCTGCCTTTGATTTCCTGAAGAATCCTCAGGAGGATATCTATACGCTTGCCGATGGGGATCGTTTTGTGGATCGATCGATAAAACCGCAACACACGAGATCAGGTGAAAGCCAATGGAAACCATAACAACAGAAGCAAAACTAACGCCCAAACTGCTTGAGGAGCTGGAGAACATCATTCAAGAGGGGTGGTACACCGACCGGAGCGAGGCGATCAGGGATGCCGTGCGAAAGCTCATAATGGAGAGAAGACTCTCGAAAGAGGAGCGGAACATCATAAAGGATGTTGAATGGGGATTGCATGGTTAGAGCTGTCTCAAACTACGAAAAAGGCACGAGGGTTGCTGTGGATACGAAGGAAAGTGGTGAGGGGAGATAAGGGTGGTGGAGAGGTTGTGAGAATATGACACATTTCAGATTGATAGGGATCAAATTAGGGGAAGGATTGAAATACGACACCACGATTAATGAAATTGGTAGAATGGCGAGGGCGATTTTTGATTTTTCCGTTTCTTCACATCCCATTGGAAGTATCACCTCTACTCGTTCTCAATTGATTTATGATTGGGTACTGACTCTTGCCGAACAACCTGTAGATGAAGAAAGCAAATTACAGTTGCTTCAAGACTTTATAGATGCTTTAACTCCCGTAGGTAGTCCTTTAAGGAACTTGATACAAGAGGCCGTCAATCCATCCGAACTTGATTTTTGGAGCATGGTCCACGAGAGCGTCGTCAAAGTAGCTAAGGATAAATTTGAAGGCGGATATCATGCTGATGCAGTAGAATCGTCTTTTAAGGAAATTAATGCACGCGTTAAGGAAATATTAAGAAATAGAACAGGAAAAGAGCTAGATGGCGCCAGTCTAATGACTAACGCATTTTCAGAAAAGAGTCCCGTTATCGTTTTAGCTGATTTATCCACTGAAACAGGGAGGAATATTCAAAAAGGATTCATGCAAATTTTTGCGGGGGCGATGACCGGAATCAGAAATCCCCATGCACATGAGAATATTCCCATCAGCAGAGAAAAAGCGACACATTTTATTTTTCTGGCGAGTCTTTTGATGCATAAGTTGGATTGCACGGGATTAATTGAACAAGGTATTTTTGATGACGAATCGCAACTATCGGATTTACTTTCTTTTCTTTCGTCCCAAGTTTTTCCAGGGGAAACTTTTGATGGGATGTTTGGGGAATTGGCTGAAAGAGGTTACTCTGATCAGCAATACCAAGCAGTCTTTGACATGGGGCTTATTGAATACCATGACAAAATGATGAATCACAACGTTCCTGGAGAGCCCGCCGATTGGGGCACATTCGGATGGCTTGAATTGACACCGGAAGGGCAGAAGATACTTGATACCTATCAAAAAGAGGAGGGAAAACAAAATGCAAGCCACAACACACGCCATTGAAACAATAGGAACGATCGACGCCCAGCATCGTCTCGTTCTGGACGAAACGCTGCCCATCACCGGACCAACTCGGGTTCGCGTAATCATCCTGCTGCCAAAAGACTCTGACATAAGCGAGACTGAATGGCTCCAGGCAGCAGCCGCCAACCCCGCCTTCGATTTCCTGAATGATCCTGAAGAGGATGTCTACACGCTTTCCGATGGGGAACCGTTCTATAATGATGGGTAAAGTCGTCCTGATGCCTTTTCCGTTCGATGATATTGGGGCGACTAAGGTACGACCCACACCACCCGACAGAAACTAAGACGCATGCGATATTATGACCACAACTCACTCCGCCCCCGGCAAGATATACCTCTTCGGCGAACACGCGGTAGTCTACGGCAAGCGAGCGATCGCATCCGCAATCAACCTCCGCACAACCGCAACAGTTAGAGAATCTGCCCAGACGACGATCACCTCCTCTCTCGGAACAACCGGCATCGATTACACGGTGCACCCCTACATCTCGCGGTGCATCGAATCGCTCAGCATCCCCGCGGTCTCAATTGAGATCGACTCCGATATCCCGGTCGGCTCAGGACTCGGATCGTCTGCCGCAGCCGTGATCGCAACGCTTGGTGCGCTCAACGCCGAGTTCGATCTCGGAATGACCAAGACAGCGATCGCAGAGGCGGGGCACGCAATCGAGCGGGTGGTTCAGGGCGCAGCGTCGCCGACTGACACGTTTGTCTCGACGATGGGCGGTACCATCATGATAACGCCTGGGGCGTCGCCACCAGTGTCAGCGAAGTTGAGGCTGCTCGACTGCGATATCGTGATCGGGGACACGCGGGAGTTCTCCTCCACAAAAGAACTCGTGGGAAACGTCGGGATTCTGCACGAGCGCTATCCGGCTATCATGAATCCGATCTTTGACACAATCGACAGTCTCTCAGAGATCGGCGTGCCCTTAATCGATAAAGGCGATTACCGCTCGGTTGGAGAACTGATGAACATCAATCACGGGCTACTGGACGCGATAGGTGTCGGAAGTGCGAAACTCTCGAGGCTGGTCTACGCCGCAAAAGATGCCGGCGCGTATGGTGCGAAGATCACCGGCGCAGGCGGCGGCGGCTGCATCGTTGCGCTTGCCCGGGGGGTTGCGGCTGATTCTGTCGTGCAGGCGATCAATGATTCCGGAGGGCACGCGATTGCAACGAGCGCGAGCGAGGAAGGGGTTGCGGCACGGTGAGCGAAACCATATATGTCACACACAGCCGATAGGGGATGAACTACCGACCACTCACGAGTCGATCCAGATGAAACTTGATGCAAAGGATGCGGCAATAATCGCCAAGAAATATTTTGAAGAGACGAAAACTCATCATTATTTCCTGTTTGAAACGGTTAAAACCAGTTACAACGACAAAGAGGAACATTGGATTGTAGATTGTGAAGTGAAAAATATCTTCGAGGCGGAAAGCAGAGAATATCTGGTATGGGTCAGAGATGACGGTACTATCTCCGATGTTGAAATAAAAGATCCAGCACCGCTATAAATTAATGATATGGATGATTTTGGTATCCGCTTCAAATTAAGTGGTAACCGAGGCACTATCTAAAAAATCGGTGATTTATGATAATTATCGTAGATGCAGATTTCACAAATTTACGCAGATGTTCATTAAACATGAGTTTAGGCAATTCTCATTTAACCGACAAGTTAAATTAGAGAAGACTCATATACCATAACCACGTTTATCTATTTGTGACTTCCCACGATCCGCAGAGCCGGGCATCTATGATACTTCAGGTTATGAAAAATGTGGAAGAGTCGCCCCTATCGATCAATCGATATTTTAAAGGATTGAAGATTTGAATGGATGTACGTATAACTTCAAGCTTCTCTAATTTAACTTGCCGCTGCAATTCATATAGCCGAAAGTCATGTTAAATGTACGTGTTTAGCTAACCACGGGATTCCACAAGATTGACACAGAAATCTTGTGGAAATCCGTGCAATCTTGTGGTTCCTATTACATGAGTTTCGGAGATTTGGATTTCATGGCCAACTTAAATGTCACAAAACGCGTTACACATCAAACGTTACGAAGCGGCCATCAAGATCATGATTCTTCTGACACCTGATGTAGGATCTGTGTAGATTCGATTGTGACATTTAGGATGGTGGAAAATTCAGTTTATACGAAAGTCATGTATTACAAGTTACCCGCGCAGGTCATCAAAGACTGAGCATGAGAAGCAGATAATCTCTGAGATGCCTCGTTATCAGGAAATTATTTCTGACATGCTCCCTTCCATTCTCTCCAAGTTTCTGTGCGAGTTCTGGATTCTTCAGAAGATCTGCGATGTGCTGTGCCGCACCCTTCGGCGAATCCACGAGATATCCTGTGACGCCATTGAGAATCTGTAGCGGGATTCCGCCGGTTGCGCCACCGACTACGGGTTTTCCCTTCCAGAGCCCTTCTGACACAACCAGTCCGAAGCCCTCTTTCAGCGATTTTTGCATGATCACATCGGATGCCCGCTGAAACGCATTGATCTCGATCTCTGTGAACGGCGGGGATCCGATCAAGACGTGAATATTCTCGTCGTAACCGGCTTTCTCCGCAATCTCGCAATAGACCTCCATTCCTTCAGGGTCGTCTGCTGCAACCCCGCCTGCGAGCAGAAGCTGGCAGTCGATCTGTTCTTTCACCCGTTTGTACGCATCGATTGTTCCGGGAAGATCCTTCAAGCGATCAAACCGCGATATCTGCGTTATGATTGGCTTATCTCTCGTAATTTCGTATTTGTCAAGTACCGCATCAATCTCGCTCTCAGAGAGTTCGATGTTCTTGTCGCTCAACGGATCGATTGATGGTGGCACAAGAAATTGCCTGTTCTTCAGGTCGGGTCTTGCAAAGAGCGGCGCAGAGAAGACGGACGCATCGTAGTCCGAGACAAACTTCCTGAGGAAGTCCCAGACAAGAGCGTTCGGGTTTGAAACGTCGATGTGGCACCGCCATATCCACTTACCCGCGTCCTTATCCTTTGCGCGTATCATGGCTGCCGGCTGGGGGTCATGCATGAAGACAAAATCGGAATCAATATCCATCTCCTCGGAATTGATCTCGTTCCATCGCAGATACGTCTCGAACATCTCCTGTTTCATGATCAGTTCATTGACCTGCCGCATGTGTCCGTAAGACGTATCCGGACGATCATAACTGCACACATCGATTACGCCATTCAGGCTGCCATGGAGCGCGTTGTGGAAGCTTTTTGTTACTGAATAAAACTTGTCGTCGCCTCTTATCACACTCCACTCGGTCTCAACATCAAGTCCATTGAATAATGGGACCAAACTGGTCAGAATCTCCGCAACACCCCCGCCGGTGTATGTGGCGTTGATGTGCTGAACACTGCCGGTCACGTTTTCAGCGAGCCGTTCCAGGTACTCGAGAGGGCGTCTCCCGACAATCTCCTCGTAGTCCCAGATCGATCTCTTCTTTTTCAAGTTTATGGATGTCACAGATGTCATTGGAGACACCTCTTCACATTCACCACAAGTTTGAATCTTCATTTCCTATCACCTCTCACGTTGTTTCCGCCGGGGCGCAGCAGAGTATGTTGCGGTCTTGTTGGTCTGCTGCGATCACTCACAATCATATAAGCAGCACGATTCCATATAAAACTATCGATTTATCATCCAAATCCAAAGATACATAGCAAACTGTTATGATCGATCACAAAAAATGAAAAAAGCAGGTACGAGCCCTGCTCATCTTCTCCGTCTGTACACCGCAAGCATCAATGCGGTTACTGCAAGCAGCATTCCGAAACCGGGGATACTCTTGTCTTCCGAACCAACGACCTCCACCTCTACTGGCTTCTCATCTGTTGGTGTTGCTTCTGCAGCCGTTGGCGTCTCCTTCACCTCTTTCTCTGGCGACCTACCATGGCAGACTGTACACGCTGCCCCGGTATCGCTGACTCCGATATTTGAGAGCAGGTGTATGCCCACTGCATCGTGGCAGTTGCTGCACTGCGGGATGATTATGTCGGTGCCTGACGGGATGTGGCACATCTCACATGTCACACCGATCGGCAGGTGCAGGTTGTGCGGAATCTCAGTGACTGTTGCGTTCTCAGTTGTCCGGTGGCACTTGTAGCAGCCAGTCGGGTCGGACAGTTCTCCGTGTATGCTCGCAGCATCATCGTACACATGACATACCTGACAGGTGATCGTCATTCCTTCTGACTTCACCGGCTTTACGATGTCAGGCGCACTCTTGTGGCATTTCACACAGCTGTCCATGCCCTCGCCGTGCACAGCGACAATATCTCCATGACAGTGAGCACACACGAGTTTCTTGCCTCCAAAGACATCATAGTGCACACTCTCGAGCTCCTTGTGACAGAACGTGCAATCCTCGGTCGTAACCGCGCCGATGTGCACCTGGTGTATCGGACCGGAGTGACACTTGATGCACTGGGGTATAGCGATCTCGAACGCCTCGCCATGGCATGCCTCACAGGTCACTTTTCCGAGATCGAGCTTCTGTTTGTGGATGATGTGGGGGTTATCCTTGTGGCAATCGCCACAGTTGACAGCGTCTGCTGTAAGCGTCAACGATGCGAACTGGGTCTCGACCTCTGTGCCGTACGCAACCGAAACCGACATAACAGCCAGAATCGCAACCACCAGAAGAGCAGTACAGAATTTACTTGTCATCTACTTATCACATCCTTGTTTAGATACATGATCTAGAATTATCATCCCTTCAATTATCCGCAGATGTTTATATGCTTTTCTGCGCAACACTTAAATTCATAGAGTATGTATGGATATGAACATGGCGAAGTCACATGGCGAGCGAAGAAAGACCCGACACAAATTGAGAAAACCTTCGAGAAGAAGGGGGTTATCAGCAGTCAGTAAAGCGATCCAGGAGTTTGAAATGGGGGATATGGTTCATATCATCATCGATCCAAGCGTGCACAGTGGGATGCCCAACCCCAAGTTTCATGGGCACACCGGAACGGTCGTGGCGCGGCGCGGTCGCGCATATATCCTGAATGTACGGGATGGCAATGCAATGAAGAACGTCATCACGTATCCACAGCACCTGAGCCCTCAGCAATAAACAAGTAACCGCAGAATAACGAGGTCATGTATGATCGTAAAGAAGCTTATAGGTGAGGAATTGCTAACGGTTCCTGAAGCAAAGGAGATGCTGGATCGCGTCAAGGAAGAGCGAATTGACGAAGGAGAACTCGGCTACGAACTGAGAAAGACGATCCGACATGTTGATGCTTTCTCGAAGATGGACGCCGGGAAATCACGCGCTCTCGTAAATTCCCTTCTGGAACTGGAGAAGATGAAACCTGAAATCGCGATTAGGATTGCAGATATCGTCCCAGAGACGAGGGATGAGCTTCGTAGCATCTATGCAAAGGAGCGATTCATACTGACCACCGACGATTTGGATCAGATGTTGGACCTCATAGCCGACTCAACATAAATTGAATGTAAGGGATAGCGGGAGCGTTTTAATGCCATATAGCGATAAGAAATCTGGAAAGGAGAAGTATGCCTGGGTCATGGATTATCTTCCTTATGGGGATCCGGACGATCCCAGACCTGCGTATCAGAAGAAACCATCCATCCAGGGGATTGGCGAGACCTACTTTGTTCTGATGGAGCTGGTGCCAAAGGAAGGCATGGCGCCGCTGATCGGTGATCAAGTCCATATAGGGAATGACGGGCGCGATGTGATCGATCACGTGAAGCGCCGACTCGAATACGCCGACCTGACGCATGGGGCAAAGAGCGAACTCGCGTATGTGTTGGAAAGTATAGTCCTGAATAACGAATCACGTTTTGTCAAGTTCATAAACGAAGCATACCCGATATCGACCAGACAGCACATGCTCGAATTGCTGCCAGGCATTGGGAAGAAACTGATGTGGGCAATACTCGATGAGCGGAAGAGGGGCGATTTCACAAGTTTCGAGGATTTGACTACGAGGGTTAAGGGCTTGCACAAACCAGAAACCATCTTTGCGCACCAGATCGAGAACGAACTCACAAGCGATGTCAGGTACCGCCTGTTCACAACCAAACCACCGGAATCCCGGCCATCGGAACATTCCCGAAAGAGGGGAAGAAGATAAGAAGATAGACGGGATGGCAAAATCCGATCAATACCTCCTGATTGCTGATCCGGTGCTACACCGCATAATCGCGTATGCCGGGTTGTGCAAGAGTGATGTGGTGCTGGAGATCGGTGCCGGCACCGGTGTTCTCACAGAGAAGCTTGCTGAACGCGCAGAGCGAGTGATTGCGATTGAATCTGATCCGTCTTTTGGCAGGTTACTGGATCAGCGCTTCAAGAACACGGATAACGCAAATAACACGAAGAACCCTAATGTAGAGATCGTGCATGGCGATGCACTGAAGATTGAGTTTCCGCGGTTCAACAAAATCGTTTCAAATCTGCCTTACTCGATTTCTTCGCAGATCACATTCAAATTACTCGAATATCCGTTTGAAACTGCGATTTTGATGTACCAGTACGAGTTTGCGAAGCGGATGGCGGCATCTCACGGATCAAAGGATTATGGGCGGCTTTCGATATCTGTTCAGTACAAAACCAGTGTTGAGTTGCTCGAGATTGTGCCTGCCACAGCCTTCTCTCCGGAACCAAGCGTGCGATCCGCAATCGTGCGCCTCACCATGCGTGCGCCTGAATATAACGTCCTGAATTATGACTTTTTCTCCAGATTCTTGAACGCTGTCTTCTCTCAGCGCAGAAAGAAACTGAGAAACTCGATTAAGTCGTTTGCCGATATCAGGGGGCTGGATATACCTGAAGATCTGCTGAATATGCGACCCGAGGAACTGCCTGCTTACAGGCTGGCTGAGATATCAGATGGCATATATTCACACCTTTCCGGCGAATAATACAATACATCACACCCCACCCCTCACCCCTCGGCAAGCATTCGCGCCGCCTGAATATTCCCGACATCGTCTCTTCGCTCATCGACCGGCGTTTCAAGTATCATCGGGCGCGTTTTAAGGACTTCATGATGTAACATGATTCTGAATCCATTTTCCCCGATCTCACCCATGCCGATGTGCTCGTGCCGGTCCACTCTGGAGCCCAGAGCACCTTTTGAGTCGTTCAGGTGGATAAGTTTCAGCTGGTCGAGTCCGATTGTCTGGTCGAACTCAGCGATCGTTGCGTCCAGCGCTTCAGCGGTTCTGAGTTCGTAGCCAGCAGCGAACGCGTGGCAGGTATCGAAACATACGCCTACAAGCTCGTCGTGCTCCAGTCCATCGATGATTCGTTGTATGTCCGCAAAGCTCCCGCCCATGCTGTTCTTTGTGCCGGCAGTGTTCTCGAGAAGGAGCGTAACGTCCTTGTTTTCGCAGGTCGCCGCATCAACGGCAGATATTATGCGCCCGAAGCCGTCTTCCATGCCCTTTCCCAGATGGCTTCCGAGATGGGTCACAAGATACGGGATCTGCAGCGCGCTGCACCGTGCAATCTCGTTTGCGAGAGTATCAATTGAGCGGCTGTAGACATCCTCCTTCGGCGACGCCAGATTCGGCAGATATGGCATGTGCGCAACCGGTGGATATATTCCCGACTTTTTGATGCCCTGTGTGAACTTTTCGATCTGTTCGGTGGAGAGATCCTTAAACCGCCAGCTACGTGGGTTTCTCGTGAATATCTGGAATGTGTCGCAGCCTATCTTCTGCGCTCTCCCGACTGCCCGGTCTATCGAACCTGCAATCGATACATGTACGCCAACCTTAACCATCGCAAGTTCTTGATGGCTCGATTACTATTTTATGTTGTTGGTCACGGCAAAGGTAATGCCGATGCGGCGAGAGATAGCCCAACATGATCTACGAACGATTGCGCACCGTACCGACCGCTGACGAGCTACTTGATCAGGCGTTCAGGCGCGCTCTGCGCCCTGCCAAGGCAGGGAAAGGGCGGGGAGTCGTCAGCATCCAGCGGTCGATGGTTCAGACCGTAGCGGATGTTCTGTCAGTTCGTCTTCTGAAAACCGTGCACGACTTCCCCAACTTCGATGAACTGTCCCCGTTTTACTACGAATTGACTGAGACAATAGTTGGAATCGAAAGGCTCAAAATGTCGCTTGCATCTGTTCAGTGGGCAGGAAACAAGGTTCGCTCGATCGCACGTGATTATCAGAAGAAAATGAAGTATGGCGACCCGGTTCACATTCGGAAGCAGGCTTATGCCAGGATCGCCTCAATCGTGAACGAAGTGGACGAAAACCTGCGTTTTCTGAATGATGCGCGAGGCAAGCTCAGGAAACTGCCGGAAATATCGCAGGTTCCGACAATCATCGTGGCAGGTTACCCTAACGTGGGTAAATCAAGTTTTGTGAGGCGCGTGACCGATGCAAAACCCGAGATCGCCACATATCCATTTACAACAAAGGGAATTTATATAGGGCATTTCTATCGTGATAAAATGCGGTATCAGGTGGTGGACACGCCCGGGCTCCTTGATCGCCCGCTTGATTCCCGCAATGCGATTGAGTTGCAGGCGATATCAGCGCTGAAACACGTAGGCGACCTTGTACTGCTTCTGATCGACCCTGCCGAGCACTGTGGGTATCCGCTAACGGCTCAGCTCAGCCTACTTCGTGGTATCGAGCAAACGCTTGCAATTCCGGTTCTTGCTGTTGCAAACAAGTGCGATCTCGCCGACTTTCATGGCGAGTGGGAGTACAAGATCTCAACAGAGACCGGATACGGCGTAAACGATGTTGTGCAGCGGGCAATCGAGATCATTGAGGTTTCCGGACGCGAGCGTGAAGAGGATCTCACGGGCGCTCGCAACACGGATGTAGTGGTCTCGGCATGAAGAAACAACTCGTTGTAGTCAGGGACTTTGGCGGGCAGTATAGCCACTTAATTGTGCGGCGGTGACGGAATCTCGGGGGGTATGCCGAACTCATCCCGCACAGCACACCCCGCGAGACGATCAAAGAGATGAATCCAAGGGCAATCATCATATCAGGCGGACCATCAAGCGTGTATGCGGAGAATGCCCCCGGTTGCGATCCTGAACTATTCAATCTCGGCATCCCAATTCTCGGAATTTTCCTGATTCTGATGGATTCTGTGGTTTCCAATCTTTGCGCCCTTGCGTCATCGCGTCTTTGCGTTCCTCTGATATAACGCAAGGTCGCAAAGTCGAGAGAGACGCAAAGTTGAGAGAGATGCGCCCGCGTTTTTTGCATACGCGAGGAAGCTACCGTTAGCGACCACAGAAAACGTCAGAACCAGGAATTTTCTATGGGGCACAACTGATCGCACGTGCCATGGGCGGGGATGTTAAATGGTCCGGTACGCAAGAATGCGGGAAGACCGAGCTCTTTGTGGACGATACAACGGATTTCTTCCATGAGAAAACGGTTCTTCGCTGTTGTGTATGGGTAACACAATCACCCATTCTGCTAAAGGAGACATCGGTGCAGAAGAGCGATCCTGGAATAAAACAGGGAGAACAAAGCCACAGAGGGTACAGAGAGTCACAGAGAGAGGTAACCTATTTTAAGATGAGATTTGTGAGTGATGGTCAATAAGAAAACTCTGTGTTCCTTTGTGATCTCTGTGGTTAATTATCTATAAAAAATAATAAAGAATTTCATCACCATGACTCACCCCGGTCGGGTCACCTTGATTTCCAACTACCCACACGAAGTAGCGAAGAGCCATGCTCAATAACTTGTGGTAGGAACCACGGGATTACACGGATTTTCACAAGATTTCTGTGTTAATCTTGTGTAATCTCGCGGTTTTACATGCGGATATCCGCGCAATATTGAGTAAGTACAACAAATTATCAACAGATCGAGCTTTCGATAATCTCGTGTATCCTGCGGTACGATCGCTCAACCACGTCCGCCGTTTCACCCTCGACCGTGATTCTGATCAGCGGCTCGGTTCCTGAAGCGCGGACAAGCGCCCATGAGTCGTCGAACGTAAGCCTGACCCCGTCAATTGTGCTGATCTCGGAGAACTCAAGAGAACGCAGTTCTCCCTCGATTGCATCCATGCCCCCGCGATATGCGATTGAGCCCCGCTTTATCGCGTACTCCGGCATCGACGAGATCTGATCGCTGAACCTCTCGCCCTTGCCACCCCCGCCCCTGCTCAGTATCTCAACGAGCCTTGCGGCGGCATATATGCCCTCTGGACAGTAAGATATCTTCGGAAACACCCATGTTCCGCTTGCCTCGCCGCCAAAGTCCGCGCCCGTTCGTTTGATCTCCTCTGAGACGAAGACATCACCGACACGGGTTCGTGTGATCTTGATATCAGGCAGCACTGCATCAATTAGCATCGACGTGTCCACCGGGACGACAATCGACCGCTCTGCCTCATATCTTCCAAAGAATGCGAGCAGTTTGTCATTGGCAACAAACCTGCCACAATCATCGACAGCGACCATACGGTCGGCATCGCCGTCATGCGCAATCCCGAGGTCTGCGTTTTCGCTCAGAACAACGGACATGAGCGCAATAAGGCTCTCCTTCTTTGGCTCAGAGCTGCGACCCGGGAAGAAGCCATCCGGTTGGCAATTCAGTGTTACCACATTACATCCCATCTCTCGCAGGAGATATGGTGTTGTGAGGGATGCTGCGCCGCATCCGCAATCCACAACAACCGTAATCCTTCTCTCGATCTCAACATTAGAGAGGATCGTTGATATGTGTTCTGCGACCGCGTTCTCATCCGTTCGCACCGGATGAATCTTGTTCCACGGTGATAGCGACAGTTCGGACGCCCCCTCTCCGATGAAATGCTCGATTCTCGCCTGCTGCTCCGAATCAAACGCCATTCCGTCGGGATTGAAGAGCTTCACGCCGATGTACTCGGGCGGGTTGTGGGATGCTGTGACCATGATTCCGCAGTCGTAATCCCGTGTTGCATGGGCAAGCGTCGGCGTTGCGAGCATTCCCACCCGCGTAACATGGCATCCCATCGACAGCATCCCTGAGATTGCGCTGTATTCGATCATCTCCGCCGTTATTCTTGTGTCGTGCCCGACTACGACGTTGTTGTACATAGCGCCCACCGCACGCCCGATCTTCATGGCTGACTCTGATGTGATCTGTTTATTTGCGATTCCGCGTATACCGCTTGACCCGAATTTCATGATATCACTCTTGGCAGGTATCTGTGTGGGTTAACCATTACACTATCCGGACTACGGCGATATTTAACTTTTCATTCATCATGAGACTGTCACACAACCATAGTATCGAGGCGATTTTGAAGCTACTGATCAGGGGTTGCATATCTACCGATCCGGAAGCATGTATGTTCTGATCCGAGCGCCAGCACCCGGATAACAGTCCTGCTATTCAGGATGGTTTTATATCTGCGGGATTTGGGTTTGTTGTGCATGGAGTACGGAGAACCGCGTCACGGTCGGCACACCGCAACATTTCTGGCTGATGGGATATATTGCCTCGGAGGGCACAACCGAAAATTCCAGTGAAATACACACGGAGACTTTTGTTCTTTGCGCCATCGCGTCTTTGCATCTTTGCGTTATTGTTTTCCAATTTAACGCAAAGGCGCAAAGGCGCAGAGACGCGAAGGGTGTTGTCAATCTCAGTCTTCACGTCTTTTGCGTTGTTGTACATCCAACTGACCATTACGAAAATCACTAGATTTCCAGACAGTGCCGCCTCGGAGTAAACAAGCTGAACGCGAAACCGCAGTATGCAGGCTTCGTACTTAAGTCAAGGGTTTAGCGACTTCAGGAGATTATTGCGGGGATACGTCGAGGTCGGGTTGGGACGCGTGATCAAGTATGATAGAACGTATCGCCATTGGAGGCACCACATACCGTCGTAACTTTGTCTGCGTCGGAAACGATGATCAGTGAAATGTATGGGCAGATGTCGCGGGAGCGCCGAGATAAATTCATACTCGCCAGCTGGTGAAAATCCAGCCTGAGGAAAGGCTAGCCACCACCTCAGAACTGAACCCCGCACCCAGCCTGGTAACGGGCTGTTGTGAAGCTGGGGGGATGGGATACCAGGCCACAATCTACATAAAAAAAAGGTGAAGGTTATAAGCCCCGAAATTCTGATGATTCTGGAAGCCGACGTTGTCTGTGTGACGGAAGGCAGCATTCACACCACCGTTAGTCTAAACCTCCGGTCTTGGAATATAGCAGAGAGTCATATGATATTGCGAGGTGGTGTGCGTCCAGCGGGGTCTCAGACCGTAGCATGGTACCAAATGGAGATTATGGGAACTCGGGAGGCCCAATATGCTCTCCCAGGAATGGGAGTATGCGCTATCAAGCCTATAAACGGCAAGATACCGCAAATGGTATATTGGGAGTCGGATCAGCTCATACTACCGAGGAAGCAGGGTAATTCCTGTGGAGGGAAGGGGCTGACAGGAGTACGAGTGCCATCAGGGGCACATCTGCCACACCCAGAGGTGGGCTGTAGATGATAACAAAACTGGTGTCTAAGACTCTAAAAGTTCTTATGGCGATAGCCATAAGAGCAAGGGGAGATCCAACATGCAAGTTCACATCGTTAGCACACTTGCTAACAGAGGATTTCCTAAAAGAATGTTTCAGGGAGCTAAAGAGAGGTAAATCTCCCGGAATTGACGGAGTAACAATAGGAGAATATACGAAGAAACTGGACGTGAATATCGCAAATCTGGTGGCAAGACTTAAAGCAAAGCAGTACAAGCCCCAACCAGTCTTGCGCGTCTATATCCCAAAGCCAAACGGCGAGAAAAGACCGCTCGGAATCCCTGCTGTCGAGGACAAGATTGTCCAGATGGCAATTAAGAAGATTCTCGAAGCGATCTCTGAACAGGATTTTATAGACACGTCCTACGGGTTCCGACCCCATCGGAGCTGTCACGACGCCCTGAAGAGGCTTGACAAAGTCATCATGACCAGTCCGGTCAACTTTGTGGTGGATATGGACATCTCGAAGTTCTTTGACACAGTAGATCATAAGAAACTGATGGAATGTCTGAAACAGAGAGTCGTGGATCCGTCGCTTTTGCAGCTAATCGGTCGTTTCCTAAAGTCTGGCATAATTGAGGAAGGAAAATACTTTGATACGGAAATGGGCACCCCACAGGGTGGGATTCTGAGCCCAGTTCTCGCCAATGTATACCTCCATTATGCGCTCGACAAGTGGTTTGAAGAAGAGGTAAAGCCACAGCTACTCGGTTCTGCACAGCTTATCCGATACGCAGACGACTTTGTCGTTTGCTTCGAGAAAGAAATTGAAGCCAGAATATTTGGGGACGAACTGAGACGGCGCATGGGCAAATTCGGACTTACGATATCTGAAGAGAAGAGTAAGATTATCGAGTTCGGACGATGCGCATGCACGAGAGCGAAGCAATATGGCTGGAAATGTGAGACCTTTGATTTCCTTGGTTTTACGCACTTCTGCGACAAGTCCCGATGGGGCAACTTTAAACTTGGGCGGAAAACGTCACGCAAGAAGTTCAGACAGAAGATGGCAGACATGAGCGCATGGCTGAAAGGTATCCGAAATCGTCGTGAACTGGAAGAATGGTGGAAATTATTGGGACTAAAGTTGATCGGACACTATCGCTACTATGGAATGAGCGGAAACATACGATCACTGAAGAACTTCTACCACCATGTCGTGAGGCTCGTTTTCAAATGGATCAATCGTCGCAGCCAGCGGAAAAGCTACACCTGGGATCAGTTCAAGCGTTTTCTACAATATAATCCACTCCCGAAGCCGAAGATATATCACTCGCTATACACCTGAAACTGTAGAGGATGTGCTCCTGAAGAGCCGGATGAGGGAAATCCTCAAGTCCGGTTCTGTGAGGGGGCTCATAGTAACCTCGGGGCCATTACCCCAAACAAGAGGTGCGCTATGGGCCCTACTTGACATTTTGTCATTTCACTCCACGGTAACACTCTTCGCAAGATTCCTCGGCTTGTCGATCTCGCATCTCTTGTGGCATGCGACATAGTATGCGAACAACTGGAGCACGACCGATGCGAGCACAGGTGCAATCCATGGGTCGGTGTCAGGTATGCGGAGTACATAATCCACGTACTTCGCAATCCTGGTGTCGCTCTCGTTGGCAATACCGATCACAATTGCGCCCCTCGCCTTGACCTCTTTTATGTTTCCCAGCATCTTGTCATAGACCATGCCCTCTGTTGCTATCGCAATCACAGGGACTCCGTCGTAGATCAGGGCGAGCGGACCGTGCTTGAGTTCGCCCGCGGGGAATCCCTCTGCCGGGATGTACGAGATCTCTTTTAATTTGAGTGCGCCCTCAAGAGCGATTGGGTAGTTTGCGCCCCTTCCCATGAAGAGAAACTGCTCAGCGTCCGCAAACAACATAGCGCATTCTCGAATGCCTGGTGCACAATTCAGCACCCGTCTGATGTTTGCGCTCATCTGCTTCAACTCGTAGATGAAGTCGTTCTCGTCTGCTGCCGATAACGCGCCCCGCAATCTCCCGAGCTGCACTGCCGTGAGGAGCAGTACCGCAAGCTGCGATGTGAACGACTTGGTGGCAGCAACCCCTATCTCGGGTCCGGCTCTCGTGAGTATGCACTGGCACTCCCTTGTGATGCTGCTGCCGAGAACGTTTGTTATGCCGAGTTTCTGGCTGTCCTTCGATCCTGCCTCCCTTATTGCTGCGAGGGTATCGGCAGTCTCCCCCGACTGCGTGATTGCGATCACAAGATCGCCGCAATCGAGGAGTGGGTCTGTGTACCTGAACTCGGATGCGATCTCAACCTCGACCGGGATTCTGGCAAAATGCTCGATTGCGTATCTTCCGAATAACCCGGCATGGTACGATGTTCCGCATGCGATGATCACAATCCGTCTCGCATTCGGCACCGACACATCGAGATCGACCCCTTCTGATGATATCCGCCCTGAAAACGTCTCCCTGATGCTGATCGGCTGTTCGAATATCTCTTTCTGCATGAAATGATCATATCCGCTCTTCTCTGCCGCTTCAGAATCCCATTCGAGTGTTTCGACCCTATTCTCAACACGTGCCCCGTCCATGGTTGTGATTTCGACCCCTCCGCCCGAAATCACGCCGATCTCTCCATTGTTCATGAAGATCACATTCTTTGTGTACTTCAGTATGCCCGAGGCATCGGATGCCACAAAGAACTCACCATCACCGAGTCCGAGGGCAAGAGGGCTATCCTTTCGTGCGACAACGATCTTGTCAGGATCGTCTGTGCTTATCACCGCGAGTGCGTACGATCCCCGCACCTTTGATAGCACATTTCGCACCGATGATTCAAGATCGCCGTTATAATATTCAGAGATCAGGTGCGGAAGCACTTCCGTATCGGTTTCCGATATGAATTCGTGCCCCGAACCGATCAATTCCTCTTTGAGCTCAATATAGTTCTCAATTATCCCGTTGTGGACAACGGCAACCTTGCCGGCGTCGTCGCAGTGCGGGTGTGCGTTCTCTGATGACGGTGCCCCATGCGTCGCCCACCGTGTGTGGCCGATCCCGATGCATCCCGCAATATCCGGGGTGATCGATACGAGGTCATCGACGCTTCCCTCCGTCTTGAACGTCTGAATGCTACTGCCGATGGTTGCGATTCCTGCAGAGTCGTATCCACGGTACTCAAGACGCTTTAGAAGGTCAAATAGGACAGGAACTGCCTTGGATGTGCCAAGATAACCGACGATGCCACACATCTCAAATCACCGCCGAATTCTGTGAAATCCGATCCCGGAAGTCTGCACGGGGCTTACCAGAACGCCAGACATTTTTAAACTGTTGTGCCAACCAGTTCCGTGAAATGTGTCTATTCATTAGATCCGTGTTATGTACTGTATTCAAAATCAGTGGGATTAGAGTACGAACCCGGCGAACTACACGAACCCGATGAACCTCTGACATACTGACAACGGTAACAATATTTAAGATATTTTTCAATTCCCCCGCATAAAAAGTTGTATCGCACATCTCAAATCACCAGTGCACGATTTGGTATCTGCTTTCGGATCACTGCGCCCGTCTTGATCTTGCACTCTGTTCCGATCAATGCCCCGGCTGCAGTCGAGACATCGCTTCCGATTGTGTTCCCATCCCCGAGAACGGCGCCGATCTCGTCCGCGTGATACAGTGCACCATTCAACTCTATCAGCAGATCCTTTCCGCTCTCTGTTACGAAATGGCTCTCGATTACGTTGTTCTCCCCGATTACGGAGTTCTTTATGGTGCTGTGAGAGCCGATGTAGACGTTATCAAAGATAACGCTGTTTTTGATGTATGTAAACGGCTCTATTGTGACATTGTCCCCTATGGATGTCGATTGTGTGATGACCACATTCGGACCGATCTCGCAGTCCCGCCCTATAACAGCAGGACCTGCGATGTAAGACCCCTCTCTCACAATCGAACCGCTGCCAACCGCAATATCGCCCTTGACTGTACCGCCCATTGTTCCCTGCACCGACCCCGTGGTATCCTCAAGGATCTTCGCATTCACATTGAGCAGGTTCCAGGACTGCATCACATCCACCCACGTGTGGTCTGTTCCGTATGCATGCACAGCGTAGTTGCGATCGATCATCCGCTGTATCGAATCGGTGATCCCGAACTCGCCGCGATCGTCGTAGTACAGTGTGTCTGCAATCGCACCAAAGATGTCTGAATTGAGTACATAAATGCCTGTGTTGACGCTGTGGACATCCGAGAGTCTCAGTCCCTCGACGATCTCCTCTACTCTTCCGTCCGTCTCAGTTACGAGCGCATAGCCCGTGGTGTCCGCCCTGGCTGCCGTCAAAATCGATATGCCGCCCGCATGCTTCTCTGTTATGTCTGTAATCGTCTCCGCGCTGACGAGATTGTCCCCGTTCAACACAAGAAATTCATCACCCACGACGTTTTTCACTTGATTTATCGAGTGTGCGGTACCAAGTTGCTGTTTCTGCTCCACATATTCGATATGCACACCAAAATCCATACCATTACCAAAATAATTCATGATGCGCTCTTTTTCAAACCCAACAACCATGACAATGTCCGAATTGCCACTCTCATGAAGCGCGCGAACCACATACTCAATCATCGGCTTGTTTGCGATCGGAAGCATCACCTTCGATCGTGTGAACGTCAGTGGTCTGCACCGAGTCCCTTCGCCCGCAGCAAGAATAACCGCCTTCATCGCTTTTCACCCATGCATTCCTTTTTGGGTCTACACTTGTAATATATGTTACATATATGTCGCAGGCACAATCGTTGCGTAACCCGTAACGAGATGTTTTTGGGCGATTCTATAAACATTTCCATGTAAATTGCGCTCAAGACGGAAAAGTTGTCTGGAACCTTAAGAAATCCCGCTCGCCCGCACTCTATATGCATGCTCAATAACTTGTGGTAGGAACCACAAGATTACACAAGATCTCGGTGTTAATATTGTGTAATCTCGTGGTTTTATATGGCGGATATTCACACAATATTGAGTAACCTTAACTCCGTATCACTTAAGGGGCATGTCTCATCAAATACGCCATAATATCTCACCTTTTGTTGATCAAACACTAAATAGGGCCGATATCTTCGTCTTTTCCTACTCCCTAATGTGGGAAATATGTTAGTACTATAGAAACCAGCTGTAACTGCTTCAAATGTCGAATTAACTCCAAATTTCTGTTTTTCACAATGGGCTATCCCCCATCCATTCGGAGTTAAGGTGAGTAAGTACCACCCCGCAACCATGAGTCTGCATGGTGCACCATGAACGCTCCTTGTTATCGGAAAGGATATATACAACAGACACCGAACGTCAGTTGATTGATATGAATAAACTATTCAGTATTAGCGTGTTGCTGGCACTGATTCTCGCTGGCAGCGGATGTATAGACACGAATGGTAATGGCAGCGCAGACGTGGTCAAAGAAGGCGACCATGTTCTGGTGGACTACACCGGGAGACTGGAAAACGGCACCGTCTTCGACACATCTGTGGAAGACGTCGCAATCGAAGCAGGGGTACACAACCCGAACCGGGCGTATCAGCCGATTGAGTTCACGGTCGGCGCCGGGCAGATGATTAAAGGGTTTGACAATGGTGTCGTTGGCATGGCTGTGGGCGAAGAGAGAACGCTGACAATACCACCGGAAGATGCATACAAGAACCGCCGTGAAGATCTGGTCAAAACCGTTCCGATTGAAGATTTGAGCGCAGCAGGAATCACGCCTGCGATCGGAGAGCGGCTCACCACCAGCTATGGACCTGGTATCATAACAAACGTCACAAATACGAGCGTTGTGATCGACTTTAACCACAAGCTTGCCGGAGAGACGCTGATCTTTGACGTGAAGCTTGTTTCTATCGGCGGTGAACGTACAATTACCGAAGAAGATCTTGAAAGCGATACGGATGACACTATGTCCGATACGGTGAAGACGGCAGTGAAAGAGAACCGTACCGCAATTATCGAGACGAGCATGGGCACGATGACTGCTGAATTGTATGGAGATCGAGCGCCCAACACCACCGCGAACTTCATCGAACTGGCAGAAAGCGGATTCTATGATGGTCTGATCTTTCACAGGGTGAAAGACGACTTCATGATCCAGGGCGGAGACCCGAAAGGTGATGGCACAGGTGGATCAGGAAAGACGATCAAGCTGGAGATCCATCCTGAACTGACTCATGTCGATTGCGCCCTTGCAATGGCACGATCGCAGAATCCGGACAGTGCCTCCAGTCAGTTCTATATCTGCGACGGCGCGCAGCATTTCCTTGACGGGAACTATGCGGTATTTGGCAAGGTGGTCGATGGAATGGATGTTGTGCGAGCGATTGCAGCGGTAGAGACAGACCCGCGAGACAGACCGCTGGAGGACGTCGTAATCATAAAGATATCCACCCGGAAGTGATATCGGCGAAGCGATCTGGCAGGGTGGGGATTGCGAAAGGTTTAAGTGCGCCGGTGCGTGTATGATAGTGCGTAATAGTAGTAGCATACTAAGGAGGTAGATATTACGGATGGACTCAAGAAGATAGGATTGGCTGTGTTAGTCCTTCTGGCGCTCTCTGCAACGAGTGCAGTTGTGTCGGCAGAGGACATCATCGGGCCAATGATGTTTTACGGAAACGTGACGCTCAATGGTGAACCCACCCTTAATGGGACAGTCGTTACTGCCCATATCGGCGGGGAATCCAACGGAAGTGTTGTAACTGAGGTGGAGGGTAAATACTATTTGGCTGTCGAAGGCGGTGAATCAGACGAAGGCGAGACGATAACCTTTAAGGTATGCGGCGCCATCGCGAGTGAGACTGCCGAGTGGCATGTAAGTAGTATTCCAACATCATACGAGCTAAATCTCACTGCAGTGGACGATGAAGCCCCGGTGGTGACGGATCCGAACGCAAAACCATCATGGATCATCGCCGACGGAGTTGGAACAACCCGACTGAGTGTGACGGTAGTTGATGGGTGCGCGTGTAATATTGACCGTGTTACTGTAGATCTCTCTGCGATCGGTGGATCTGATTCGCAGGAGATGGAATGCATCGGAGACGGTGTGTATTCCGTGACTACAAGCGCGGCAGTGGGTATTGAGAATGGGGTACACAATCTACAGGTCAGTGCAAGCGATAGGTTTGGACATTCAAGTGATGATGTCAGAATTGAACTGGAGGTAGTGGAAGAGCCGCCCAATACCGGAGATATTGATGGTAATGGTGACGTGACCATGTCTGATGCAGTATATCTGGCAAAGCATGTGGTCAAGATGTCGGGCTATGACACCATATACGCGAACGGAGATATCGATGATAGTGGTGATGTGACCATGTCTGATGCAGTGTATCTGGCAAAGCATGTGGTCATGATGTCAGGCTATGAATCGATATACTAAGATAGAATACAACAAGGTGTAGAATATGGAATACAACAAAATGCATAAGCATTTCAAAACCCCCGTTTATGCGATGGTGCTGCTTTTAGTATGCACTGTGTATGCAGCAGGGGCAATGACTGTATATGTGGACGATACGAGCGGTGATAATGGTGCTACGATTGATGTGCCGATAAGCGTGTCCAGCACCGAGAATATAGGTGCTATGGACATCTCGCTGACATACGATCCAGCTGTGATCACTGCAACTGGAGTTGCCGACGGAGAGTTGATCGCGGATGCCGACCTGACTGCCAATTATACTGGCGCAAGCGGTGTTGTTAATGTCAGTCTTGCAAGCCTCAATGGCATCAATGGCACGGGAGCGATTGCGGTCATCCAGTTCAAGGTCGTTGGATGTGAAGATGTAACGAGTCCATTGACATTCAGCAGAGCGGATGCCTACGATCTGGACAAGCCAATTACAGACGCTGATGGCAAGGTGATTGGTTATGAGCAGATGACGGTTGAGACGACAAACGCCACATTTACAGCAACCGGCGAATGTGATGGCAATAACACGGGCGATATCGATGGTAGTGGCGGTGACCCGACCATGTCTGATGCAGTGTATCTGGCAAAGCATGTGGTTGGTCTCTCAGGCTATGAAACGATATCTGCAAACGGAGATATCGATGATAGTGGCGATGTGACCATGTCTGATGCGGTGTATCTGGCAAAGCATGTGGTTGGTCTCTCAGGCTATGAAACATTGTATCCCGAATAATAATATAGGAGACAAGGGTAATGACTCCAACTTATTGATAGTGTTTTATGTTCAGATAATGCCCGATGACTTTGTCATGCAGCTCCACCGATTTTGAGAACGACAGCGACTTCCGTCCCAGCCGTGCCAGGTGCTGCCTCAGATTCAGGTTATGCCGCTCAATTC
>JGI12150J12686_102626_pt4 | contig 29161 bp, 32 predicted proteins | sample ANMFosRound1_FD_12686 | JGI IMG/M metagenome (IMG submission 12686)
CCGGTGTTGTGCCTGTATCCCATGAGTTGACCCACCTGTTTATTTCTGAGAGGATCGCCCACCGTTTTCGATGTGCCTAAGGCGTGCATAAGAAGTACTGCTCAGATCGTACGATCTTCACGTACGCACCTCACCCGATCCCGTGCACATAGACCTCGCAGTACTCGTCGCCGTGGCTCAAGAGCTTCCTGACCTCAAGTTCAGCCATGCCCCTGAAAGCGCAGTGCATTGAGCCCCGAAAGATTCCCCTGCAGACATGACATGCCTCGACATCATCTGCAAGCGGGCATCTGTGCACCGTGTAATGCGCGGTACTGCCCCTCACATCCCACTCCGACTCACGCCCTGGTATCTTATCGATCCGTGCAAGCGCATCCTTAAACTTATCAGCAGTCCAGACCTCGCCATACTGTTTCGCATAGTTATGTATGACCCGCCTGCCAATCCTTCTTCCAAAGACTCGCATGTGCCGGTCAGAGTTGATACTTTCCTCCTTCAGAAACGTTGAAAGTTCGCGTAACGGCTTATCGAAGACATCCTTGCTCCCCACATACTCGAGCAGTTCCCTGATCTTTTTCTCGACCTCTGGTTGGTGTTTCAGCGCAATCACGTTACTGGTGATCTGGTAATCATAATTGAGTCCTGCCGATTCGAGCATGCATAAAAAGATGTTCTTCAGTTGATCCACCGCGCGCATGCTCCGGTAGCCATGGTGTATCGTTATATCCTCTCCATCGATATCCATCCGGTTGACGATGCGCGAGGTCTCAGCGACGCGCTTTAAGTCGAGGAGTACCTCCTGCAGCGGCACATCCTCTGACAACTTCTCGCAGAGGCATTCGGAGGTCATGATCGCTCTTGGCACTTTGCCGATCAGGAGATCCTCATAGAACTTCCTGTGCAGCGCAACGATCTCGTAGTTTGCCGCGCTGTACTCATGGATCAATGATCTCCAGAATTCCGGTTTTGCATGAAGTTCCTTAACCGTCTCCTGCATACAACCAACATTCCTTAAAAGATCGTTATATGCCTCATTTGGGCTTGCTCTCCGTTCAAAATCGATCTTGAGCGTATCGAGGTGTGATCGCATCTCTGTGATCCCGAGCGAGAAGGAGATCAGGTATGATCCGATGATCCCTGCAAGAAACTTCCGTTTGTCATCGTCTATCCCCTTGATCTCCACATGGATACTCGATGGGTTCTGGTCATCATCCGCGGTCATGCTTATCAGCGCGTCCCAGTAAAGACCCGTGCAGAGATTTCGTATCGCTTCCTCGAATTCTGAGATGGTTGTCACCTCAGACGGATCAAAAACATGATCCAGAACCTCTTTTTCGATGATAAGGTCTTTTGTCTGCGTAAGCATGTAATCGAAGATCGGTTTCGGGACGATTGCCTGATCCTCCCTGATCTCCCTGAGCGTTGCGATCAGGAACGTGGCGTCCTTGACACTGCCGTAATACTGCAGAGCGACATCAGTTAAGTCAATGGCGTCCCGTATCGCAGCACTGAGATTTCCCTTATGCTTTTCGAGGAGGGGTTCTATCTTCTTCAGATGTTCGTCCTCGAGCGCGATGTGTTTTCTAAGCACCATTTCTAATCCAGATGTGACGTGCAATATAAAAAGTCTTTGGATAACACGAAATACATTATATGTAACACGCCATGGCGGGGGCTGGCGAGTGGGCACGAAACCCACCATTGGAGCAGGAGTGTGTAACCATTTTGCAATCTTCGCACTATCCGGCATCTGGTATCAACAGGCGGCCCATGATGTGCGGTTTTTGTCACGCTTTGTCCTCTATAAGACATTCTCTTGATTTTTAGTATCAATCGAGTATATGCAAGTGACATTACAGAGTGTTGACTGCGAGAGACGCGAAAATGCGCGAAAGACCGGAAATGCAGACGGTCGCGCAAAGACGCCTCTTGACAAAGAACAAAAACAACACGAGGTGCAAGAGAAATGACACGAAAGTTCCAACTACTGGTCGACGGTGCATCTGATCTTGATGCCACCGCCAGCCACGCTATATCAATGGCAGAGCATCTGGATGCCGAGCTTGTGGCAACCGAGATTAGAAACACACGCTGGTTTGACTCCAGCCGCAAAACCGAAGCCGCGAGGCACCTGTTCCATGACAGACTTACAAGAATCAGCGACATGGCGGCAGACCACGGCGTCGAGATCGCTGATGTGCGACAGAAGGCGTCCACTGACCAGCCAAAAGATATTATGAAGATTGCACGGGACATCAATCCGAACATGTTGATAACGGGTACGCGCGGCGCAACAACAGGACAGGGATTAAGCGACCGTGCAGCCGGACTCCTCAACATCTCGAAGTACAACCTGCTTATGGTAAAGGACCTTGACCATGACACTGGCGACTACAAGAAGATCCTCGTCTCGGCAGACAGCCCGGTCAACATCGCTGAATGCGCTGCAAAGGTTGCTGATGGGTACGATGCCGAACTGACTGCGGTTCAGGTCGTGGATCTCGAAGAAGGGCTCGTCACAGAGCGGGTCGTTTACCTGCCCGAGGCTGCCGCGTCATCAGGGGCTGGAAGACAGCGCAGAAGGCTTGGTGAGACTGTTAAGACCCCTGATACGCTGCTTGCCAAGATGAAGGAGAACCGGCTGGCGCGAGGGCAGGCGCTCGCAGACTCCATTGCAGATATCGCGCGCGACAGGGGAATTGCGGCAAGTTCGCAGGTTATGGTCGGTAAGCAGAGTGATGAGCTCGCAAGACTCACCAGGCAACAGCGCTTCGACCTGCTCGTTATGGGCTCGAAGAATGAGAGCGTCCTCAAACGGCTCATGCACAAGACCGCGCCGGAAACGATCGCGAGAAAGGTTCACAGTTCTGTCCTTGCGATTAAGAAAGTGGCGTAGATGCCTGAACATGCCCCGAGTACCGCGGTGGATTTAACGCGGCGTGCGGGCATGTTCACAGGCGGTTTTTTCACAAAAAATCGAGTGAAAACTGCCCTCCGGGTGGGGTTATACATTTTTGAATGCGGAGCATCGGCGGAGTCGTCAAACTTTTGTGAAAACTGCGAGTGAAAACTGGTGTTTAACCCGGAGGGCAGTTTTTGATCAAACTTTTGTGAAAAGTTTGCGAGTAAGAGATGCCCTTCGGGCAGGATGGTGGACACAATTGTATTTTGAGGAACCTTGCTATTCGTAATTTTAACACGAACTCACACGTTTCGGACGAACTCGCTGGATCTGAGATCTCAGGGCACCTGATGCCAGAGCGTCACGATTCCGCTCGGAAGACTCGAAAAAAATAGTGAAGCAGTGGGACCGTATTCAGATCCCCTGCTATTCGATGATTATACCTTCTTCCCTTCTATGTCAACGATGTATACCTCTAAGAGGTCATCAAGCATTGCACCGTTGATCCCGAGATTGTCTGCCGCCTCTGCAAGTTCCCAGTAACTGGCACCCTTCCTCTCGCAGAACCTGGCCGTATAGACATTCGAGAATGCAAGAGGCATCGCAAGCGTGTTCTGGATCCATTTCACAAGGATTCTAGACTGTGTACCCTTACTCACCTCGGAAAACGAGACGTGCGAGTCGAACTCGTTGACGATCTCATGACCGTACTTCCTGAGGAACTTCTGGATCTTGCCGTCGTAATTCTCGGAAATTGCCTGAGCTACCTTGCAAATCGCCGAAAGCGATTTTTTGATATCATCCTCGGTAACACCATTCGCTTTGAGGATGTCTGTTATGGTTTTCACACGCGAGTTGTCAGGATTGACCATACCATCAGCCATTATCGGTATTCCAGCCAGGTCATCGACCTTCAACAGGTTTAAATCTGCAATCTCGTTTGCCAGTCTGCGCGCATCCCTGTACGAATGTTCGGTGAGTTCTGCAAATATGCAGTAGACCAGTTCGGTCCAGCGGGCGCTTTCATCTTCCCATTTGTAGTCTGCGGGGAGGAGATGCCTATACTCCGCATAGATCTCCCTGATCCGGCCCTCAAGGAGAGCAACCCGTTCGGGTTTTGTATCTTTCTTGGATACTTTCTTCATTCGTGCCATTTTTAATGCCTCCATATATAAATTTTGCTACGTTGTAGCACTTTTCCGCATGATCATCTTACGACATGGCGGTGGTGTGCGGGCGTGACCACTGCCGTCATGAGCATCAGACGGGAGCGGTATACCAACATCTTCGTGGGTGTTTAGACTTATTAAAGCTTTGGGTTCCCCTCTTTGACGATAGTGGGCATCAAAAGCCTCTTAAATCCCACCCAGTGTCTCAAAGTTGGAATTTATTATACCATCGTGGCGCGATATCCCACTTTTCCAGTCTCAGTGTGCACACGCCTAATTCAAGTGCCAACAGAATATATATCAATGTGCATTCGTATGGGTGGAGAGAGAATGAACTGCTCAAACACCATGCCAAACGATACCAACCCCGGGTGATCCAACATGAACATAAAACATTTCATAGCAACGTACATCATCGTGTTCGCCTTCTGGCTACTGCTCTCAGCGCACTTCGACGAGTTCCATGTGGGCGCAGGAATCGTGTGTTCAGTAATCGTGGCTTACGCATCCCACGATCTTCTGTTCACAGGCACAGGAAACCACACCCTGACAAAGATCGTGCGGTTCATCGCTTATCTCCCGTGGCTCATCTACCAGATCGTGCTTGCAAACATCGATGTCGCAAAAAGGGCGCTCTCGCCCGGGATGCCTATCGACCCACAGGTGGTCACGTTCAAGACAATGCTCAAGAGCGATGTGGCGCGCACCGCGCTTGCAAACTCGATAACGCTCACGCCGGGCACGGTCACAATCGACATCGTGGACGATGTCTTCTATGTCCACGCGATAGCAAAGGAGCCTGCTGACGATCTCCTGGGGGGCGCGATGGAACGGAGGATTGCCCACATCTTCATGGAGGACTGATATATGGCAAGCGCATTACTCGTAGGAACGATAGGGATGGTGGATGTCTTTCTGGCGATGGCACTCCTGATAGTCATCGCAAGCTTCGTGTCACTCTACCGCGGCATAGAGGGACCTGGAATCTTCAACCGGATCATCGCAGTAAACGTGATCGGCACCAAAACGATCGTGCTCCTGGTTCTGATCGGGTTCATCTACGAACGACCGGATTTCTTTGATATCGCGCTTTTGTATGCGATTCTTAACTTTATTATGACGATAGCAGCGACGAGGTACTAAAAAAAGAGGATGAGATACAATGTCTGACACGATAATAAACCTGACAAATGTGATTACAATCCTACTCCTGCTCGTTGGAGCCTTCTTCATGCTCGCGGGAACGGTCGGTTTCGTGCGGTTCCCTGATTTCTACTCACGGATGCACGCAACAGGCAAATGCGACACGCTCGGCGAAGGATTGATGCTGGTCGGACTGATCGTCTACGGGGGCGCGACGTTCGTCAGCGTGAAGATACTGTTTTTGATCATGTTCATTCTTCTTGCGAACCCGACCTCGACTCACGCGATCGCAAAAGCCGCGTACGACGTCGGGCTCGAACCATGGCGGAAACTGGACGACCGGGTGGAGTGGTTGGATACCGGCAACACCAGCAATAGTGGCAATAGCGGCGAAGGCAGAACCGCGAAAGACGGAGGCGAAGAACGATGATCTGGATACTCGATATCACGATGTTATTCTTCCTCGTAGTCTGTGCAATCGCCGCAATCTCAATAAAAGACCTTCTCTCATCGATTATCATCCTCTCAGCCTACAGCCTGATAATGGCGATCGTCTGGGTCGAGATGCACTCGGTCGATGTCGGATTCACAGAAGCTGCGGTTGGCGCGGGAATCACCACTGTTCTTTTCATCGCAACGCTTGCAAGAACCGAAGGGAGGAGTGAGGATTGAAGACACTCGCACTCTTCGTGGTCGTGATCACAGGCGCGATGCTGATCTATGCGGGGCAGGGCCTGCCTGCGTTTGGCGACATCGACTCGCCAGCATACCAGGCTCCGATGACGCAGTATTTCATCGAGAACTCTCTGTCAGAATCAGGAGTTACAAACATCGTTACCGCCCTCCTTGCCAGTTACAGAGGCTACGATACACTCGGGGAGACCGCAGTGATCTTCACCGCGGGAATGGCAGTCATGCTACTCTTACGGAGGCGTGAAACATGAGCGGAATCCAGGAGAGTGTGATCATCAGGACGGTCGTGCGGATCATGGTCCCGTTCATCCAGCTCTTCGCTCTCTACGTGATCATGCACGGCGCAAGCGGACCCGGCGGCGGCTTTCAGGGCGGCGTGATCTTCGGAGCAGCAATCATCCTCTATGCGATGATCTTCGGGATCAGTGAAGGGAAGAAGAAGATGTCTGATGCCCTCGACAAGATTCTTGCAAGCACAGGGCTTGCCATCTATGCAGCGACAGGACTTGCCTGCATCGTCTGTGGGGGTATGTTCCTCCAGTACAACGCAGTTCCGCTGCTGCCGGATCCTGCTATAGTTTCCAAATACCTGATCGATCTGGTTGAGATCGGCATCGGCATCACCGTGCTTGCTGTAATGATCTCGCTCTTCTTCGACGTCTCGCCGCCTGAACCAGAACCAAAGGAGGCAGAAGAATGAGTGGAATCCTCGATATCGTCTATGCCGAGTACAATTACTGGATCTACGTAACGCTGATGATGATCGGGTTCTATGCGATGATCGCAAAGAAGAACCTGATCAAGAAGATCATCGGGGCAAACATCTTCCAGACCGCAATCTTCCTCTTCTACGTCTCGCTTGCAGACGTCACAGGCGGAACCGCTCCGATTCTCGTGGGCGGGCACGGCGGAGAGCATGTAGAGCACGCCTCCGAGGTGATCTACACAAACCCAGTCCCGCACTGCCTGATACTGACCGCGATTGTGGTTGCAGTCAGCACCACCGCTGTTGCGCTTGCACTCATCATTAGAATCTATAATGAGTATGGGTCGATCGAGGAGGACGTGATCCTTGCGGCAAGAAGGGAGCTCCAGCCCGAGTTTTCAGAACATGCACGGCAGAAAGGAATCACGGAGGCGAGTCGCCAATGACCGGATTCGACCTCATCGCACCCCACCTGCCCGTGCTCACAGTCGTAGTCCCGCTGATTGCGGGCTTCCTGACACCGATTATTGGATGGATCGACCGCAGACTCCCGTGGTACTGGGTGGTGCTTGCGATGTTTGTGGTTCTCTTAATCGCTGGAAACAATCTCGTAACCGTGATCAACTCAGGAACGATCCAGTACAAACTCGGTGGCTGGGACCCGCCGTTCGGTATCGAATACGTAATCGACCTCTTAAACGGGTTTGTCTGCATGATAATCGCGTTCATCGCGTTCATGGTCTCGATATACTCGAAAGAAAGTGTTAAAAAAGAAGTTCCCGGAAAGACGACTCCGTTTTATTCCGTGTTCCTGCTCCTGATAACAGGACTCATGGGAATGACGAGCACAGGCGACATCTTCAACTTCTACGTATTCCTTGAGATCTCGTCGCTTACTGCTTACGCGCTCATTGCAATGGGTGACCGCGGGGACGGCGTTGTCGCAAGCTTCAACTATCTGATCATGGGAACCGTTGCGGCATCGTTCATCCTTTTAGGGATTGGCTACCTCTACGCGGTCACAGGTACGCTGAATATGGCGGACATGCAAAGCCTCCTGCCAAGTATCTATGATAGCAAGGTCGTTCTTGCTGCACTCGCATTCTTCATGGTGGGCTTTAGCATCAAGGTCGGTCTCTTCCCGCTCCATTCGTGGCTGCCTGATGCGTACACACACGCACCATCGACAGCAAGCGCGCTTATCGCAGGACTGATGACCAAGGTCGGCGCGTATGCGATGATCCGGTTCATGTTCGGCGTCTTCACACCTGACTTTGTGATCAATGTGACCCAGATGACACACATCCTCGCATGGGCGGCAGCGCTTGCGATCATCGTGGGTTCAGTTCTCGCAATTGCACAGAGCGACATCAAGCGGATGCTTGCGTACTCAAGCATCAGCCAGATCGGATACATCCTTCTGGGAGTCGGTCTTGCAAACATGATCGGGATGGAGGGCGGACTCTTGCACCTCCTAAACCATGCGCTGATGAAGTGCGCACTCTTCCTTGTTGCCGGCGCGATATTCTATAAGACCGGTATCAGAAACCTCTACCAGTTCAAGGGGCTTGGAAAGAAGATGCCAGTGACAACTACCGTCTTCCTGATAGCCGCCCTCTCGATGATCGGAGTTCCAGGAACCGTCGGGTTTACGAGCAAGTGGTACCTTGCACTCGGATCGGTGGACGCAGGTCAGTGGATATTTGTTTTCGTCATCTTGCTCTCAAGCCTGCTAAACATCGTCTACTTCTGGCGGATCTTCGACAACATCTGGTTCGGGCATCCGCACGAGATCGAGCAGATCAAGAAGGATGAAGCGCCGCTAACGATGCTCGTCCCGATGGTGATACTGGCTATTCTCTGCGTATTCTTCGGGCTATTCGCGTACTATCCGGTGCACTACGTGATTGAACCGCTATCAGAATCACTGCTTGGATTAGGCGGGGTGCCCTGAGGTGATCATTATGGTTACAGAAATCAATTCAATAACCCCACTTCTTGCTGTGCTCGTATCGATGATCGCATCTGTCCTGATCCTTGCATTCGGAAAATACCCGAATATCCGGGAAGGCTGGACATTTGTTGCAGCGGCAATCAAGTTCGGGCTTGTGATCTCGATGCTTCCGCTGATACTCAAAGGGAGCGTGATCACTTACACGGTTGTTGATATGCTCCCGAATCTCCCGATCGCGTTTAAGGTCGATGCATTCGGAATACTATTTGCGATCACATCCTCATTCTTGTGGATATTCGTAACATCATACTCAATCGGCTACATGCGGTCGCTAAATGAACATGCGCAGACCAGGTACTTCTTCTGCTTCGCAATAGCGCTCTCTTCAGCCGTTGGAATCGCCTTCTCAGCGAATCTCGTCACGCTCTTCTTATTCTATGAACTCCTGACGATCTCGACATACCCGCTCGTTGCACACAACGAGACGCCCGAGGCGATCAGTTCGGGCAGGAAGTACCTGACGTATCTCATGATCGCAGGTGTATCGCTCCTCTTCGCGATAGTGGTGGTCTACCACTACACCGGCACAACAGAGTTCTCATTTAGTGGCATCGCGGGAATGGAGACGATACCTCAGACAACACTCATCATTCTCTTCATAACGTTCATGATCGGGTGTGCCAAAGCCGCGTTCATGCCGCTTCATGCGTGGCTGCCAGCGGCAATGGTCGCACCGACTCCGGTGAGCGCACTTCTCCATGCGGTAGCAGTTGTGAAGGCGGGTGTCTTCACAGCGCTTCGGGTCATTCTCTACGTCTTCGGGGTAGATCTGATGCAAGACAGCGGTATCTGGCTCTACATGGCGTATTTCGTATCGATAACGATTATTCTCGCCTCAATCTACGCATTGATGCAGGACAACCTCAAGAAACGGCTTGCGTACTCGACGGTGAGCCAGTTATCCTATATCGTGCTCGGAGCAGTGCTGATCACCCCGCATGGACTCACAGGCGGGATGCTGCATATCCCCTACCACGCGTTCATGAAGATCACGCTCTTTATGTGCGCTGGAGCTTTGATTGTGACTGCTAAGAAGGAGAATATCAGCGAGATGAAAGGAATCGCCCGCCAGATGCCGATCACGATGATTGCATTCACGGTTGGAGCCCTCGGCATGATCGGAATGCCGCCTGTCGGGGGGTATGTGACCAAATGGTTCCTGCTCTTAGGAGCTGCTGAGCTGCACAGCATGATTCTCATCGCAGTGCTGCTCGTAAGTGCGGTCTTGAATGCCGCATACTTCTTCCCGGTCATATATGTTGCGTTTTTCAAGAAACCGGACCACGAACTGAAATACAAGGAGGCGCCGCTAACCATGCTTGTGCCGCTTGTCTTGACTGCGATCATATCGATTGTGATCGGGATATGGCCCGATGCGCCGGGGATGTTTCTTGATATCGTTAAGATAGCGGTTGCAAATGTAACAGGAGGGGTCTAACGATGCGGTTTATGAAAATAACATCGAGAGCACGAGTGAATAAATCACATTCGTGCCATTCGTCCATTCGTGAAATTCGTGATAAAAACGTGCCAGAATTTACCGTAAAAATTCCACCGGAATCACGAATGACCCGAATAAACGAATTTCACGAATGTCCGTGCGTGGGAATCCGTGTAACCCTTAAGGGAGGTATCTAACGATGTGGTTCTTAGAAAGATGGTTGGAAAACAAAAAAACCGTGAAAAAATTAGTTTACGTGCTTTACGTAAGTCTTATCCTCAGTTGCCTGCTCGGATTCGCGATCCATCTTGCGCCACCCGCGGAGCACGTCGAGCATGATGAACATGCTGCACCTGCCGAGCACGCTGAACACGGCGAACACGAACACGAGGAACATGCTTCGTTCGCATTCGAGCAGATCCCGATCTTTTCCGCAATATTTGGGTTCATCGTGTGCGCACTGCTCGGTCTCGGCGCAAAGGCGTACGGACACAACGTTGTCATGAAGGAGGAGGATTATTATGACGAGTGAGATCATGACCGTGCCACCAGCCGCTATATTCATCGCAGGCGCACTCTTAATCCCGCTCTTCAAAGGAAAGCTGCGGCAGGCATACATGCTACTGATAGCGGTTGCAGCCATCCTCAATGTGTACTTTATGCATGATGGCGTCTACTGGCTCCACCCATTCATGGAGTACGAACTGGTCTTCGGGAGGGTCGATCTCTTAAGCAAGTGCTTCGCGTATGTCTTCACAATCGCGGCCCTTGCCATGATATTCTATGCGCTGCGTACGAAGGGGGCGGGCGAGCATGTTGCCGCATTCATCTACATCGGAAGCGCTCTTGGCGTCGTCTTTGCAGGCGACTTAATCACGGTCTTCATCTTCTGGGAGGTTATGGCGTGGGCATCAGTCCTCCTCATCTGGTACAGGCGCACACAGGCATCGATCGATGCGGGATTCAGGTACATCCTGGTGCATGTTGTGGGAGGCGTCCTCTTACTCGGCGGAATCATCCTGTACATGCAGGAACCAGGAGGGCTTGTTAACGGAGTTGTTCCATTCACGACTGACGCATTCAATCATGCATCCCCTGCAACAATTCTAATCCTCCTTGGATTTATCATCAACGCGGCAGTGCCGCCGCTCCATGCATGGCTGCCTGACGCGTATCCCGAGGCGACGATCACTGGTGCGGTCTTTATGACTGCGTTCACCACAAAAACAGCGGTCTATGTACTTGCCCGCGGGTTTGCAGGCTTCACAATAGACGGATTCGCGATCCTGATGTGGCTCGGCGCAATAATGGCAATATACGGAGTTGTCTACGCTATTCTTGAGAACAACATCAGAAGGCTTCTCGCCTACCACATCGTGAGTCAGGTCGGCTACATGGTCTGCGGCATAGGGATCGCGGCAAGCGCAACAGGCGTTATCAGCCAGACCGCAATCGACGGAACCGCGGCACATGCGTTCTGTCACATCCTCTATAAAGGGCTCCTCTTCATGAGCGCAGGCGCAATCATCTACATGACCGGCAAAAGCAAGCTCACAGAATTAGGCGGGCTTTACAAGGTGATGCCGCTCACGATGATCCTATACATGATCGCAGCGTTCTCGATTTCAGGAGTGCCGCTCTTTAACGGCTTCACAAGCAAATCCATAATCATCCACGCCGCAGAGATGGCTGGCAATGCGCCAATCTTCTTGATGCTCGAGATTGCTGCGGTCGGAACATTCCTATCAGTCGGTCTGAAGCTGCCGTACTTCGCATTCTTCGGAAAAGACGCGGGAATCAAGGCAAAAGACCCGCCCACAAACATGCTAATCGGAATGGGGATCGCAGCATTCCTGTGCATCCTTCTCGGGGTGTACCCGAGTCTGCTCTACAACATACTGCCGTATCCGGCAGCGATTGCCGATTATGCACCGTACGCAGCAGGGCACGTCATCGGATCGCTTCAGTTACTGCTCTTTACTTATGCGGGTTTCCTCGTCCTCAAGAAGAAACTGCGACCTGAAAATACGATCAGTCTCGATACCGACTGGTTCTACAGGAAGGGGGGCGTACTGTTCATGTGGGTAGTGAACAACCCGCTCGCACGTGGCACACAGTGGACGATCGATGCAACGCTGGCTGTCAAGGACTTTGCGGTCTGGTTCAGCAAGAATCCGGCTGAGGCGCTCGGAATAGTCGTGGATAAGGTCTGTATCAAGGTTCTCCGCATCTCAGAGGGTGCGACCACCGGGGAGGCGAGCGCGGAAAAGGTGCTCGATTCAAGGATACGGGCGTATCCGGGAGAGCCTGTGAGAAGAGATCCGATTGGGGTCTCGGTCTTGCTCGGAACGATCTTTCTGTTCGCGTATCTGGTGATCTATGTGGTCGCCCCGCATCTATCGGTCTCTGCTATGATCGGGCTTCTGGTGGTTGCTGTGATCGCAGGAATCGGGCTGCGGGTGCGGGAGATGATGCGAGGGGTTGCGGGGTGATGTAACTCACCCTCCTTTAGCCATCAGCCACTCATACGCACCAGAGTTTTGCGTATAAAGTGCACTTTACCCTCTGTGAGTGGAATATTATTTATATCGATCTCAAAATCTCCATGAATTCTGCGCTGCGGTACAGATTTCCGATCAATCTTCCCTATGGTCTGAAGTGGAATCGTCACCCGGTGGTTGGTAGAAAGCTTTACGTACTAAATGTAAATAATACTTTACATAAAGACACAGGAGCATTACAAAATGCCTGAGAACACAAACAACAAGAGAATGTTTACGATCTGGCAAACAGCAGCGGCTGTAATCGCGGGCGTGCAGAGGGAAAAAACGGATGAACCGGTTCTGGATGTTGCGCACCTGACAAAGAGCTTTGGCACGAAGACAATTCTTGATGATCTCAGTTTTCATATCGAAAGCGGGGAGATATTCGGATTACTCGGACCGAACGGCGCGGGGAAGACCACGATAATAAGGATAATCCTTGACATCCTCAAATCCGATCATGGGTCTGTGAAAATGTTTGGAAAAGTGTTTGATGAGGCTTTCAAGGAACGGATTGGTTACCTTCCGGAGGAGAGGGGGCTTTATCAGAAAATAACGGTTTTTGAATGCCTGAAGTACTTTGCAAACCTCAAAAGCGTCAAAAAACCAGATGACCGGATCGATTTCTGGCTGGAGAAGGTCGGACTCATCGATTACAAAAAGAGGCGGGTGAGTGACCTGAGCAAGGGGATGCAACAGAAGATCCAGCTCGCTTCCGCGTTTATTCATGACCCGGACATCCTGATTCTGGATGAGCCCTTCTCCGGACTTGATCCGGTCAATACGAAGATTGTGAAGGACATCATGCTCGATTTGAAGCATGATGGAAAGACGATCATACTGAGCACGCACCAGATGGATCAGGCAGAGAGGATGTGCGACCGGATCCTGATGATCAACCATGGCAAAAAGGTGCTCTACGGCACACTCGATCAGATAAAAGCCGATTACAGGGAATCCCCTGTCATGGTTGTGGAATACGAGGGAGACCTGAAACCGATCGACGGCGTAACAGGGATGGAAGATTATGGAAGATACGCTGAACTGGGTCTGGAAATGGGAACTGACCCGCAGGAGGTTCTTAAGAATCTGATGGAATCTGTAAAACTGAGAAGATTTGAGATGAAATCGCCGTCGTTAAACAAGATATTCATCGAGGTGGCAAATGTTGCCTAAAACACTCGTCGTCGCAAAGCACGAGTTTCTGGCGACTGTTAAGACGAAGGGTTTCATCCTGACTTTGATCCTGCCGTTTATAATCCTCCTGCCGGTGATGTTCACTTCAGGCTATGTCATGCAGATAGCCACTGATTCCCCGCGAAACATCGGTTTTGTGGACGAGACCGGGATCCTGCAACCGGATGGAATCTTCACCAGGTTTGAAGATATCGGGGATGCGGAGAATGCGCTTCTGAATGGCGAGATAAACTCATTTATCACAATCCCCCCCGATTATCTTAAAACCGGAAGGGTCTTTCTATATAGAACAGGCGGATTCTTCGGTTCAGCCCCGACCGGTTTGATAGAGGCGTTCTTAATCGACAACCTTCTGCGCGACTCGGATGTGGACGAAACACTGAGTGACCGGATCAGATGCCCGGTAGATATGGAGCAGATCACCTTAAACGAGAAGGGGGAGGTTGAAGAGAAGCAAGCGGTTCAGTTTTTAATACCTTATGCGCTCGCAATTCTGATGGTGCTCTCGATAATGACAACTTCGGGGTATCTGATGCAGGGGATCGTTGCGGAAAAGGAGAATAAAACGGTCGAGATCCTGCTTTCCTCACTTTCTCCCGACGAACTTCTCACAGGGAAGCTCATGGGCTTTGGCTCTGCCGGACTCCTGCAAATCTGCGTCTGGATCTGTTCGGGGATGCTGGTAGTATCGTTAACATCGTTAGCAGGAATATTTCAGGAGATTCAGATCTCCCTAATACTGATTCTTGCAATCCCATATTTTACCTTAGGTTATCTCCTGTTCGCAGGATCGATGGCATGTGTTGCGGCTCCAGCAAGCACCATGAAAGACGCGCAGCAGGGCGCAATGGTATTTACGATGCTGGCGATTTTGCCAATAATGCTGCTCGGTGTAATCATCGCTGCACCGGATTCGACCGTCGCAAGGGTTCTGACATACGTACCCTACACGGCACCCGCGACAACACTGATGCGGATCACACTCACAGGGATTCCGGTCTACGAGATCACAGCAAGCCTCCTGATACTCACAATCTCGGTCACCGTGGTGATCAGACTCTCAGCAAGGATATTTAGGAACGCGATTCTGATGTCAGGAAAGAAGATCCGGATAAGGGATATTCCGGTGTATCTGAAGAGATGACGGAACTACATCTTAAGTCCACTTGCCATCGCAACAAAGATCCCGTCGATCATGATGTCCGCGGTCGAAGGGCATCTGCAGGAACGTGCAGACGATGGCACGAACAGGAGCATTACAAAATGCCTGATAACACAAACAACAAACGAAGGTTCACGATCTGGCGCATGGCAGCGACCGTAATCGCAATTGGGGGCATGATCATTGAGCTGATCACATCAACCGCATTCATTGGATTGATCGGCGTTGTCATCGCGATGATCATACTTAAGCGCGAAACGACGATATGGGGATGGGGCATTCGACGAACGGACAATGGAAATCCATAGAATGGCAGCGAGCACCGCATTCAGATTGACTGCGGTCGGACTGCTGATATTCTGTCTGCTGAACCGCCATCTCCATCCGGTAATCGGTGTGATGAGCAGAGAAGAAGTCTCCGACGGCGTAGGGCTGCTTATCTGTCTGATGCTGTGCTACTATCTCGGGTTCTATGCGCACTACAGGCGGAGATGTAGAAATGAAACAGAAGAAAAATGTCACAATGATAGTGCTGGCGAGCCTTACACCATTCATATTTTTAACAAGGCTCTATTACGACTGGAAGATGTGAGGCGATGAAATGAATTTAAAACGGAGTAAACCACATTTCATCTGGGGCTCTGCGATTATGCTGCTTGGAATCGTCCTGTTTACGGCAGCAGGTCTCAAGTTTCTTGGAGCAGGCATCACATTCTCTGGCTTGATGCTGGTCTTTATCGGTATCTACTGGGCGACCAAACGCAAGACAGAGATTCCAGCAGATGAGATGCATATAAGAATCAACGAGAAGGCTGGATCCAAGGCGTTCTGGACTATGATGGGATTTGCAGGAATCTTAATATATATAACTCACTATTCCCCCGATCTTCTTGAGATCTGCGATGTTCTTGAACTGGTAATCCTTGTCGGGATGTTCACATTTGTTGCATCCCGCCTCTACTACCTCCGGCGAGGGGTGTCATGAAGAACAGGCTCAAGGTCTTTCGGGCGATGCACGACTTAACTCAGGAGGATCTCGCAGAGAAGCTTGGCGTCACACGCCAGACCGTAAACGCTATCGAGAAGCAGCGGTACAATCCATCGCTTGAGCTTGCATTCAAACTCGCTGACTTCTTCGGTGTGACGATCGAAGAGCTCTTCATCCGCGATTCCCCGGAGGATTCGGCGGAACCAGAGGCAGTGCAGTAACTCGTATACCCGCGCAAGAGCAATCAATCAGATGGCGATTTCCATGACAAACCCGCTGATAAACCCGGGATCGGTTCTTTGCCGAACTATCAGGAAGAGACCCGAACCTGTGGATACCAGCCGCAATCGTGCTTCTGGCAGCCATCGCCACAGGCATCTATATCGCGGCGGTGGACGGTGCGGCGACACATCCACCCTCCGGAGCGGCGGTGCCGTTTACAGCCATCTCTGTGGCTACCAGCGTTATCGGAGGGATTATCGTAATGTCGGTCTCGTGGCTTCTTTATGCCGGAGTATTCTATGCAATCTCGACACTGCTTAGGGGGGTTGGCTCGTTCAGACGAGTTTTTGAGTTTACAGGATACGGTTTCATCCCGCAAATCCTTTCCGCGATCTTATGCCGTACTTCTATATATGCTCCTGTCAACCCGCGCCCATTCCACCAATACGACGTATGCGATTCATCATCACTGGCTTACTCATCTCATTGTGGGGTGTTGTTATGGGTATTCGCAGTCAAGCATGCACGAAACCTCCCAACCAATGACGCGCTGACTACGGTGATCGGTAGTGTGGTTGTGGGTTGGCTTCTGTTATTGTTCGCAGCATTCGCGTTCTCTCCACCAGTGTGAGATATCAGCACACCGGTTTTACGATCCAGTTACCGGCTTCTAAATTTTACCATTGAACAATTCGATCAATCGAAACGTTTAAGTACTTACGAACATGATTTCAAACAGGTCAACCAAAAGACCGAGGTGATTTATATGACAAATGTTCTGACAAACCTCGATCGGTTCTTTGCCGAACTATCCGCAAAAGACGCGAAATTGATGACGCCGTTCGTAATCGTGTTGGTTGCAGCCATCATTGCAGCCATCTCCGCTATGATGATGATGGATGTGATGGCATCCTCGCTTCCCGCGGAGGCAGCAGCATTCGCAGACATCGGTGCAGCGGTTGGTGCCATCGGAGGGCTCATTATGCAGTTTATTATGTGGCTCTTGTATGCCGGTGTATTCTATGTGATCTCGATGTTTTTCGGTGGAGAGGGTTCGTTCAAACGGAGCCTCGAGTTCATTGGATATGGATTCATCCCATCGATTGTTGGGGCAATTATCGGACTTGTTGTGATGATGACTGTGCTTCCAACAATCGAGTTCTCGATCGAGAATCCGGAACTCTTTCAGCAAGCGCTCATGAATAACCCAACGATGCAGGCATCCGCGGTCCTCGGAATCTTTCTCATGCTCTGGAGCGCGAATATATGGATATTCGCAATCAAACACGCACGCAATCTATCGACTCGGAATGCGCTGATCACGGTTGGCGTGCCTGTGGGAATATATTTGCTGTACAGTATATCTATGATGTACAAGATGGGAATATGAAAGACACTGATTATTATCCGTCGTTCTCAGGCATTCACAGAACCTGAACCGAATCGGTGAACAGGTAAATACGGGGCAATAAAACCCATGTTCGTCAGATTCCCGCCTAAATTCTTCTTCGCGCCCCCATAAATAACTTCCCACACTCGCTACTCCTCTCGTTTTCCATCAAAAGAGAAACTTCTATCGACTCCTTTATGTGGAACAGACTTTACATCCAAAACCTTTTTATAGGTTGCGTTTCATAGGTTATGTGAGGAACAGACTATGCAATTACTCTCACAGTCACGGAAAAAGAAGAACAAAACTTACACCTATTATTCCCTTGCTGAGTCGTATCGGGAAGGGAAAAAGAGCAAAAAGAAAGTAATCTGCTATCTTGGTAGTCTCACTCCACTGCAGGTACGACAAATACGGAATGCTCTGAAAATAACCCAAACCCCTGATACGTTCGTCGCAACCTTTGATGACCTGCTCTTCGCCCGACCACTGGCATTATCTGGACGTAGCTTTTTTGAACCATTTATGGGAGGAGGAGTGGGATCTCTCGAAACTATTCCCATTACCGGACGAAACTAGCAAAACCCGGAAAAAAGACATACCAACCATGAATATTGCTAAGATCCTCGCCTTCTACCGTTGTTTGGATCCCGGGAGTTATCTCTCTGCGGTTGATTGGTTCAACACAACTACCTGTGACCTCATTCTTGGGATTGATGGAACACATTTCAACGAATCTCGAATCTACCGTGAACTCACAGTGATCGAGCGGCAAAAAGAAAAAATCGAGCAATATCTTTACGAGAAATTGAAAAGTTCGGATGAAGAGAGCATGCGAATCATTTTCTATGATCTCTCGGACTCGTATTTTGAAGGTAAAAGCTGTCAGCTTGCAAGCCCCGGTCGAACCAAATCACATGGATTCAAACGCAAAAGGATTGTTCTTTCGCTCCTTGTTAACTCAAAGGGTTATCCTTTCGCATGGGATATTCTTAAAGATTATACTACCGATGTCAAAACGCTTACAGGAAACGCTGACCGCTGGAAAAAGAAATTCAATTTACCAAAAATTATCCTGGTTTTTGATCGTGGAATGGTCTCAGATGATAACCTGTTGCACCTGGAAGACAGTGAGAACTATCTATACATCACTGCCATGGACAAAAATCAACTGAGCGGGGTTGAAGGGTTTGAGTCTCTCCAGTTCAAGAACTTTACAGAAAAGACTGCAGAAAGTGAGATAATCTCGAAAGGTTTGACTAAATATGATGATTCCGCCTACTACAAAGACCTGGGAGTGGATAGCAGTGACAGGCAACACATACTGGTATTTAACCCGGACCTTCTCAAGGATCAGCGAAAAGCCAGGGAAAAGCTAACGATGATGGCAGAGGATGCGCTGGCGGAAGAGAGAAGTGCACTCATGAGGGCGAAAAGGAGCCGTGATAAAAAGCCAACTGAAAAAAGGATCGACAAGATACTGGAGAAGTTCAAGGTGAATGATTGCCTGAGTTATAGTCTTGAGGACGTAGTTATAACTACGGAGGGAGGTTCGGAGGTTCGGACTTTCAATCTCAAATACATGAGGAAGAAGAAGGCGATTGAAAAGGCAATGCTGACCGATGGTATGTGGATGCTGGTCACGAACATCACAGAGACTACAGAGCCTGAAGAGTTTAGATTCAGTCCGGAAAAACTCATACAGGCATACAGAGATAAGAATAGAGTAGAAGAGGGTTTCAGGGAACTGAAATCTTTCCTTAAGTTCCAGCCGACCTTTGTGTACACCGATGAGCACGTCCGTGCACATTATACAATATGCATTTTGAGTTATCTGCTGGACGTAACTGTGACAAACAAGCTCAGGGAAACGCCGAGTAGGGGTTGAGTTTGCTATGAAAGTAGGACACCAACATGGCAGTATTTATCTAATTATACTCAATTATATATAACATTTTTGATTATGAACGCCACTGATTTTATCTCCTTCAAAGATCCATCATCCAGTTCAATATTAATTTTAAGTTGCTTCAATTTAATATCTATAATACAAAATACAAATAGATTGATTAAATCTTTCGGCAATTTTATCTCGTGTTTCAGAATGTCAATGAAACCGTATTCTTCATCACTACCCTTATCGTTCTTTCGCCTCACAATCCGTAAAAAATAGATTTTATCAGCCTTGAAATATTTAACGTGCATATTCTCCAGATCCATGTCTTTAAGATCCTCCATATACTTGACATCTTCCGCGTTGAGTTCCGGATTGTTTGAGATCAATCGAGAATATTTTTCATAAGCGACGTTAAAATCCATGATCTTGACATCAATCTCCTGTTCATCGCTGAATTGCAGTTTGTTCCAGAATTTTTTTCGAGAAGACGCTGTTGAATCCTTCCACCTGGCCATTATTCCACGGACTTCTTGGAGCGATGTATAGGGGATAAACGCCCAAATTAAGCAGGAAGAACGCGAGTTTGCCGATGTACTTTTCATGCGGCAGATTAGCCCCGAATGCAGAATCGTTATCTATTTTCAATATTTCCGGGATCGGGTGCGACGTCCATATCTCTTTCAACGTCTTGACGGTCTGTTCAGTGGTCTGTCCGCCAATCCTCTTCACTATGCCAAGCTTTTCCGGGCGGATGTATTTGCATGAGAGGAAGTTAATTCGGTTGTCAGAGCCTTTGAGATACTTTGGACCGATGAAATCAATACTCATCATACTTTTGCCCAATTTGGTCAGCGTATATTCCGGGTATTTCATGTACTTGCTCCGTCCTTTTTTCTTCTTCGCCGGGCTTCTCACCAGCCCCGCCTCTTTCAACACACGATCTACATAAGACTTCGTGACCTCTTCGCCGGTCTGGTTTTCATAATTCTCCTTGACCACTTCCGAACCTATGAAATAGCTATCTTCTTTCTCTAAGTCTTCTCTTATTCTTATAACCCATCTTCGTCACTATGAATAAAAAAACGCTATCTGTGGACCACATCAATTTTCAAATCTGTTCTACATCCTTTTGACCCCGATTGATTTTAAATGACTGTTCATTCCCAAATATTTGCAGTTAAACATCTCCAGAATGTTTTTTTGCACATTTGTCATGGTCGTAAGTTTCAGTTCTTCTTTTTTTGGGGTGTGTTTGTAAATACATAGTCCGTTCTACTTATACTATGTGTAACAGGTAGTATAAAAGGGTTGTGGTATTGAATTCTGTTCTACAAGTAAAAAATTTGAGAAAGTGTTCTACTGGTGGAAACCGAGATGCGTGGACGTTATGGGAAGTTATTTATGGGATGAAAACAGTGAATTTGGGGGAGATACTGGAGAACATGGGTTATAATTTGTTGTTTTGTTTCAGGCGCGTATTTTCTCGATGTCCCCCTTTCCCAGCCCCGGTTGTCGATCAATACCTCTCTTTCATCCATCCGCACCCATTTACCTACGCTATCTTTGCTCACCAGCAGGTGGCGCGCTATTTTACGGTTACTCCAGCCGTTCTCGTGCAGTTCTTTTGCCTTTTTACGTTTCGAGATTAATAATTCTTTTTTCATTTTAGACACTTATTTTATACTGGGGTTGTTTTACATAAGGTTTGCTTCACATATAAAGTGTCCTACTTTCATTTGAAACATAACCAGTAGGGATGTGAGTAGCGTGAGTAAAGTCTATGAGTCTTTTTATTATCTTCTGGTAACCGGTCAAATTCACCAATCTCGACTTTTCGGTGCAACGTAAATTGCAGTCCAAAATGAGTCACGCAGGTACGGCACGTCCCACATATCTCAAACACCCATTTCAATCGCGCTGTTATCATTGGCAGTTCCACATGTTGTTTGAGACGATGAAAGGACATTCCATTTCAATTCACCGAAAGTCCTGACCAATACTCTGTCGTTCCATCAATTTATAGTTATAATTTTATACACATACCTACCAAAAGATTTAATAGGCATAGAACTCATATATAGTATATATGCCAAAAGGTAATATCCCCATCGATAAGTCACTGGCAAAAGAAGTGGAAAATGGAAAAGTCATCCAGACCTTGCCATATATCCCGATAAACAGAGTAAGACTCCCGTTATTCACGACTATATCTCCAATTCAGTGTTGCGTCTGCGGAAGCTCTTTAAAATTCAATGAAAAGTACAATCGTTTCATAATCTCAAGCTATGGCATCATAAGGTGCCCGACCACCTACTGGATCTGCTCAAAGTGTAGAAAACATCATGTTGACACGATTGTTGGAGTCACCGGATCTGCAAACTACAGTGACGAGTACATTGAAAAACAGAAAGCGGTACGATACAACGGAAGATGCAGTTTGTGGAACACGCGTACTGTGGGTGAAATATTTACAGAGGGATTAACTGGCACCACGGGAAGAGCGCCTTGCCCAACCACTCTGTGGACTTATGAGCAAAAGCAAGGCAGGATATCGGCTCATGAACTGTTAGATCAGGAGATCAACTTTAATGGATCTTTATATATAGATGGTTACTGGGTCCGATCCGGGTGGAGAAACTATATCGAGAGTCAGCTTGGAAAGACATTAACCGATCACGAGTGGAAAAAGCTCCGATATAAATCCATTTATGTCGTAGCTACCGAGGATAAGGTCGTATTGGACTTTGAAATAACCAACATAAACCCCAGCTATCTCGAGCTAATACCTCTCCTGGACCGAATCAAAAGCCGAATACCTGAAGAAGAGCTATTAAAGATCGTTTCCGATGAAGAAAAGGCGATCATAACTGCAGTAAGCACTGTTTTCCCGGATGCTGTCCATTCGTTCTGTGTGCTTCACCAAATGAAAAATCTCACCAAGAGATATCTTGATGAGTTCGGAAGCATTGAAAACATCCCTTCCACGGATATGGAATTGTATGAACTTGCACAAGAGTTGATACTTGCCGAAACGTCCATCCATTCATCGATATCTTACCAGGGAATTGTGAACCTGGCTTCGAGTACGGAACTGTCACGAGTATCACGGAAGGTAATCGCGTACGCGAAAGAGATTTACCGGAAGAATCTATTGTTGCTGGAGAAAGGATTCACTCCGGAGACCAACAATGTAATGGAACAGCTATTCTCATTGATCGATAACTTTGTCGACCAAGCCAGGTCTTTTAAAGCCACATTCAGTACAATTAACTTCTTTTACAACCTGTTCTCCTCAACGAACAGCCGATGCTTCAATACAGGCGACTGGAAAGGCTTCTCTCCGATAAATCGAGCTAAAATGAAATATGGCTAGCGGTCAATTTGGAAATTGGTGGTAACAACTCTTAGTGGTAACTATCTGCGTTTCATTGAGATTTGAGTTAGTTTACGAATTTTGGGTATTGTTTTCTGTTCTTCGAGGGAAACGCCCGGGATATTTGTCGTCTGTATGACTTGTTTTGGTCGTTTTCGACTCGACCAGAAAAAATTAAAAAGTCTCAAGTCTATAGTACGCTTGCGAGATGCGAAATTGCGAAATTGGGCGTGAAAGGTATCAAATGCGAAGGTAAGAAGCTTATGTCCTTGACAGATGTGCAAAAAAACATTATGCAGATGTTCAATTGTATTTATTTGGGTGAGGGTGGGCACTTAAAGTCAATTGGAGTCAAAAGGATGTAGAACAGACCCGAAAGATGAGGGGGTCCACTGGTTGCGGTTTAATTTTAATCTGGAGAAGATGGGATAAAAATGAGTAACATGACAGACATCCTGACAAATCCGGACCGGTTCTTTGCCGAACTGTCCCAAAGAGACGTGAACCTGAGGACGCCATTTGTAATCGTGCTGGTTTCAGCCATCCTCGGAGTCATCTACGTTATGGTGGCGTTTAGAGTGATGACGTCCTCACTTCCGGAAGAGATTGCGGTCATCTCCAGCGCAATTGCAACCATCAGCGCAATCTCAAATCTTATCACACCATTCATCTCGTGGGTTCTCTGTGCGGCTGCATTCTATGCCGTTTCGATGCTATTCAAAGGAGAAGGTTCGTTTAGTCGGGTCTTTGAGTTCGTTGGATATGGATTCATCCCGTCGATCATTGCATCAGTCGTCGGACTTGCCACAATCACGATCATGACACCAGCAGCCGGATTCCCACTCGATAACCCGGAACTCCTGCAGCAAACAATGATGCAGCATCTATCGAGCAGTGGTCCGGCGATGGTGGTATCTACTATCATCCAAATCCTTCTCGTGCTATGGATCGTGGTTATATGGGTACTCGGAGTCAAGCACGCACGAAATCTCGGAACGGGACATGCAATCATCACAGTGCTTGCAGTACCGGCGGCATTCTTCCTGCTATGGTGCATACTCTTGATATGCATCATAGCCGCAGCTTAGGCGGTTGGAATATGAACCGTCTGACGCTGCTGATACCACTGTTGGTGTCACTTGTCCTGATCGTATTCGCACCCCCGGTCCACGCAGATATCGATATCGAGCCAACGATTGTGGTGGACTACACGGTAGACCCGGCAACGCTTATGCCCAGCGACACAGGAACCGTGACGATCACCCTCACAAACGGCGCAAAGGATGAGGTGGTTCATGTCACAGAGACCAGAAGCGGCGGCAACATCACCGAGATGGAGGCGTTTGACATGAATGCGTACGTTGCAAGCGCATCTCTTGCGAGCGATAAAGAGGGGGCGATTGTGGTAACAAGCGGTGCCTACACTTCGGTCGGGTGATCGGACCATCTGACCGCGTCAATTTCGTCTACGTGATCAAAGCAGACGAAGGCGCGTCTGATGGCACGCACTTCTGGCTCTCTGGTATCTTGAGTTGAAGTGAACTTATAACCCATCTGGAAAAATCGGAAGCATTTTTTGATTGGTTACAGTGTAACCATCCAAATAACCACTTCTTACAAAAGTCAGAACAAACCCTTCCTCATTTTTATAGCAAGTTCTCTGATCTTTTCAAAGTCTTTTGGAGGTTTGTTTACTCCAAAAAACACTTTAAGTATTGTATATATACATTCTGACTTCGTCATACCTAAATCTCTTGAATCAGCTACTATTTCTTCCACTCTATCATAAACATGATCATCTACTCGGACTAATAGCACATTTTCCCGTTTCATAGATGGTTACATTGTAACCTTATATAAAAAGCTTTTCCTTCGCCCAATCCACAATTTTTCAGATCGACTCTCAACTTCTTCGGATTTACCACCTATTGAAGCGCCTGATAGCGGTTTTGTTTTGTAGTGTGATACAGTACAGATATGTGCAACTCGAATTACCAGAGAGTCGCACTTCTTAAGATTCGAGTTGATCGGCGGGAGCAACATGGAGACATTCAGGTACAGAATCCTTGTGAAGACTGATTGAAGAAATGTTTATATCCATGGCGTTATTTTGAGGTTGGATTTCATGAGTTTAAATCGGTGCCTTTGAATGATTATATCGCAAAATAACCATTTCCCAACCCGTATGGATTCCACTTTATCAGTTATAATGTATACTTCACACCGCCACAACTTGAGCTTTTTCAAACCTCTGAAACCGTAATGTGAGCAAGCATCCATGACCCTCCGGCTCACCCATGAGTATGAAAATATCAAACCTACTTTCGCAGTAATCGTGCACGAGCGCCCCCAATGGCCTCCTAATTGCTTGTCTATTTTCGGAGCAAGCATCCATGACCCTCCGGTTCACCCATGAGTATGAAAATGCGGCTTCGTTCCTCTCGGGCTCATAGCACCCGCCCCTCACACTCAATTTTAAGTATCGAGCAACAGATATGGATGAGACGAGCACAAGAGGTCGATTGACTTATGGCGGTTATACCCCGAGGAGCCATTTTCGTAAACATAAGGATATTAAAATTAAAGATATTGAAAACTAAGCCACGTATTTTTTAATCATAAGCCATCCCAACTGCTGTGCAACTTTTCATATTCAATAGAAGAGGTGTGTAATTATACATATAGAAATAATAAAATACTTCAAATGTGAATATATCACTTTCATTCAGTGTTTTGAGGCGCGGCTTACGCTATTGCATGCACACCCCAAAGCAAATTTAAGCTGTTGCGCGTGGCGGAGGTTTCAGGCAGTTGCAGATGGTGGCATCGACAACTTTCTGGAAAAACTTGATTAATTTTGATTTTGTTCCCCGAAACAACTCAGTTAGTTGAGTTACTAAAAAAACATTGAAATTTTCAGCACTTTTTTTGAAACTGAAGTCGGTAATCTCCTTACCAGACTTTTTCGCCGCAATTACAATTACAATCCTGACAAGAAGATAGAAAATAAGAGCTGAATAGATTTCTACCATAATTCCATTCTTGTTTTTCGAGAATATGTGTTCTAACTTCAGAACATGCTTGATATCGTTGAAAAATATCTCGACGGTCCATCGCTCTGAATATAGCTTGTAGATAACATGAGGGGTGAAACGCCCATCAAAAATATTGGTTACGTAAAACCTCCACTCTCCTTCATACAATATCCCAACGAGCCGTAAATCATCTTTAAGTGGCGATTTTTCGCTTTTTGAGAGTTGCACCTTCATATCCAGCTCCGTCATCCCCTTTAGAGCGCTATTTATCTGGGATAGTCGCTTACCTACCAGATGTGACCATTTCTGATCGGAGACGGTGACAATCAACGGATCACAGCTCTTCTTCAAACGAGAAACGAAGAAGCTTTTGGCATCGACAATTTTTTTAAAATTTTTAAAACTCCAGTATCCTAAATCGAAGAGATAGAGGATGTTTGGAGCTTTCGTGATAAAACGGAACTTGTTGTCATGTCTTTTGCCTTCTGTGACTTGCAATTTGGTGGTAATGAGGTTCACTATCGAGAATTTAACGTTCAGTTTTAGAGCGGCCTGGGACTTGCACGTACTCTTAAATACATTCTCGAGTGTTTTATTGAGTCGTATGATACTCCCATCTACTGCAAAGCAGTCTTTGAATCGTGATAGGAATTTTCTATCGTTTAGATCGAGTAAATCGATATAATGTTCAAGCAACTTATTATACATGCCCCTGTAAAACATCCAGTTGGTGCTTGACAATTTCTTGCTAATCGCCATCCGACTAAGTCCTGTTATCGGCATTTTCGGATAAATAAGGTGAGATGTCACTGTGAAAAAGGATACCAAGTTAGATAGGCATCCCCGCGGACCCGAATTCATCGATGATAGTAACATTAGCCAGAAAAAAGGAACAACAAGCAATTTCCTTTCCCGTTCGTCTTCCACTCCATATTTTCTCGCCATTTTTTTGATCTCACCTTTAGATAATACCGTAGAGAATTTATCGAAGGCTTCTTTTACATCCATTTTTTTCGTCTCCTATTTCATGTAACAATAGTTATCGCATATTGATAAATAGTAGACGTTGGGATATATTAATACTATCTCTTCAAGAAACTATGTACTAGCTTAAGTTTACGGAAATGCCCGAGGAGCAAACTGACCCTGCAGCCGATGCACCCATGAATGTCGCCTTCCGAAAGGTTGAACACGCGGAGCAAACTTCTATCTCCACAGGTCCGCTGCTATGCTCGTCTCGAGGTGGATATGCTCAAAACCGAAAGTCTGAGGCGAGGGAGCGTTCCATAATTCAAGAGTTGGAGAGGCGGGGTTACAGTGTCCGGAAGGTGGGGGCACCTTCCTGATAGCAGTTATTCCCTCCTGTTGCCAACATAGACCTGGGCCATCTTAAGATGCTGCAAAAGCCCCCCCTCTTCCGAGGGTAGTGTACACTATAAAATGTTATTCTTGCGATATTGCGTATTCAGAGACGTGAACTGGACAGTTCAGGTGACTTAATCATAGTTGAAAGCGTCGATCGCACACGATTTCCAAAGGTTACCTTGGTAGCATGACTATTTTCGGAGCAAGTCATTACTACGACCCTCCTTGACCCAAAAGAAGTTACAAGAAATGAGCTCGGTAAACTTTACACGAAACGGTGGTTGATCGAAGTGGATTTCAGATTCATCAAAACCGTTCTCCAGATGGATGTTTTGAGCTGTAAAACACCTGATATGGTTTGTAAGGAAATCTGGGTGCATTTGCTGGCGTATAATTTGATCCGAACGGTCATGGCGCAAGCGGCGTATCGTTATAATCTTCCACCACGAACACCCGAGTTTCCAAGGCACGTTACAGCAGTTAAATGCATTTAATGGGACATTTCTGCGCACTGCTAAAACGCGTCTGTCGATTATGTACGGATATCTTCTGGAAGCTATTGCCAGCCATCGTGTGGGGAATAGATCCAGACGTAGTGAACCGCGTGCCGTTAAACGGCGGCGTAAACCATATCCGTTACTCACTAAACCACGAGAAGAAGCTCGCAACGAATTGCGCAGAGGTGGGGCATCTGCTTAAGGTAGTGGTATTAGGGTATATGCTGTGCGTTATCCCTCACTTAACCGCGGAATTGATTGGTGGGCATTGGAATATATATGACAACATATCAATTTAATGTCATCTCACTACAACTCAAGATACCAGAGAGCCAAAAAGTCTCCTATATTGACGCCATAGGTTTATATAGTATTAAATGTTGTTAGATTATCGCAACTTTATCCCTTTCACGTACGAAAGGTGGTAGTTGACAACGACAACAAAGAGGTATCAACAGAACATGAGGTACACAACGAGAGAAGACAAGACTGTGGCTGCATGGACCCTGCTATCAGTGATAGCGCTGATGGGTGTTGCGATGTTGCCAGGCGCGGTAGTTGACGACGCTGATTGCTGGGTGTCATTGACTTATTATATGAGTACACACGGCGCTTCTGATGAAGAAGTGGCACTAGTAGGCACGGTAGGTGTACTCAATTCGGCCGTATGGTCATGTGCGTGTCTTGCTGCGTTTGGAGGACCTGTAGGATTTATAGCAGCCGTTGGAATAGGTTTGTAACCATTCCGGGGAAAATATTTCCCCATTTTTAATTTTTTAATAAATGAGGAGGCACAATATGAAACGATACTTAACTCCAAAGGAGTTTTATAAATTTGCAGCAGTAACAACTTTCATAGCCATGGGCGTTGTGGGCATCATCATTTTCTATCCGGCCGCCGAGTTACCAGCTTATGCGGCCCTCATGTCCCTTGTACTTGGAGCCATGTGGGGGGTAGTCATAGGATGGATGACCAGTGTAGGAGAACAAGATAGAGAATCCAATAAAATAGATATCTTAAAACTTCTAATATTCGCCACACTTTCTGCACCGCCATATTTAGGAATTGTTTACTTAGTTACAAAGTTCAACGAGACCTATGATGTGATTCCACTCGCGGGATCTGGTGCATTAGCAGTGGGTGGGGTCTATCTGTTTATCTGGTACGTGAAACATGGCTGGAACTCTTGAGCGTGAATAGTAGATGGTTATGCACAGATGACTGGGGCTTTTTATAAAATGTGGAAGCCAAATGACCTTTTTCGGTGCAATATATTCCTGCTTATATTTTCGACTGTAATCTATTTTATTGGCTTTATATCAGGATGTCTTTTATTTTATTTTTTCCACGCAAACATACCAAGTTTAGAAGTTTTTAGCTCGCTTGAAAATACACTTGTCTTCGGTGGGATCCTCTAGAGTCG
>JGI12150J12686_102294_pt1 | contig 29153 bp, 34 predicted proteins | sample ANMFosRound1_FD_12686 | JGI IMG/M metagenome (IMG submission 12686)
TCGAGCTCGGTACCCGGGGATCCCACCGCCTTTATTCTGATCCTTTTTGCGTTTGCCGCCACGCTTCAGACTTGGTGGAGTATGCGTGTTCTCATACATGGCCAGTTGGCAACGAGCTCCTTTATACGTCCTTTAAGCAACTCGGTCTCACGCTTGAACTGGTCAATCGCGTCTTTAAGTTGCTTGATGATGGCGTCCTTGTCCATCGTCCTCTTGGAAGACTATTACAGTAATAATATAGAAGTTTTGTGGTCGAGAATGAATTTTAATCGATCTGGAAGAACAGTGGGATGGGTGGTTATGCGGGGGAGCTAAACACATACGTATTATCAATACCCACACTTATCTGCTGGGGTGCCGATATAATGCTATGGTGGAAGAATATGCGAACCCGAGTTCAGATATAACGAAGTTATATAAAATTGGCTATGCCTAAAAACCAAAATAATCTTAAAGGAGGGTAAAAAATGGAAATTGAAACAAAGGTTCTTTTAGGTCTTGGTGTTTTTATCGTAATCATTTTACTCTATTTAGTCGTAATTATCTTTTTTCCCGTACTTTCCGTACCCAAACAACCCATGCAAAAATCCAAACAACCAGAAAAAGAGGATATAAAACCGCCAAAGTGCAGAAGAGACGTGACTTTTAAAGTAGGAGAAACAGCTTTGAGTGCATGGTTATATTTTCCTGAAAATTTATCTGTTCCTGTTCCCTGTATCATTATGAGTCATGGTTTTGGGGGTACGAAGGATATGATCTTGGAATCGTATGCTTTACGTTTTGTAGAAGCAGGAATGGCAGTTCTTACGTATGATTACCGACATTTTGGTACAAGTGAAGGTGAGCCTCGACAGCTCTTTTCTATTGCCTACCAATTGGAAGATCTAAAAGCAGCTATCAAGTATGCCCGAGGTCGAAATGAGATTGATCTGGATAAAATCGCTTTGTGGGGCACCTCTGCTGCAGGAGGATATGGCTTAGTGATAGCTGCCCAAGATAAAAAAATCGTTTGTATAGTTGGGCAATGTCCAGCTCTGGATAGTCGGGATGATGGCAAACTCGCTTTAAAGAGAGAAGGAATAAGATTCTTTTTACGTCTATTTGTGCATGCCCAACGTGATAAGGGCCGGTCCAGGTTTGGCCTTTCGCCCCACAAGATACCCATCGTTGGAAAACCAGGAACCCTTGTTATGATAACATCTCCCGGCGCATTTGAAGGGTATTCAAAACTTGTTTCACCTGATTTTAAAAATGAAATCTGCGCCCGTGCTCTATTGATGGTCCATGGACACAATCCTATTGGCTACGCCAAAGATGTGCAGTGTCCAGTTCTGTTACAGGCGTGTGAAAAAGATAACTTAGTATCTGAAAAATCATATAAAAGAACCACAGAAATCTTAGGCAAATACGCGGAAGTGAAAAAATATCCCATAGGGCACTTTGATATCTATGAGGGGGAAAACTTTGAAAAAGCAGTGAATGATCAGATTGCGTTTTTTAAAAAACAATTTTCAAAATAATATGAATGAGAATATAACATTGATGATTAGAATAAACTGGATATGGCATAGTCAACTTCATATAACAGCGGATATGAGGCTACAGCCTTCGGCTTTTGCCCAAATCCTCGCTTAGCTCGGACTTCTCATATCCGCGAAACGTTAGGTGCAATTTTCGGCTTGAGAATCAAAATATAAGGGAGGATAATATGAACACAACAATAAGAAAAGAAGAAGAAAAGGATCATAAACAGATTTATGAAGTAAACAAGTTAGCTTTTCAACAAGAAAATGAAAGTAAATTAATTGAGAAAATAAGAAAAAGTGAAAATTTTATTCTTGAACTTTCGATTGTAGCAGAGATTGATAATAGAATTGTTGGACATATTCTTTTCTCGAAGATAAAAATTATAGGAGATTCTGATTATGAATCTCTTGCTTTAGCCCCTATGGCTGTTATTCCAGAGTTTCAAAAAAGAGGGATTGGATCTGAATTGATTAAAAAAGGAATAGATAAAGCAAAAGAACTGGGTTTTGACTCCATAATTGTTCTCGGGCACAAAGAGTATTATCCAAAATTTGGATTTCAAAGAGCTTCAAAATGGGATATGAAATGTCCTTTTGAAGTTCCTGACGGGGTATTTATGGCAATTGAGTTAACCGAAAAAGCATTTGAAGGTAAAGCTGGAACTGTTAAATATCCAGACGAATTTAATGAAGCTGAATAAATATTATTATTTTAGAATGAAATGCGTCGAAAACTGCATTTGACAGCGGGTATGCGCTTCGCCCAAGGTTTGCTTCGCTGGCGCTTCAGAACGTTACATACCACTCGAACAAAAACATACCAATCACAGAACACATAAGAAAGGAGGCTTGGACCAATGAACAAAACATGTTTGATCGCAATCCCCGGTATTCTGGCGCTTATCGCAGTATACGTCGTGATCGCGCTCTTGCTGGTGAAACTGCTCTCTAGCATGGACAATCCCGGACCTCTTCCCTGGAGCCGTTGCACATGACCTGGTGGCAGAGTCAATATCCTGGTACACTACGTTCAAGGTAGCCATCTTCGTTGCGGTACTTGCCGGACTGGCAGGTGCGCTGGCTGAGCAGGGAGTCGTAACTACGCGGTAGTCTGATATGCCAGAAAAGCGGTTGCAAATCAAGGATTCTCAGGTAAAAAAGAATCTCAGATGGCATATATTGCGCTTGCTGCGACTGGACAGTAGAACGAGGCAGGAACTCCTGAATAAACTCGACGACATGTACCTGAGTTACTGGCAGGTGAATGATGAACTCGTAGACCTTGATCTGAACCGTCTGGCAGACGAGGGTTTGATAGAATGTTCAGATGTGTGCGAGATAACCCGGAAAGGTCTGGACGCTCTGAGCAACAAGGAGAGAGATATCGAAGAGTACTATAAAAGGCGTCTTTCCAAAGAGGCGTGCGCCAGATACTCTCTGTTTGGGAATGTCGGACTTTCAGCCCTGGAATTTGTTGTCGGCTTCCTCTCAGGAAGCATTGGACTTATTGCGGATGCGATTCACACTGCTGTTGATATCGTTGCCTCGGTGGTCACGTGGATCGGCATAAAAGTAGATAAGGAAGCAGGGGCCGCTCTTATCGGCGGTATAATCCTCTGTGGCATCGGTCTCTTTATTGCCTTTGAATCAGTGACAAAGATCTCAGAGCCTGCTGATATAGATTTCCATGCTGTGGGTCTGGTAACCATACTGTTCAACATCGCTGTCAACGGGTTTTTCTCATTCTATAAGTTCTATGTCGGCGGCAGGACGAGAAGCATATCGTTGATAGCTGACGCCTATCACCCAAAAACAGATATCTTGTCATCGGTAGCCGTTTTAATCGGTCTCCTTGGAGCAACCTTTGGGTTCTCTGCGCTTGATGCCATTGCCGGAGCAGCAGTCTCCCTGTTCATACTCTTTGGCGGTTATGAACTTATATCCAAATCAAAGAAGGTGATGCAGGGCGCCAACCCTAAATTGGAAAAGTTCTCAAAGTTTCTCAAAGACCATCTCAGGGTTTTACCAGACCGGGGAGCGTTTGTGAGTCTCTGGTTCTTTAACCTGCAAGAGATGACAAAAGAAGAGAATCGCAAGCGCCTTAAGAAAGGTTTTGGGAGACGGTTCACAGTGAGGCTCGAGGATGCGGACTACGAGACCATTTATGTTAGACTGGAAAGAGACCGTCTCGTGGAACCGGTGCAGGATAAACTCAGACTGACCGAGAAGGGCAGGGACGAGTTAAGGGTTCTTGCAGAGAAGCCGGTTGCCACCGATATCGGGACCAAACGTAAATTTTTAGACGCAAGAAAGATCAACTGGTTTGCTGAGGGGTTGTAGACGAGAAATGAGAAGAGGTAAGTGGAACTATTCTTCTGTTGCGATCGATTCATATTGAGATAGGGTACACGTAACTGATATGGACGGTGTGCCCGGTGATGAGAACGTTCCGTTGCTTGACCACATCACTGAACTCAGAAGCAGGCTGATTATTGTGGTCTTTGCACTCTGCATCAGTGCTGCGATCGTATATCCGTTTTCAGGAACGCTGATTCACAATATCTGGAATGACCTGTTACCGGAGGGCACGCGGATGGTAGTTTATGCGCCGCTTGAATTGACCATCACGAAACTTACACTCTCGTTTACCATCGCGTTTGCCGTCGGCACACCACTACTCATGTACGAACTGCTCGCGTTCGTTGGAAAAGGATTGTATCCGAGCGAGAAGCGATTTTTCATGAAGATCGTACCATTATCCTTCCTGCTATTTCTTTCTGGTGCTGTCATCGCATATTTTGTAATCGTGCCTGTGATATTCAAATACATGATACTGCACTCCGGTGATCTTGCAGTCGCTGGATTGTCGCTTAAGAAAACATTTTCAGTGGTTGCCACACTGTTGCTGGGGTCAGGTCTGGTGTTCCAGTTTCCGGTGCTCGTGATCGCTGCGATAAAGATGGGGCTGCATCAACAGATCAGTCACATCATCGTCTCGTTCGGTAACACTTTTGAGAATGAAGATGTCTTCTTTTGAGATTAACCAGACCGTCAGATGCCCCGCCTTCTGAAGAGACCTTGCCCGCTTGACCATATCAGGTGATAATCTCAGTTTTCTGCACACGAATTCATGAAAAACGTCCCATCTGAATCCATCCGCGTTTTCAAGTATCTGTGTTGCGAACATCGCCTGATAATCAAGCGTAAGCCTGCTGACTTGAATCAGATGATATCCGGATTTCTTAAGGGCGCGAACCAACTCAACCGCCTCTTCATGAGTCGAGAACAGCACGTCAATATCCTTGGTTGCAGCCTTTAACCCATATCGTATCATAGCAGCGCCGCCTATGAGGTAGAGATTTACAGGCGTAGTCAGGGCATTGCCAACTTTTCTCAGCTCACGGGATACGTATCCGCCATCAAATCTCACTCTTGCCATCGTATGTTATACTCCTCTGCCTTTTCTTTGATATATGAGAGTGAAGGCATAAAACTCTGTTCAGGTTGCTTCTTTATGGTTAAAAGGTTCAATATACTCTGGGAAATGTCGGCTACCCCATATCGCGTTGAAATTCTAAAAAAAAGATCTTTATCAAGTTTTGTTTTCAGGATGTATAATATAACATACGTCAGGTCTCTTTTGCTATGTGGGTCCGCAACAATGGCGTGTACTGCCATTTCTTCTATAAGTAACCTCCGCGATGAGTGGAAATAGTACTTTTCGGTGAGCATGAGCGGAATTGTTTCTGATATCGCGGTCAGCCCGCTTGGCTTTACGTTTTCGTGCGCAATCGTCTTATTCGAAGTGAAAAGAAACTCAAAACCATGGGTTGCAATAAAATCACCTTCAGGTGAGATCTCTCTTAATGTGGAGGTTGCACTGTAGGCGCAATAGTATTTCAAGAACTCCTGGATATCTTGAAGGTCATGAGGCAGTTTATATTCATGATTTCGGGAGAGCAGCATCGCGTGCTCTTTGAACTTTTTAATCCAACGCCAGAGGGTTGCAACGGACACTCCACTCTCATCTCGTAAATTAGCAAAGTCGGCTCTGCCACCCGATAGTACAGCCAAAACCCGGATGCCAGATCCCTGCAAAAGTTTTGTTAAGGGCATGTAGCTTCGTTTATGGAGGATGGTTCTGAGTGTCACAGCGTGTAGATTGTTTGTCAGACTCACGTTTTTTGTTATTCCGCTCTTTGATATCTCCACAAATCCTTTATCCCTAAGTGATGCCACAGCCCTTGAGATGTAGCCCCGGGTAACAGAAGCACGTTCTGCAAGCTCGCCCATAGTGAGCGAACCATCCAGAAGGTATATCACGCGGAGTTCGAGTTCTGATAGCTTAACGTTCATTGGTGTATCATAATGGTGCACTATTCTATAAGTAGTTTACTGATATGATAGGGAATCGGTCTGCTCTGATATGCGTGTCTGTAGTCTGTGAAGCGGTTCATCACAAAGTATTTCGATTAATCGAAAGGTTTAAGTACTATTACTTGCACCTATACAATCAGACAAGTCGATTAATCGACAAGTCTGAATAAAGGAAGTAAACAACATGAACAACCACAACCCCCACAACCACAACGAACCACTATATGGTGAACACCTATTCGAGGGGCTCATCGAGAGAGCACTGCTACATCGAGAGGACGAGAGCATCGACACCGCGCAGCACCAATCATCAACCACCCCGGCGTACCGGATTACAATCGAGCACGGATCGATCCGGATCCGGCAGGAATGCGCTGCCAGCGCGGGGGTATAACATCATGACCCAGAGCACCGCAAACCGGATGCGACATCTCTTCGTTCTCGCAATACTCGCATCAGCAATCATAATCACCCCAGCAACTGCTGCAGGAGGCGCGCTCAAGGTAGATATCACGAAATACGAGCCATATCCGGCAGAGATCGGGAAGTATGTGGATCTGTGGGTGAACGTCAAGAACATGGGTGGCGGCACAGCAGAGGATGTGACGATCGAACTCGTGCCGAAATATCCATTCACACTCGACTCGAGCAGCAATGCCCACCAGAACAAGGGAAGCATCGGGGTAGACACTTCTGCGATGTACGAATACCGGCTCTTCGTGGCATCTGACGCAAAACCCGGAACCCACGAGATCACGATCCGGTATCAGGACGATGAAGGCACGACATGGTCTGAGAAGGACTTTGAGATCAAGGTGGGTACAGACACCCTCGACAGTAGGGGCACGCTCAAGCTCGAAGCGATAAAGACCGATCCGGAGGTGCTGATTCCCGGAGACGAGGGTACTGTGACGATCACACTCACAAACACCGCATCCCAGTACTCAGTAACGATTAACGGTAAGGATTACGACACCAATGCACAGTTAAAGGAGATAGAACTCATCGGGTCGGATGGAATCGTTGTTACGACCGACTCCTACCAGAACATGGGCGTTCTCGGGCCTGGTGACTCAATCGAGACCTCATATAACGTGCGGGTCAGCGATGACGCAACGGATGGAACCGAGCATCTGAACCTCGCGCTCACTGGCAGTTCTCACACGTACAATGCAAAGTGGAACATACCCATCAGGGTCGAATCCGCTGGAATCAAGATCATTCCGTCCAAGCCGCTGAAACTCGCCTGTGACGAGGGCAAGATCGAGTTTGACGTCGCAAATACGCACTCAAGCATGTTTACGTCCGTGAGCATCGAACCGCGGGCAGAAGGCATCACGTTTACGCCGACTGAGTATTTCATCGGAACAATGGAGCCTGACGAACTCTTCACGATCGAGTTCGATTGCGAGGTTACAGGAAATTCATCAGATGATGTCGAGCTCCACCTCTTTGCAGAGTACCGAAACGGGAACAACCAGCATGAGCGGGTCATCAACAACCGGGTGATCGAGATTGAGCAGGTGGTGTCAGAGGGTAATTCCGGCACGATCATGATCGGCGCAGCACTGCTTCTGGTGGTCGTTGTTGGCGCAGGCGTCTACCACAGAAAGAGACGAAAGAACTAAAATCCAGTCAATCAGGAGCTGATTCACAATGATAAACCCGGTACAATCGGTACAGATCGCAATCGGCAGCATCACGAGCGCCAAGATGCGATCTGCATTGACCGCTCTTGGAATTATTATCGGCGTTGCCGCGGTCGTTGCCAACGTCGCGCTCGGTGCAAGCTTTACCCAGTACTTCGCAGACGAGCTCGGCGCGATCGGCACGAACTTCATCATAATCGATGGCAGGGAAGATAACCTCTTCTTTGATCATGAACTGGAACTCCTGAAGAATACGCCGGGCATTGATGGTGTATCTCCCATAACATGGAGTTCTGCCGAGGCAAAATACATGTCCGAGTCCAGGATCGCCACTGTTGTGGGAGTTTCCGCGGACTATGACGAGGTTCGCAACATGAAGATGAGTGAGGGATCTTTTTTAACAGATAAAGATCGGTATACGGCAGTTCTTGGATGCGACGTTGCAAACGAGAAGTTTGACCGGAAGATCGGTCTGCAGAACTCGATCGATCTAACGTTCCGGCTGGATGATGGAACATCTGTCACCAGAAAATTCAAGGTGAAAGGGATCACTGAGGAGGTCAATTTCTTCGGTGATCCGAGCGCAACTCCGAATAACGACATCTTCATCCCGATCGATACGATGATGGAGCTAACCGGAGAGAACGACTACAGCTCATTCTTTGCATCTGCTGCCAGTCTCGACACAGTGGAAGAAACCGCAAAAGAGATGGATAAGCGACTCGCTAGAAACTTCGGAGTCTCCAAGCGTGACATGGACGATAAAGATGCGAAACCGTACGCGATAACCACACAGACCGAACTTCTGGAGATGACAGGCGTTTGGGCTGACGCGATCGGAACGCTCCTGACAGCCGTTGCACTGATCTCGCTCCTTGTTGGTTCGATCGGGATTGCGAACATCATGCTTGTAACCGTGACCGAGCGGACAAAAGAGATCGGGCTGATGAAATCGCTCGGATTCACGAGCGTGGATGTTCTTTCGCTCTTTGTCGTGGAATCAGCGGTAGTCGGACTCTTTGGCGGAACTCTTGGCTCGCTTCTCGGAGTTGCCGGAGCTTACGGCGCAACGAGCGTGATAGGTCTACCAAACGTATTTCCGGTCACACTGATCGTGGTCGGATTCGGTGTCTCTGTCGGGGTCGGTCTGATCGCAGGGGCGTTTCCCGCGTACAAGGCTGCGAAGATGAATCCAGTGGATGCGCTCAGACATGAGTGAGGTCAAGGGTATGAGAACGATCACAAAACTCGAAATCGGGATAATGATAGTGATAGTAGTGCTTACCTGCATGGATGTACCATACGCACAACCTTTAGGAGAAGACGTATGCGAGCGAGTATCGCTATGAGATCATGATAAAAACGGATTCGATTCTGCAGAACGTAACATCTCGATTCTGGTCGCGCCTCGAGAGTTCGAAGAGTAATTTTGATGTGGTCATGTTCTGAAGAATCGATGTAACTACTCACCTTTAGGAAGCCCCCACCCCACAACCCCTCGCTCCAGCAGGCGGATCGAACTTCGCCCGGACCATTTCGATAAATCTATCTCCACGCTTCTTCGCCGTCTCGTAGGTGCTCAAAATCACTTCGAACACTTCGGCGCCGGTCCACGTCCTCCTGCCACCGCTAATCTTGCGGTGGAGTACGCCCTGGCGGATAGCACGTTCTGCATCGTTGTTGTGCCATGGCACGTCCTCGTGGTCCATGAACGTGAATAACATGTCCAGTCGCTTTCGGAGTTCCCCCGGAGATCCGTACGGCATCATCATCGGTCCATTTCCTATCGAGAAATGCTTTCACCTCTTTCTGAAACTCTCTGCAAGCGTTTTTGCCTATCTTCCATGGAGGGCGGAGGGTCGTTCTCCGTATACTCGACCGCTCTTTTCAGAATCGACCGAATCCCGTCAGCAAAATCTATAAACTGTCTGGGAGGTCTTCCAGGTTTCGTTAATTTCGCAGACCGGGATGATAAGAGTGTGCGCGGTTCTACCCTGTGTTTGATCTCTGCCTTTTCCAGCCACCGATTTACATGAAGACGATCGAGCTCTATGTCCTTCGTTTTACTACATCGTACGGCTTCCAGGCATCTCGGCCCAGAACACCTTCAAACCCTTCGAGCGTTTCTTCAGGAACTTATGTGACCTCTGGTTGGAGCAAACGTATAATATGAACCCAACCGCCCGAAGTAAAGACCCACAACCAACCATTCTTTCCGCCGATCCTGAAACTGGTCTCGTAAGCATTGCACTGCGCTGGATTTTACGACATCCTCGCGGATCTTCTCGTAATCTTCATGGAGCGTATCTGCCACCCACTTTTCCAGCTTAAGAATCGTTGATTCGCACATAGCGATATCATAAGTCTCTAATAGACTCGGGTTGTATCTTACCAATGGTCAAACCAAGCATTCTCTGATAGCAGGTCCTGCAGGCTACAGCAGGTCCGAAATGTTGCTTTGGCGGCAGCCACTGGGCTTCGCCACGGACCAATTTTTTGCACTCTCCGCACCAGTACCTTGGATAAACGATTTCATAGATGATATGGTCTGGAAGTCGAGACGCGCCTCCGGACCCGGGTTGATTTTCCGAATTTAAGTTATCAAACCTGAAGCAGCACACTACCCAATATTCATGCACCAGACTGCACTCAAATACGGGATGGAGGTTTCGGATGGCGGAAGGTTGGAGCCCGAAAACCTCTCTCTCAAAGGGGACGCGGGGTTATCCTTTTCGTTGTACGGGAGTCTCCGGACGACCTGAGCGATCTGATGCAGGTATCCGAAAGCACACTCGAATTCCGGGATAATCCGATTGATGATCTGGGAATGGAACGATGCTTGGTTGAGCGGGATATCGTCTTGATTTCGTACATCATGGATATGGGCGCAGACGAGGTCGAGACGATACTGAACCGCTGAAGTGTTGTTTATGGCGGGGTGCCCCGGGTGCTTGAGGCGAGGGGCGCTTTGCCGTGGCGGGGGTTTTTGTGTGGTTGGATGGTGGGGACGGCAGGCAAGCATCATCAGGAGAAGCGGAGAATCACAATCCTTAAATGAGATGTTGCTGATAAAATTGTAAATGACGAGAAAGGGGGGATGATTATGGATATCCGGACATTCGAAGCAGTGGTGGAGGTGTTGGAAGATTGCGAAGACACTATGGATTTCGAAGTGCTGAAAACCGAAGAAACAATGGATTATGAGGGGTATCGAAGGCGCAGGTTGAAACCGGGTGTATGAGATCATGACCAAGAAGAGCGCAAAGAAGGATCTCGATGCTCTTGGCGATAAGACGTACATCAAAATCGATGGAAAGATTCAGAGGCTGAGAAACAACCCCTTTCCGAAGATGGATATTGGTTTTTAGATATTTTAGAATATGTAGTTTAAGAAAAATAAAATAAAACAGTCCATGGCTCGTGGATGCCCCCGAATTCATTGCGGGGTGGAGCGGATGAGACTGTGAGATGGGTGTTTCATGCTCGGATGGTAGAATAGGAATCATAAATAGGCCTTTTTAATCTCGAATAGTAACGAAGGTACTTCATCATTCTTTTGTATTTGATCGGGATAATAAATAACCAATGGCGGCACCTAGAAACCCTGCTATCGCCTGCCCTTCGAGTATTCCATGCTAAGCGAGAATTCCAGCAATACTAATCGTGATACTGACTAAAATATACATTCCTATCAGGTTTATTTTACGCTCTGAGGTACCACGTTTCCCCCAATTTTCGATGAGTTTATGGATTTCTTCCCATTTTATTTGTTCAAGAACAGGCTGCCAATCTAGGCTCTTTGGTAATTCCCGTGAAATCGATCTCCATGATAAATCAAGTAAATAAGGAGTATCCATTTAAATCAAGATGTATGCGCTGAAATAAATGTTTAACATTAAGAATTCCATAACAACGACGTTTAGTCACCTTAATCTTGTTATTCAGCCCTTCTACAAATCCGCTTGTTTGCCGGCTTATAAAGTAGTTTACAATCTCACACATCCGCGTATCTAATGTCGATAAAAAGTTGTTGAAACAAGTCAACCCACTTTTTATGGCTTTATCCATCCAATCATCGATTTTAACCTGCGCTTCGCTTTTAGAAATATCCGAATCAAATATATCAGTTAAATCATTACGAAGTTTATATGCTATTTCTAACATCGGAGAATATTTAAAGAACCGTTCCAAAACTTCTAACTCCTCGTCCACCAGATCTTTTACATTCTTGCGCAGTAGCCACATCACCCCCTTCAGTTTTTTATGTTCTTCTTCTGCCAACTCTGTCTTCAAACGTGCAATCTCCTTCTTTCGAAGGTTATCTAGCCCCCCTCTATACAGTTTGGCAACATGAAAACGGTCAATCACAACCACAACATCTTCTCCAAAAACCTCCTTTGCAGCGTTAATATAGCCGTCATACATATCTGAACAGACTGTTGTGACCGTCTTTTTCAATCGTTCGGGAATACTCGATAAAAACGCCTTCACAGTACTCTTTTTACGATTGTTGAGCACTGCTAGTATGGTTATTTTGTCACAATCGCGCGCTGTCACAATTACCACAAAATCCTTGTGCCCCTTTTTCAAGGCGATTTCATCGAGTCCTAGAACATTTAATCTCTCGATCTCATCCCAATTCACCGCATCACTAATATGACGCTGGATAGCCCCCACAACAGTCTCGTAACCTATATCTTCCTTTATGCTAACATCTGATACCGTACTATTCACTAATTGAAGTAATATGTGCTCTTCATACGCTATTGTGCATGAGCTTCTCTCTTTATACCAGTGCAATTTCTGTGTCGTTGTCGGTTTGCCTTCGCAATGGGTGCACCGATATCTCGCAGGGCGGATGCGGATGTAAGTTTTCCGTCCTAAAATCGGCAAATGGCGCAACAGGATCGCTTCGTCATGACCATGTAGTTTGTTGATCTTTCTGCCGCATTTACGGCAGCGGGTGACGTCAATCGTGCTCCTCACAGTGATGATAACATCATTTTCTTCATTTACTTCAATGCTCTCGATCTCAGTGTTGGGGGTATCTAACAGTTTCTCGATTATGTCCATGGAAATCCATCCTCTCAGATTCAATGAATATGTTACGGTGTGTTAGATATATAAATAATTAACCACCAACTTTGCTAAAATCTTGATGGACATGATGGATGGTGAGTCTACTCAGTTCTCACATGGTCCGGATAATTGATGAGCGACCATTTAGTATGCAGCTAGTGATATATTGATTTAGTGATGATTGACCGTCACGGGAGATACCACAGAGCCCCAATCTATTGCTGGATGATACATACCATGTTCATCAATCCTGTAAGTACCGGGGGTAATTTTCAACTCAGTTTCTGGCTGCCCTCTTCCTTCATCTTTTTGGGCTTGGAAATCTGTACTGTCTTGGTCTTCTTCCATTCTATTCACTTCAAGAGGCGCAATCGAAATTTGTAGTGAGATGGCGGATACTCCCCTTCAAAGGCTTTTTTTAATCCCCGAAAGAGAATGTACCCCGTGTGTTAACAAACGATTGTTTTAAACTGTATCTTATTAAACTTTTCGTATATGAGGGCTTTGGGGCAAAAACGCCGATGCGTAGCAGTTGGCTTTTGCGATAAATCGTACAATTCACTCCGAAGTGGCGCGGTCGGGTCTTTCACCCCATCCCTCGTCCTCTCAGATACTCCTTGATCTCATCCACAGTGTATGTCTCGTAGTGGAATATGCTCGCTGCAAGACACGCATCCGCGCCGTTGACAAACGCGTCATAGATATGATCCATCGTTCCGACGCCGCCTGATGCGATCACAGGGATGTCCACGGCTTCTGAGATCGCTTTCGTCACCGGAATGTCGTAGCCGTCCTTTGTCCCGTCCCGGTCCTTGCTTGTGAGCAGTATCTCGCCAGCACCAATGTCCTGCATCTTTTGCGCCCACTTGATGGCGTCGATTCCGGTGAGTTCTCTGCCACCGTATATGACGACATCGTACCATGCGCTGCGTCCATCTTCGAGCTCAACTGCCGTCTTTCCATCGCCCTCCTCGAACCTGCGCTTGCAGTCGATCGCAACGACGATCTTCTCAGACCCGAATGCGCCTGCAACTTCCTTGATCAGTTCCGGGTTCTTGACTGCTGCGGTGTTGATTCCGACCTTGTCTGCGCCCGCACCAAGCACGCGCTCGAAGTCTGAGAAGCTCGCAATTCCGCCGCCGACGCAGAACGGGATCGTAACCTCGTCAGCAACCCTTCTGATCACGTCGGTCATCGTGGCTCTGTCATCGGTCGAGGCTGAGATATCAAGGAAGACTAGTTCATCGGCTTTCTGCTCTACGTACCGTCTGGCAAGTTCTACCGGGTCGCCCGCATACCGCAGGCTCTCAAACTCGATTCCCTTGACGACCACGGCTTTACCGCTCTCGTCAAAGGTTGTATCGAGACATGGGATTATTCTTTTCGTTGTCATCTTGCACACCTGAATTGTCTGTGATCTTCGATCTTCATTCTTGCTGCTTTTAGATATAGTTTTGGACTGAAACGGAGCTGCCACATCTGTGGTGCCGGGTCAAAGTTCCGGGATTTCCCGATTGTTGATTGTGTGATCTCCGGGCATTCAAACCAAACAAGAGACACGAGCCTTGAATCAAGATCTGCTTCAGAGCAACGCACGACACCATGGTGGCGTGATAGCTCATGACGCGCTTCGCCACGCGCCGCCCACACTCCCGACCGCGAACGCAGCAAGTGCCACCGCCACCACCACCGCCTGCTTGAGCAGTCTCGATGACGCGGCACCGCTTGCATCGACAGACTCATTAAAGTGAGACGCACCAATACTTACCTGAGATGACGATATCGCAGGCACATAAACGGTACGAGTTCAAGCGGCAGCTCGAAGATATGAGACGCAGGACCGGCAGGGGCACTGAACTGATCTCACTCTATATCCCGCCTGACAAGCAGGTCTCTGACGCGGTTGCGCAACTCAGGAACGAGCATGGGCAGGCAGCAAACATCAAATCGAAATCGACACGCACAAATGTGCAGAGCGCACTCGAATCGGTGCTTGCGCGGCTTAAGTATTATCCGAGACCGCCTAAAAACGGGTTCGTGATCTTCTGCGGAACACTCGACATTGACGGACACCGGACAACGCTGGATACAGTGATCATCGAGCCCCCTGAGCCGATCACCTCGTACAAATACCACTGCGACTCGTCCTTTTATCTGGACCCGCTCGAAGATATGCTCACCGAGAAGAAGACGTTCGGGCTCCTCGCCATCGATCGGCGGGAGGCGACCGTGGGACTGCTGCGCGGCAAAGCCATCGAGGCACGCAAGCACCTGACATCATCGGTTCCCGGAAAGCAGAGAAAAGGCGGTCAGAGCGCAAGACGGTTTCAGCAACTGCGCCTCATCGCGATTCACGATTTTTACAAGAGAATAGGCGATAGTGCAAGCGAGATATTCCTTACCATCAATCACAAGGATCTTGAAGGCATCCTCATCGGAGGACCGTCTCCGACAAAGGAAGAATTCCTTGAAGGCGAGTTTTTCCACCACGAAATACAGAAAAAGATCATAGGGTTGTTTGATATTGCATATACGGATGAATCAGGACTTTACGAACTGGTGGATGCAGCCTCTGATGCGCTGCAGGATCTGGAGGTCGTCAGGGAGAAGAGGATCATGCAGCGGTTTATGCGGGAACTGGTGAGCGATAAGGGGCTTGCCGCATACGGGGATCAACAGGTGCGTGAGAACCTCGGGATGGGCGCTGTCGATCTGCTACTGATATCCGAAGACCTGCGGAGGGTGCGTATAACCGTTGCGTGCCAGAACTGTGATTACACAGGAGAGAAGACGATAGAAGACGTATCAGATGATGCTGGAGGGAGTTGCCCTGTTTGCGGCTCTGATCTCAGAATCGTGGACACTGTAGACGTTGTCGATGAACTGACCGGGATCTGCGATCAGATGAGTACGGGCGTCGAGTTCATCTCCACCGATTTCGAGGAGGGTGACCAGTTGATGAGGGCGTTTGGGGGCGTTGCCGCGATTTTGAGGTATGCTACAGGGGTGTGAGTACCTTACCCGGTGTTCAGTCTAACACCCGAGCAAGTCGACAATCCCTCCATTGGTGGTTGGAAAACTTTTTAAAAGATAACACACCCCCATGAACGCATGGGATATAAATCGATAATATGTATTGTAATTGCGATATGTTTTGCAGCGGGGTTGCTGGCAGGCTGTGTGTCAGCCCCTCCTCCGGACGACCAAGATCAGGACGATGTTTTAACGCAGGTATCAACCATTGACGCCATATTAAACGGTCTTTATGACGGCGTGATAACTTACGGCAATCTGAAGGAGCATGGCGACTTTGGTATCGGCACATTTGAGGGTCTGGATGGTGAAATGGTTGCACTGGACGGGAATTTTTATCAGATCCGGGCTGATGGGGTGGCATATCCGGTAGGCGATAATATGACCGCTCCTTTCGCATGTGTGCTCTTCTTTGACAGGGATCAGGAGATGCAGGTCTGGGATGGGATGAATTACACCCGGTTCAGAGATTATATGGATGATTCCATCTCGGATAAGAATACATTTCACGCAATCAGGATGGAAGGGACCTTTTCGTATGTCAAAACAAGAAGCGTTCCCGGACAGGAGAAGCCCTACCCTCCTCTGGTTGAGGTTACTGCAAACCAGCCCACCTTCGAATTCAACGATACCGAAGGCACGATAGTCGGTTTCTACTGCCCGCCCTATGTGGAGGGGCTAAACGTCCCCGGATACCACCTTCATTTCATCACAGAAGATCGAACCGCGGGCGGACACGTCCTCGAATTTACTGTTAAAGACGCTGAACTGTCCCTGGATTATACCTCAGAACTTTACATCATCTTCCCGAACACTGAGGAGTTTAACAGTCTTGATCTGACAAAGAGCAGAAAAGAAGAACTGGAAAAGGCTGAGAAATGATTTTTTGGGATTTTCTCAAGCGTTCTCTTGCGCTCTTCATATCTGCCGGAACGCGAGTACCAGTTCCGTCACCTGAAAATTGAGTAGTGATCTACCAAAACAGTCAAAAGTTGATTGTAACTGTGGGATCGAGGACGTGATTTCACCGGGAAGATGCAGTCCCGCGAAACCTCTTCGCAATGATATATGTCTCCGCGCTTGCCTTGCGTGACGCCTCAGGCGAGTGGGCGCGCACATTCTTAAAGAGCGACCGCACCTTCTGCAGGTAATCAGCGAAGAGATCGCCATGAAACGCCTTGACAATGAAATGTCCTCCCGGCTTTAAGATCTGCTCTGCGCACGAGAGTGCTTGTTCGGTCAGGTCGATCGACCGCGCATGATCATAACTCCAGTCGCCTGAAAGATTGGGTGCGGCATCGCAGAGCACGACATCTGCGTTTTTGACCAGTTCCTTGATCCTGCTGACCGTATCCTCCGCCGTGATATCGCCAACGATGGTGATCACGTCCTCGATCTCACGGATCGGCTGGATGTCAACGCCTACGACTGTACCACCTGCTCCTGAGAGTTCCCGTGCCATCTGGAGCCAGCCGCCAGGAGCAGCACCCAGATCGACGATATTATCCCCCCGTCTGATGACATGGAACCGTGAGTTGATCTGTTTCAGCTTGTACGCTGCTCTCGACCGGTAGCCTTCCTTCCTTGCCAGCCTGTAGAAATGATCATGCTGATTGCGTGCCATTGTTAGATCATCGGCGAGTATGCCACATAACATGAACGAACATGCGAACACAGAACATGCGAACGGCACTGTCTGAAAATCAAGTGATTTATCACCGCGGAGAACGCTGAGGGTGCAAGAGTTTCGAGACCGTTTTCAACCCTCTGCGTGGCTTTGCGCGCTCTGCGGTAGAATCTAAGGGCATGACGATTTCACTGGAAGCATCCATGGCCCACCGGGTCACCCATGAGCCTGAAAAGGTGCCACCTATATTCGGGCAAAATTGACGTGCTCATGCAAACATCGGACATACGAACATACGAACATGAACGAAACACTGCAGAAGGCAAAGCGCGTAATCGATGCGATTGCAGAACGCGGAAGCATCCTGATCGCGTTCTCTGGCGGTGTGGACAGTTCCGTGCTCGTATACGTCGCGAAAGAGAGTGGTGCAGACGTGCTCGCAGTGACCGCTGACTCGGAGCTACTCGGGCGCCGTGGACTGAGGGATGCCATAAAGATGGCAGACGAGATCGGGGTAGAACATGAGATCTTCAATTTCGAGATAATGAGGAAGAAGGAATTTGTAGAGAATCCGTACAACAGGTGTTATCACTGCAAAAACTATCTGATTCTGGAACTTATAAAAATTGCAACACAAAACAGGATTGAGACGATCGCAGACGGTACAAACATGACCGATATCGCAGGAGATAGACCCGGCTACGCTGCAATCACGGATGCTGGTGTTTTCACTCCGTTTGTAGATTTCGGTCTCGGGAAGCCGGAGATCAGGAAGATTGCCAGGCATTTCGGTCTATCTGTTGCAGACGCGCCTTCTGAATCGTGTCTTGCGACCCGGATTCCTTCTGGCACAGAGATCACGGTCAAGCGGCTCTCCCGCATCGAAGAAGCGGAATCGATGCTTCGTTCACAGGGCTTCTGCGGCGTCCGGGTCCGGGATCATGGTCGCCTTGCCTGCGTTGAGGTTCAATCAGACGACGCCGATCGTTTTCGGGTCGTGCAAGAGGATGTGGCGGATGCGTTTACGCGGATCGGTTTCGATCGCGTGGTGCTTTCGGGGCTCCGGTCCAGGACGATGTGAATGTGAGTTGCCGGATTCCCTGCAAGTGACACAACCATATTTCTCGAAGATTTCCCTATTAAGCAGGTCTACCACATGGTAGAGGCAGACATGGCAGACAGGATCTCCGAACAATCTGTTCGTGATCGGTGGGAGACTTGCGCATGACAACACCGGGAAAATAGACGCAATCCGAGGAAATCGACCGCAGTGTATGAACGAGACTGCACAACCACCTCGAGATCAGGCAAACAGGGACTAATCACCACCCACAGCAATACAACTCATAACCGAACAGACACACGGAATCTCCTGCATCCCCATGTCATGACCGCCCCCCGGACAGATACCTTTTATTAAAGATGCAGCCATGAATGGTGTGGAAGTGTTTCCATGTCCAAGGCAAATCACATCGGCATCCGGAACCATCGCCTCACCATTGGCGAGGTTGACACAGTCTCGCTTGCACAGGAATACGGCACACCGCTCTATGTGATCGACGAGAAACGCATACGCGAGAACTTCCGCACATTTAAAAGCGCGTTTCCTGACGCTGACATCTACTTTGCTGCAAAGGCGAACTGGAACCTTTCAGTCCTGCGAATCCTTGCGTCAGAGGGCGCAGGTGCTGACGTCTTCTCTGATGGCGAACTCTATGCCGCGCTCCTTGCAGGCATCCCGCGTGAGAGGATTCTCTTTAACGGCAACTCAAAGACCGCGTACGAGCTTCAGATGGCGATCGACACGGGAGTTCGCGTTTCAGTGGACTCGATGGACGAACTGCACGCACTCTCAGGTCTGGCTGTCAAATCCGGAAGGGCGGTCGATATCGCATTCAGGGTCAATCCCGATGTCTCGCCAGAGACACACCCGAAGATTGCGACAGGTCTTGCATCCTCCAAGTTTGGAATAGGGTACAAGGAGGTCCTGAAAGCGTACGAAGAGGCAAAGGAACTTGCAGGTGTAAATCCGGTCGGCATACACTGCCATATCGGATCGCAGATCACTGATGTCTCGCCTTTCGGTGAGGCGGTGGAGCGGATGATGGATATCGCGGAACAGATCACGCGGCTTGGAATCACACTCGAGTTCGTTGACATGGGCGGCGGGCTTGGCATCCCGTACCAGAAGGATATGGAGACGCCCACACCACACGATCTTGCAGACACGATCCTTCCGATCTTCCGCCGCCGGTCAGAGGACATTGGGATCTCTCCGAGACTCGTGCTCGAACCAGGGCGGTACATCGTTGGCGACACAAGCATCCTCCTTGCCGGGGTTACCACCGTGAAGCGATCTGCACGGAACTTTGTTGGCGTTGACGCCGGTCTTAATCTGCTGATCCGCCCTGCGATGTACGATGCGTACCATGAGGTGGCTGTTGCGAACAAGGCAGACCTTGCAGGGGCGGAGACGTACGATATCGTGGGACCGATCTGCGAATCAGGCGATATCATTGCGAGGGACAGGAAACTGCCCCTAATAGAACCCGGCGACGTGATAGCGGTCTTTGATGTCGGAGCGTACGGATTCAGCATGAGTTCCCAGTACAACGGGCGGTGCAGGTGTACCGAGATTATGGTTTCTGACGGCTCTGTGGATGTGATACGCGAGCAGGAACACTACGGCGATCTGATTGCGAAACAGAAGATTCCCGCGAGATTGCTTGCGTAACCCTACCGTTTCAGTACCGCGACCTCATCCGCGGTGCCGATATGCACCTCGCCCACGTTTAAGAATATCCCGTGCTTGATTGCGTCGAGGTCGGCATCGATTCAGCACGCAGGATTTATGATTACGACTCCGCCATAAAATGCAGCTCACCTGAACTTTCGGCAGACATCGCAACGCTGGTCATCGGGAGAAAGCCCAGGTCTCGAACAGATATCAGAATCTCTCCCGTCAGACGAACGCCGCGTGGATTTCCTTGCGAAGATGGCTGGCGACGCGAGTCCATCCATCACAATTGAATTCCAGACCAGATACGACCCGGACAGGTCTGTGCGTATGCTCGCGTACCACGCACGGATCATGGATCGGTACAGGTTGCCGGTGTATCCGGTTGTCGTTTGCTCGGCATGCCCATATAATCAGAGTCCTTATGTGGATGCTAAAAATTTTAGCCACTGATTAACACGGATCATATTGATTTTATCCACAAGTCACTCGAGCATGTACGAGTTACGCAGAGGACTTGCGCAGTCTCGAAACTCTGCACTCCCCGCGGTGACATACCAACCCGCATCAGTTTTTTGTGATTTTCGGCAGTTACGTGCAAGTCTTAAACATGAACAAGATGAATGTCCCAAATTACACGAATACGGTAGCTGTTGCCACATAGATCCGTGTTATTCGTTCAATTCACGTAATTCGTGATGAAATCATTTCGTATGGGAAACACCATCCTCTAAAACGATGTTCTGAAATGTTAGAACACCAAATTACATTTGCGGAGTGGTGTAAATCAATAGTTTGTCAGATCCCGATCAACTCTGCGATCCGCTCCACCTCTGCGACCGCTTCCGAATCATCGGGCAGATCGATGAGAGGAGTTCCATCGAGGTCGTAGTCTGCAAGTCTGACATCGAACGGGACAGTCCCCGCGATCTCGAAACCAAGCTCTGATGCATACTTCTGCAAACTCTCCCTGTTTTCGGGGGTGACCTTGTTTAAGATGATATAGATTTTTTTGAATCCGAGATCGAGTTCGTCTGCGAGATCGCGTATCCGCTCAGCGGTTGCAAGTCCTTTGCGCGAGCCATCGGTCACCACAAGTAAAATATCGAGGTTTCTGATGATTCTCCTGCTCAGATGCTCAAGACCTGCCGCGGTATCGATTATTGTGAGGTCATAGTTCTTCGTGATCCGGTCCATGATGCCGCGGAGCAGGTTATTTGCATAGCAGTAGCAGCCGGGTCCATCGGGTCTCCCCATCACAAGCAGGTCGTACTTTGGCGTCTCTGTAAGTATCTCGTATATCCTCGATTCGAGAACCAGCATCTTGTCGGCATCAGGCGGAAGACCTTCGAGCACCATCTCCCGGATATCACCCACGGTCCTGGAAACGGTATCGCCAAGCGACTCCGGAAGATTTGTGTCGGGATCGGCGTCGACCGCAAGCAACACACTGTCGCCGCGCATAACATGCCTGATCAAGAGTGCGGTGACCGCTGTTTTCCCGGTTCCGCCTTTTCCTGTGACTGCGATGGTTGTTGTTGTCATATCACATCTCCGGCATCAAGAAGACCGCCGCGCATATCCCGGTCGTCCAGCCCTGACCTGAAACCGCATCCCTTGCGATGCCTGTACGTTTGGTGGCTCCGTCGTCATAGAGTGTCGTGCACATCTCTGCTGCGAGATTACATGCGTACTCCAGCGTATCATCTTTGTTCTTGCCAGATGTGTGGTATTCCGCGAGATACCCGAACCTATCGGCGTCGCGCGGAAGCGCGCATCCGATGGATGCGGAGATTAACATATCCAGCTCATCGGTTGCATTCCTTGAAAGCACAACGAAAGCGATCTCTCCGGACTCAAGTTCCGGTATCCCTTCGGCTTTTGAGATGATCCGGCATCCGGGAGGTACGATCGAGCTGACTGTGACAAGATTCAGATGCTCGATCCCGGCATCGCGCAGCGCCATCCCAAACGATGCAAGATGATCGGCGTGTTCTCCAACTCCGCTTGTAAAGAACAGTTTTTCCGGAACGAGATGTCTCGCGCTCATAGATACCCGAGCGCATCCTCGACTCTGCCGAGTTCGGGTCCCGTGGTGTCAGTGCCTGCAAGGTATCCTGACGAGTTTGCAAGCAACCCCGATCCGATAAGCGGCGATCCGAAATTGACAGTCCCGATATCGACCGGAAGATCGAACACATCCTCGAGAATTGCTATTTCAGCATCGCTTACCTTCGGATGCACCAGAACACCCTTGTTGGTGGCGATTCCAGCCATACCAACCGTCTTTAACCCGGCTATGGTCGATCTCTGCACATCCACCTGCATCGTCTCCCGAATCACCTTCACCACCCGATCAGAGAGAAGCGGGTGCACGATTGCAGCGGTGTCGTTTGCAAGAATGATGTTTCCGCAAGCGTTCATGAGGCTCGGGAGCGGCTGCACATCGCCAAATTCCCGCAGTTCTTCGATCTCCTTCGGATACGCATACTTTGAGACCACAAACCCGGTACAGTTCCCGCACAACAGCGATCCCACGATGAAACTCCCTGCCAGCGAAACCTGTACAATCCGAACCTGCAGCGCATCCTCGATCTGTTGCGCGATCGCGTCAGGCACACCTGCCGGAACGAATGCTACGTTCTCGGTCACTGTAGCGAAGACACCGAGTACGGTACTGCCATAAAGCGTCAGTTTTCGATCCAGCGCACGCTCACCTCTTCGAGAAAGCTTTCAGCACTGTATTCGACGCAGACAAAAGCAATCAAGCGAGTTCCGCCTCCACAACACCATCCTCAAACCGCACAGCACGCACCCTGATACGCCTCGGCGGCTTCTGCGCGCCCCGCCGCCAGATCTCCTCATTGATCGTGCGATCCAGTTTGACGCTCTCGGAATCCGTCTTCATGTGCCTCGTGAGATACGCGCGCACATCTTTTACTGCCCTCTTACTCCGCTTCCATCTGGCAGTGCTCTTCACAGACCGCAGCGGTATCGTGTATATCTGTTCCTTCTCCATCATACTCAATCAATCCCTAGGTTTAATCCTTGATACTGTTTCGTCTCCAGTGACGTCTCTTCGGATGGGTTGACACCTTCCGATTCGTCTTCATAATCGCCCAAACAGGAACACGCTGGTTCTGATTGTGTGCCTTTGCGAGCAGTTTCTTCTGTCCTTTCGTTTTTTTGGTCATATAATCACTTCATGTCAGATGTACATCCATTATCTTTTCGCCTATCTGTACATTATTTGCATATACTTTAATCACCACATGATATGTTCCCGCAATAGAGACCTTCCCGATCTTCGTTTCGACTTTCGCGGGTAGGTTAAACTCCGCACAGAGTGCACAGGACTCTCCGCTCTCGATTTGCTCGTCGAATTCGAGTGTGTACGTCTCGGTCTTCTCTTCGGCAGACATGCTTTTCATACCAAGGTTAACCTTCCAGTCATCCATCTTGACAGCGGTTGCGGTCATGACGATCTTTTCTTTCGTAACGATCTCGTTTCCATTGTTAAAGATCGTTATGGTCGCATCAGAGGGGACTCCGAGTTTCATTTGGGATGTGTCGACCAATTTGACATAAGGACGCTCCGGCGCCACCCATGGGGTAGTTGGTTTCTGTTCGGACGGTTTATCGCCGCCGAGGCAGCCTAACATAGAACATACTATGGTAAGTGTGATAATAATTGCGGCTATGTTTCTTCCTGTGATTTTATTGTTTGTTTTCATAATTGCTATACATCACCCCATCATATAAAAGATGGGTTTGTGATTCTGGTGTCAAAGCGATCAAAGCCTTTATGTATTGCCGGCACGGTATCTGGTATGCAACCATGCCAGCGGGGTAGGGTAGCCAGGATATCCCGTCGGGCTCATAACCCGAAGATCGATGGTTCAAATCCATCCCCCGCTATCAATGCACGCAACGAACATCCGACTGCGCGATTTTATTGTTACGGACAATAACTGGATCTTTGCAGCGGCAGGTTACGATCACACCGGGGGTGTGCAAGCAGTCCTCAGATACATACCTGATCAGAACGGCGATCGCGAGATGAGCGGTGTCAGGTATCGCAAACTCGATTTCGACGAGTCCTACGAGTTTCTGGAGAAGAACCGTGCCTCGTGGAAGTTCCGTCTGCCTGAAGATGCGATCTCAAAGGTTCTCATATCGAACGAGCGCATACCCATCCTTGCAAAGGAGGATCCGCGTGTCGCTGTGATCGTTGATCTGCTCAAGAGTGCAGGAATCCCGGTCGATAAGATGGGGGTCACGGGTTCGATGCTTCCCGGATTACAGATCGAAGGTTCGGATATTGATTTCGTGGTGTACGGGCGATACTGGTTCCTTGCGAGGGATGCGATTCGGCGGGAGATTTCGAGAAACATGGATCAAAACCGAGATTCTGACAAACTCGAGATCACAGAGATCAGCGAGGAGATGTGGCGCCAGATCTATGCGAAGAGGGTGCCAGAGATCTCGTTTGAGGAGTTCTTGACCCATGAATTGCGGAAAGGGAACAGGGGCATGATAGGCGGTACGTATTTCGACCTGCTCTTTGTCCGTGACTGGGATCAACTGCCAGTTACACAGGAGCGCGGAACCGATCTGCGACGGTGCACCCTGACAGCGCGGGTTCTAAGCGCAGATCTCGCATTCGACAGTCCCGCGATATACGAGATCGACCATCCGGTCATATCCGAGATCCTCTGTTACACGCATACCTATGCAGGGCAGGCGCTGGCTGGCGAGGTTGTTGAGGCGCGGGGCATGATGGAGGATGTACGCGGTCAGAAGCGCCTCGTTGTCGGGACATCGCGTGAGCCGGTCGGCGAGTGGATGCGGTCGCTCGATCTGGTAGGTCGCGTCCCGCAGTCAGAGGAGTGACCGAGGCATAATGGGCTAAGCGATAATTGCCGGGCGCGTCCTATAAATTGAGACAGAATTACGGAATTTTTCGGATCAAATTGTAATAATACTTACTCTTTAATCTCACTGAAATCTCAATGTGTGGAATACACGTATTTCTATCAGCTATTATCGATCGAGAGATCAGTATGTAAAACTGAGACTTTTTATTATCTTCTGGAATGGGTTCGGAAAACCACAGAGAGCACAGAGAGCACAGAGAGCACAGAGAAAACAGCAACTCTCTGTGCCCTCCGTGTCCTCTGTGGTTAATCTTCTTCGCCATAATCAGAGTCCACCCAGAAAAAATTAAAAAGTCTCGTAAAACTGGTGGAAGGTAGATCATTATTTGTGAGTTCCCTAATAGAACGCCTCCACCGCCCCGCGAAGCGTTTCCGGGATCTCCCGCGTCGTTAACTGGTCGAGCCCCACAGTCGAATCAAGCGTTAGCGGCGTTACTGAGATGTGGTGCTGTGCGAGAGCATGTACATCGGTGCCAGGGTCGTCATCCTGCACGAGATCGCCATCGATCCAGTAGTACGGACGCCCCCGCGGGTCATGCCGCTTCTCAACAGCAGTCTTGAATATCTTTCTCGACAGTCTGGTGATCTCGATCTCAGTGTCAGGGGCGGCATTTCGCGGGATGTTGACGTTAAGTACATCCACACCATCCGGAAAACCATTTTTAAGCGCGTGTTTTGCAATCCTTCCGACCAGATCGGCCCCTGCATCAAAATCGTACTCATAATGCCTGAGATCGTCGAACTTGTCGCCCTGGTCCACCACCTGAATCGATGCTGCTATCGTTGGGATGCCGTAGCTGGCAGCCTCGAGTGCAGCACCGATCGTGCCTGATGTGGTCACAGTGTCGGTGCTGATGTTCTCGCCGATATTAAACCCGGATACGCAGAGATCAGGGAGCCTGTCCATGATAGCAAAGATCGCAAGGATCACGGAATCGGCAGGCGTTCCTGCGACCGCATAAGCCTCGAACTCATCCAGTTTGATTTTAGAGAATCTCAGGGGCTCGAAGACCGATACCGATCTCCCGACACCCGATTTCTGCATCGATGGCGCCACGACGCTAACGTTTCCGAGATCGCAGACGCTCCTGTACGCTGCCCTGATGCCTGACGAGTACACGCTGTCGTCGTTTGTAACGAGTATGGCTGGCATAGATGGATGTGGATCGTGATTCATGATGCTTACCGATCACTGGTCTTTGTGGTCATTCGAGTTAAGGGTTCTGGGATGGGGGGGCAGGACGAGACCGCTACTTTTTAGCCGAGCACGTGACAACAAGATTAACATAATAGTATGGGAACAATGATACCATAGCGATGGAGAATACCGGACAAGGGAATATGAACGATGAAAATATATTGAAACGGATCGTGGATAGAATTAGGGATAAATTAGGCGAAGACGTGTTATCTATCGTATTGTTTGGATCGATGACTCGTGGAGACTTTACAGATAGTTCAGACATCGATGTGCTGGTCATAGCAAGAAATCTTCCTGATGACTGGAGGGATAGAGATAAAATTCTGTTAGAACTTGCTGAAATCGGATCTGACCATAGAAGACCGGTTCACATCACATTGACCGATGAATATGCGATGAATGCATCTATAGATCAGGGAGCTCCTCTGGTATTTGGGTTACATGATGCGAACCGGGTTATATTTGGCAGAGACGGATTCTTTGAGAAACTCATGGGACAGTTAGAGGATAACATGAAACGGTGGGGTGTGAAAAAAATCGGAAACGGTGAGTGGTTTGCACCGGGGCTGGCTGTGATCGATGTCTAAAGAGATTGCAGAGGCGTTGATGATCGAAGCAAAATCAGATCTGGACGCCGCGAAACTCTTGTTAAACGGTGAAATATACAGTAGATCGATTTATCACTCCCAGCAAGCGGTGGAAAAAGCTATGAAATCGTGTCTCGCACTGGCAGGGATAATCATCACTGATGACCACCGGGTTTCCGATCGGTTTGCAGATATATTTAGAGAGATGTCTGTCGAAATCGTGAGGGATGCGAAGTTTCTTGAACATCAGGGGACAAGGTCAAGGTATCCATTATTCAGAGATCCGAGTAGATCTATGTGGATTCCGTCGAGAGAGTATACCAGAGACGATGCGGCAGGGGCTTATAGAAAGGCGGATCGTATATTTAGCACTATCACTAAGCTTTTGGAAGATAAATATGGAGTTGTGTTCGGATTGATGGATTTTTAACCCACCAATCTAAACTATCTCGGCCCTATTATCAGTATCCGACGTACGAACTCGGCTCCTTTGCAGGCACACCGCCCTTAAACATCTCCTGCACCCTATGGCAATGATCCGTGATATCCGTATTTACGGTTGGTCTTATCTTCTGTATCACCTCTTCGAAATGCCGCATCTCGATGCAATCGAGATCCCCGTATAGGGTCCGTTTACCGTTCTCGTTTTTAACCTTCAGGTCGCAGATTCACCCCTCGCCGACTTTTAAGGTCGCCTTTTCAGCATTCTTATCTATCGTAGATAAGTGGCTGAAATCGTGGTGTGCATGTTAGTTACTGAGGAATTCGTTGTAGGAATAATAGCAGTTTAATTTCCGGATACTTGCTACATTTGTTTGGCTCTTTGGTAATTTGCGTTACACATATCTCACCGATAAATAAATTAAATGAGAAATACATGGATTATATTGACTTTTTACTACTTCCGGATTACCATCTCTTATCTTGGCTCTATTAACCGCAGATGCACGCAGATACCAGATTAACAAATCTGCGTTCATCTGCGTTTATCAGCGGTTCATTACATATTCAACTTATCGGAAGATCTCTGAAAAACCGATATCGGGTGCCTGAATAGATGGTCGATCTGATGAGGTTTTGGCTCACTACCACGTAAGATACCAGAGAACCATTTGTTTACCGCATCGCCTGCCCCATAATTATGTGCAGAACGTACACGCTCCACCCACCCCACATCTGTCTGCACTTGCACCAATACGCGACCTCCAGCGTCATGATGCCCCGCAATTCATTGTGGGGTCGGCGACTCAAAGCTGCCCAACCACATCCATAACCCGGTCGAGCTCGCTTTCCGTAATCACAAGCGGCGGCAGGAACCGGAGCACAGTATCGGCAGTGCAGTTGAGGAGTATGCCGCGTTCTCTTGCCGCGTTCACCAGATCGCCACACCCGGTCTCGAAGTCGATCCCGACCATAAGCCCGATACCGCGCACCTCTCGCACCCTGTTTCCGGCGAGTGACTCAATCGATTGCAACCCCCGAAGGAGATGGGCACCAAGTGTCCTTGACCGCTCCACGAGCCCCTCGTCCTTGATAACAGAAATCGTGGCAAGCGCGGCTGCACATGCAAGTGGACTTCCCGCGAATGTTGCACCATGTTCGCCGCGTCCAAACAATATATCCTCGCGTGACGCCATCGCACCGATCGGAAATCCGTTGCCAAGGGCTTTTGCCATGGTCATGATGTCAGGCACGATCCCGTAATGCTCGTAAGCAAACCATGCGCCGGTTCGCCCAAACCCGGTCTGGACCTCGTCGATGATTAGCAGGACGTCGTTTGAGTCGCAGATCTCCCGCACCTCACGGAGGTACTCTGCGGACGCGATGTGGATGCCACCTTCTCCCTGAACCGCTTCGAGGACTACGGCTGCCGTATCCGGCGTGATCGCTTCAGCGATCGCTGCTGCATCGTCGTACCTCACGAATGTGACACCCGGGATGAGCGGCTCGAAGGGCATTCTGTACTTCTCTGTGTGCGTGAGACTGAGCGCTCCAAGCGTCCTTCCGTGAAACGAGTTCTCTGCTGCGATGAAATCGGTTTTCCCTGTGCTACGGCGCGCAAGTTTCATGGCAGCCTCGACAGCTTCGGTTCCTGAGTTGCAGAAGAAGATGCGGTCGAGTCCGGTCAGATAGTTAAGTTCCTCTGCGAGTTTTATCTGCGGCTCGGTGTAGTAGAGGTTTGAGGTGTGCATAAGCGTCTCTGCCTGCGTCCGGATCGCTTCAACGATTTTTGGGTGGCAGTGCCCGCAGACGTTCACAGCGACTCCTGCGATGCAGTCGATGTACTCTCTGCCTTCGGAGTCCCAGACCCGGGCACCGCTGCCGCGGGTTATGGTGATGGGCTGGCGGGTGTACGTGGGCTGGATGTATCTTGTTTCTGCTTCTATGGGGGTCATGAGT